>Ga0302281_10000771_pt1 | contig 23694 bp, 28 predicted proteins | sample III_Fen_E1_2_FD_198762 | JGI IMG/M metagenome (GOLD analysis project Ga0302281, IMG submission 198762) | Peat permafrost microbial communities from Stordalen Mire near Abisko, Sweden - III_Fen_E1_2 | ecosystem: Environmental > Terrestrial > Soil > Wetlands > Permafrost | place: Sweden: Abisko...
TTTTCCACTGGTTCATGTTCTGGGAATTGGGTCTGATCCCCGCGTACTTCCTCGTGAAACTCTGGGGCGGTCCCAAGCGCAGCTCCGCCGCGACGCAGTTTTTCATCTACACCATGGTCGGCAGCGTGGCGCTGCTGTTGAGCTTCCTGGCCATCTGGCTGGCCACCCGCACCGCCACCGAACCGGGTTGCTTCGACTTCATCAAACTCGCGGGCATGGGCAAGAGCGGCGCTCTCACCCACGCGCTGGAGGCGACCGCCTTTGGCTGGAAAGGCATCAGCCTGTGCATTTTCTTCGGCGTGTTTTTGGGTTTTGCCGTCAAGGTTCCGCTCGTGCCCTTCCATACCTGGCTGCCCGCAACGTATTCCGAGGCCCCCAGCGCGGTGACCATGCTGCTGACCGGCGTGATGTCCAAGATGGGCGTGTACGGTTTCCTGCGCATCTTGCTGCCGATTTTTCCGGATCAAATCCGTCAGGTGCTCACCCCGCTGCTCTGGCTGGCGGTGGCCACCATTGTGCTCTCCGCCTGCGCGGCCTTCGCGCAACGCGACCTCAAACGGATGCTGGCCTATTCCTCCGTGAACCACCTGGGTTACTGCCTGCTGGCGATGTTCGCGGCGGTCGGCGGGGTCAATGCCACGCTGGGTCAGAAGTCGGCCGCGCTCGACGGCGTGCTCCTGCAAATGTTCAACCACGGCCTGACCGCCTCCGCCCTGTTCCTGTTCGTGGCGCTCCTTGAAAAACGCAGCGGCGGCCTGCGCGGCTTGGATGATTTCGGCGGCCTGCGCAAGGTGGTGCCGGTCTTCACCGGCCTCATGGGCATCGCCATATTCTCATCGCTGGGCCTGCCCGGCCTGAACGGGTTCGTTGGCGAATTCCTGATTTTCTTCGGCGTTTTCGCGCTGGCTCCCTGGACGGCGGTGCTCTCCACCATCGGCCTGCTGGTCACCGCGATTTTCCTGCTGACGTTCATCCAGCGCGTGTTCTGCGGACCACTGAACGAGCGGTGGGCGAAATTCCCCGACCTCACCACGGCGGAACGCTGGCTGGTGCTGCCCAGCATCGTGCTGATGTTTGTGCTGGGCATTTACCCGCAACTCATACTGGGCGTCATTGACACAACGGTCATGAACCTGGTGAAACAATTGTGATTCTGAACATGATTGCATGGATGAACATAGATTTTGTGCCGCCCCTACAGGGCTTGATTTTGCCGGGGGCCGGGATACCCAGGGCGTTGCCCTGGGCTGTCATGTGTTGCGCTTTCAGCGCATGGCATGGTTTGCTTGCTGACAGCTTGGTTGGGCTGCGCACAGCTTGGTTTTCCGCGCCAAAGGCGCTTAACAAGATAGCCCAGGGCAACGCCCTGGGTACGATCCAGCAAAGATCAATAAGCCCTGAAAGGGCGTAACAACAAATGCCACAATCCTTGGCCAATATTTTGGTTCGTGATACTCAGGGCGTTGCCCCGAGCTGTCATGTGATGCGCTTTCAGCATTCGGCCCCCAATCGGCAATCGGCAATTTAATAACATGTTAGCCTGGACCATCTATATCTCGTTCATCGGCGTGCTGGTGCTGATGCTGCTGCCGCGCGACGCCGCGCGCGCGGCGCGGATCGTGGCGCTCTTCTCGGCGGGGTTGAGTTGTGCCTTTGCCTTTTTCGGCGCCATCCAGCAGGTGCAACAACAATCCGACCTCGGCGCGGTGACCACCATTACCAAGGTTCCATGGATTCCCGCCCTCGGCGCCCAATATTATCTCGCGGCCGATGGCATCAGCCTGATGCTCGTCGTCCTCACCGGTCTGGCGGCCGTCACCGGTATTTTGTTCTCCTGGAACATTGAGAAACGCACGAATCAATTTTTCGCGTTCTATCTCGCGCTCATCGGCGGCGTGTACGGGGTTTTTCTGAGCTTCGATTTGCTGCTGCTCTTTGTGTTTTATGAGCTGACCATCATCCCGAAGTATTTCCTCATCGCCCGCTGGGGCAGCACGCGCAAGGAATATGGTGCCATGAAGCTGGCCCTGTATTCATTCGTGGGCAGCCATCTTGTGCTGATCGGCATGATCGCCGCCTGGGTGGTGGCGGGCCGCCAGTTGGGTCACCCCACACTGGATTTGACGGAACTGGCCAAGATCACGTTCTCCGCCGGATTCCAACACTGGGTGTTTCCGCTCGTGTTTGTCGGCTTCGCCATCCTGGCGGGCATGTGGCCCTTCCACACCTGGGCGCCCACCGGTCACGTGGCGGCCCCGACCGCCGGTTCCATGTTGCTGGCCGGCGTGGTGATGAAGCTCGGCGCATACGGCTGCCTGCGCGTGGCCATGGTCCTGTTCCCCGAAGGGGCCAAAGAATGGCAATGGGCCATTGCGGCGCTGGCGGTGATCGGCATCATCTATGGCGCGGGCGTGGCGCTCGTGCAACGCGATTTCAAATTCGTCATCGGCTACTCCAGCGTCAGTCACATGGGTTTTGTGATATTGGGTCTGGCGACCCTCAACACCATCGGCCTGGACGGCGCGGTGCTGCAAATGTTCTCGCACGGCATCATCGCCGGGCTGCTGTTCGGCGTGGTCGGCCGGATGGTTTATGACCGCACCCACACGCGCGACTTCAACGACCTCGAAACCATGAACGTCGGCAAACTGCTCCCGTTCGCGGGGGTCACTTTTGTGATTGCCGGGGTGGCCTCCATGGGCCTGCCGGGCTTCAGCGGATTTGTGGCTGAATTCCAGGTGCTCATTGGCATGTGGCAGGTTTATCCCATTGCCACGCTGCTGGCCGGCGTGGGCATCGTTCTGGGCGTGGGCTACACCTTGCGCGCCGTGCAACGGGGATTTTACTCGGACACCCCGCCATCCCCCTATGCCAGCCATGAAGCTCACGGACACGATGACCACCCCATGGAGCCCATCTCCATCCCGGAACGGATTGGCGCGGTGATGCTCATCGCTGCCTCGCTGATCATTGGTCTTTTCCCATCCCTCCTGATGGACTGGATTGAACCCTGTCTTAAGTCACCGATGTTCGCCCGGTTGCTGCACGGAGGTGCGCAATGAACACTGATTATCTCCATATCCTCCAGCTCGCCGCGCCGGAAACCATCGTCACCATCACGATGCTGCTGGTGCTGGCGGCCGACCTGACCCTGATGCGCGGCCAATCCATCGTGGCCCGCTTCCATGTCGGCGCGTTCCTGTCCGCGCTCGGCTGCGGAGCGGCGGCTCTATATGCGCTTCATTACTCCGCCACGGACGACCGGTTCAACGGCATCATTGTCTCCGATCCCCAGACCAATTTCGTCAAGGTGGCGATTCTGGGCCTCACCGTTTTTACCGTGCTGATCTCCACCTCCGGCAAATTCACCGAGCACGTCGGCGAATATCTGTCCCTGATCCTGCTGGGCACCATCGGCCTGATGTTCCTCGTCAGCTCCCGCGATTTGCTGATGATCTTCCTGTCGCTCGAACTGGCCAGCCTCGTGCTCTATATCCTGACCGCGTTCAACAAGCACAATGCCCGCTCGGCCGAGGCCGGCTTGAAATATTTCCTGTTCGGCGGCATGTCGGCGGCGTTCCTCCTCTTCGGCTTCAGTCTGCTGTACGGCGTTTCCGGCTCGACCAATTTGACGGAAATCGCCCAGGCGCTGCACGGCAAGGGAATGGATCCGCTGGTGCTCGTCGCGCTGGTCATGACCGTCATCGGCTTCGGCTTCAAGGTCGCCGCCGTGCCGTTCCATCTGTGGGCACCCGACGCCTACGAAGGTGCGCCCACGCCCAGTGCCGCGTTCATTGGGGCCGGCTCCAAGGTGGCCAGCTTTTACATTCTGGCGAAAGTGTTCTCAGTGGGCTTTGCCGGCACCGAAGGCAGCGCCTTGATGCATGGTTACCTGCCGGGTTGGACGCCCGTGATCGCCGTGATCGCAGCCCTCTCCATGGTGCTGGGCAACCTCACCGCCATCGTGCAATCCAGCGTCAAACGCCTGCTTGCGTATTCCGCCATTGCCCATGCCGGCTACATGCTTCTGGGCGTGCTCTCCAATACCATCCCGGGCGGGCATGCCCTGATGTTCTACGTGATCACCTACGGCGTGACCACCGTCGGCGCGTTTGGTGTCGTCATGGTGGTGGAGGAAGCCACCGGCAGCGATGCGCTCAGCAACTTCGCCGGCCTCAGCCGCCGCGCCCCCGTGCTATCCGTGTGTCTGCTGATATTTTTGCTCTCCCTGGGCGGGATTCCGCCGCTGGCCGGATTCACCGGTAAATTCTTCCTGTTCAGCGCCACGGTGGACGCCGGCCGGGAACTGGGTCTGCTCTGGCTGGTGATACTGGCCATCGCCATGAGCGCCGTGTCCTTCTACTACTACCTGCGGGTCTTGAAACAAGCCTACGTGGAGGACGCCCCAACCGAAGCCCCGGCCATCCGCGTCCCTGGTCTAACGCTGCTGGCCCTGGTGGTCTTGGCGGCGTTGATCATCCTGTACGGCTGCGCCCCCGTCCTGCTCACCCAGTATCTGTGATGGATTGATGGATTGATGGATTGATGGATTGATGGATTGATGGATTGATGGATTGATGGATTGATGGATTGATGGATTGATGGATTGATGGATTGATGGATTGGTGGATTGGTGGATTGGTGGATTGGTGGGTGTCGACCTCATCCTCATCGTCAGCGTCATCCTCAAAGCTTTTTGTAATCCTTCCGGCAGAATTCTCAGGCCAACTCTCGGTAAAGCCCGGATATTTCACAGCGAAGTTGGCCAAAACCACGCAAACCATTGTAGCGCAGGCTTCCAAGCCTGCGCTACGACGGTGGAATACCGCCGTGTCAGCAGAAGAATTGTTGCGCGCTTACAGCGCTTGATGGCAACGGTGGCGGCAAACCCAGGGCGTTGCCCTGGGCTGTCCTGTGGCGGCCTTTCAGGCCTTGTATTCGCACCGCCATGCTGGAAAAAGGAGGCCATGGATTTACCATTGACGGAACGGCTCAGGGGTTGCGATACGGCAGGCGGGGAAGCCTGCGCTACAAGGGTTTGCCATGGTTTTGCCGGTTTCACTATGAAATATCCGGGTTAGAGCTTTCCCTTGGTGCTGGGCAATTCCCCCACGATGCGCGGATCGTGCTGGCGGGCGGCGTCCACCGCGCGCGCAAAGGCCTTGAACAGCGCCTCGACCACGTGATGCGGTTCATCGCCGTAAAGCAGTTCCAGATGCAAGTTGCAACGCGCCTCGTTGGTGAAGCCCTGGAAAAACTCCCGCGCCAGCCCAAACCGGAATGCGCTCGACATATCCTGCGTCCGCTCCGCCTCGGTCACCTGCTTCATGGCCAATGCGTTCAGCCCGCGCCAGACGAGGTAGGGCCGGCCGCTGAAATCCACCACGCAACGCGCCAGGCATTCATCCATGGGCACGTAGGCTTCGCCCTTGGCCGTGGCCGGGATTTCCGGCCAGGGATTCTTGGGCGCAAAACCGTGGCCGTACCGGCGGATGCCCCGCTTGTCCCCCAGCGCGGCCAGAAAAGCCTGGCCCAGCGCGATGCCGCAATCCTCCACAGTGTGATGCGCGTCCACCGCCAAATCCCCCTGGCAAACCAGCGCCAAATCCACCGTGGCATGCTTGGCAAACAGCGTGAGCATGTGATCAAAAAAAGGAATGCCGGTCTTGATCTTGGACCGCCCCTTGCCATCCAGGTTGAGTTGGAGGGAAATCCGGGTTTCCAAGGTATCGCGTTTAATGGTGGACTGCCGTTTCATGGGAAAATTAAACCAGACCCGCGCCCGAAAGACCAGCGATTGCCGCATGGCCACTGTTGCGGCATGGTCGGAATTACTTAATTTTCAAACCACAAATGACAATCTTCCCGTCTTTAAACCCGGTAATCATACCAAAGCCAGGCGAACCATTCTTGACCTCTGTCTGAAAATCAATCGCAATCATTTTATATGGCTCCAGATTCGGAACATAATCCACACCATCAAGCCTGGTCGGCTTCAACATAACCTCCGGCACGGCCTCAAACTTGGCGCTCTTGATGCCTCTCACAATCACCGCCTCGAACTGATCCCCGGTCAGCACTCTAAAAATGCCGGGCGACTTGTCATACCAGATAACCGCCGGCAATCCAGCCATGTCACCGGTCTTCTGAAAGGCCTCCAAACGGCCGATGAAATCCTTTTCTTGTTCGGTGTCTTGGGCAACAACGGTGAGGGTTGCAACAAATAGAAGAATTACAAGTGCAGCTATTTTTATCATATTGCGTTTTGTTTTGTGGTGTGAATGCCGCCTAACGAAAAAAGAAAAAAGTTTAGTCACCGCATACTCGCGAAGCGAACCGCGAAAGCGGAACGGCCAGCGCCAACGGCGGTGGGCTCCGACGACTGGCTGAGCAGCATCATCGCGGCTTGAAACTCGCGTAATATTAGTGGGGCACACGTCATAAGTCTTCAAAAGCGAACTTCGTAATCTTGTAGCCGTCGGACTCTTCTGTCACCCAAAATTCCAAATTCCATCCCACCTGAGTGTCCTTGTTGCTGAACCAAAATGCCCCCGCGCAGCAACGCTTGTTCTTTTTGGGTGTGGCTTTTGGCCACTGCCCCACTTTATTGCTGCGATTCCGGGATGCCTCGTCGGCAAAAATCCAAAATATCTTATCCACTTTAAAATCCACGAACGGGCCCCGGGCAAACTTCTCTCCCTCACCAACCAGGGCGACGAACCGGTCCAGCGTTGTCCTGGCGCGAAACTCCGGGGAGAATAAACCAAAAGCTGCGGAATAATCACCTCGGACGGCGGCCTCCGAAAAGCGCTCGATCACATCCACCGCCTGCACGGCAATGGCCCAGGCCGCATTCACGTCTCCCAAGACGCGAGTCTTGCCCATGCCTTGGATGATGGCTGTGACCTCAACAATATCGTCAAGAATGCTCATAGCAAAATGCCGGCTAACGAAAAAAACCGAGCCACTGCCGACTCGCCAGGTGAACCGCGACAGCAGCATTAACCGCGCCAACAGTTGTTGGCTCTGCCGACTGGTTTGGCCACATAGTCATATCTCAAATCGATTTTGGCGAGCTTCAAGCCGCTGGCACCGCTCGGTGCCATGCTTGGATTCACCAATCCTTGACCGGACGGTTCGGGTTGTGTTTGTCCGGCGGCTTGAATTGCAATAATTGTTCGTCGCCCTTCTGGGCATCCAGCAGGCGCTTCGCCTCGTCGGGCGTCATTTCCCCGGCTTTGACGGGTTGCCCCTCTTCTTGTTTATCATTTTTTTCGCCGTCTTTTTTCTGCGCGGCTTGCGCTTTTTGCTTCTCCTGCTCCTGCTGCTTTTGCTGGTCTTCCTTCTTGTTCTCCTCGGCTTTTTGCTGGTCCTGCTTTTGATCCTGTTTTTGGTCCTGCTTTTGCTGGTCCTCAGATTTCTGCTGCTGGCTCTGCTGGTCCTGTTTCTGTTGATTCTGCTGCTTTTGCTGCTCTTGCTTTTGCTGCTCCTGCTGCTGTTTTTGTTGTTCTTGCTGCTGCTGCTGTTGTTGCTGTTGTTGTTTGAGCAACTGCTCCAGACGCTTCAGCTTGGGGTCGTCGGGGTAGGTCTTCAGCCCGGTTTCCACGCGTTCCAAGGCGGCCGGGATGTTGTTGGAAATATAGAACTGCGCGCCGCCGTTGAAAAAATCATCGGCGGGCAGGAACTGTGCGGCGGCCTTGTGCCAGGCGAGCAGCAGGCTAAGGCTGATGAGGATTCGCAATGTCATCAATGTCCTTCAATTTTTTGGTGAAGTCTTCAAATTGTTTTGCCGCGACGGATTTCTGCAGCGGGGCCATGATTTCCAGCGCGCGGTGGAATTCCGCGCGGCGCACGGCGGCATCGGCGTCGCTCTTGGCGCGGCGCATGGCGGCCTTGAACTGCTTGATTTGTTCGACGGTGCCCATGGTGAACTGCAAATTATAGACCGCGTCCACGTCGTTGGTGTTCAGCGAGACGGCGCGGGCGTAGGTGTTGGTGGCGAGGACAAAGCCTTGTTCGAGACCGTCCAGATCCTTCGCCTGCTTGGCCTTTTGGACCTGCACATTGCCAAGGTTGTAAAACGCCTGCTCCTGGAGTTTCAATTCCGGCGACAGGGTGGCCTGGGAAAACAGGTTTTGGGCGAGGTCGAAGTTGGTGGCGCGATAGGCGGCGTCGCCGGCGTTGAAGACCAGGCGCAGGTCGTTGGTCTGCACTTCGGCCAGCTTCGTGAATTCGGCGAGGGCGTTGGTGAAATTGCCGGTCTGGTAATCGTGCAGCGCGGTGGCGGGCGTGGCGCGGAGCGGGGTGGCGGACAACCAGAGGACGGCGATGGCCATCCCGGCTGCCCTAGGGCAATGACGCATGACGAATGTCCAATGACGAAAGAATGACGAAGCACGAATGGTAGTGGCGCGGGCGTCCCGCCCGCGAGTTTGACCGCCCCCAGATTCGGTTCTTTGGACCAGGGTGGCGATATGGCAAAAAACAGGACGTTGTGGATTCATATCCGGTTGGGTTCGATGGCCAACGGGCTGGCGGGGGTACGCCCGGGCGGGACGCCCGGGCCACTGCGCCGGGAAGCAGGCTGGCGCTCGGGCAGCAGGATTTCCGCAATCAGCAGCAGGATGGCGGCAAGCAGGGGCCAGTGATATTGCTCATGGTAGCGCCGCACCACCTTGCCCTTGCCTTCGGATTTGGGCAATTGCGACAGGCCTTGATCGTAGAGCAGGTCCATGGTGTTGGCTCCGTGCAGGGGCAGATAAAAGCCGCCGGTGACTTTGGCAATAGCTTTCAACAAGGCTTCGTTGAGGTGCGATTTGAGCACCTGGCCCTGCTCGTCGCGCAGGTAATCAGTGCCGCCGCTGGCGTCGTTCACGGTCACCAGCGAGCCTTCGGCGGAGCCGATGCCGACGGTGAAAATTTTCAACCCCTGTTTGGCGGCCTCCTCGGCGGCCTCCTGGGCGCCTTCGTCGTTGTCTTCGCCGTCGGTGAGGAGGACGAGCGCCTTGTAATGACCTTTCTCCTTGAAGGCGGTCAGGGCGGTGTCAATGGCTGCGCGGAGGGCGGTGCCGCCCTGGGGAATGGTGTTTACGTTTAACGCCTGCACGGTTTGCTGGAAGGCGGTGTTGTCAATGGTGAGGGGGCATTCCAGAAAGGCATCGCCGGCGAAAGCCACCAGGCCGAGGCGGTCGGTGCCGGCCTTTTGCATGAGTTCGAGGGCGGCCAGCTTGGCGCGGGCGAGGCGGTTGGGGGCGATGTCGGTGGCGAGCATGGATTTGGAGGTGTCCACGGCCACGACGATGTCGAGCCCGCGCTGCTCGATTTCCTCCAAGTCAAACCCGCGCTGGGGCCGGGCGAGCGTGATGATCAGCAGGGTCACCGCCAGAATCACGAGGCCAAAGCGGATTTTCCGACGCCCGGGCGAAAGGCCGGCCGTCAGCGAGGCGAGCAGGCGCGCCTCCACAAATTGCGTTAACAATTTCTGCCGGACGCGGCCGCTCCACCAGAAAAACAGGGCCAGCGCGGCGGGTAATACCAGCAGCAGCCAGAGAATTTTGGAATTTGCAAAGATCATTTTTGATTGCCGATTGCCGATTGCCGATTGCCGATTGCCGATTCCACGACGCGCGGAGTTCTGGCAAGCCAGCCGAGCGGAAGGGCATTGCTGATGGTCTTCGGGGTTTGTCGTTTTATGGCATGAATCCGACGGAACTCAAACTGCGAACCAAACAATTTGCACTCCGAATCATCCAGCTGACCGACGCGATCCCAAAAGCAACGGCCGGACGGGCAATTGCGGCGCAAATTGTTAGCAGTGGAACCCCGGTGGCGGCCAATTATCGCGCCAGTTGCCGGGCGAGAAGCCAAGCGGAGTTCATTGCCAAAATCGGCACGGTCGAAGAGGAAGCCGATGAAACCGCCTTCTGGCTCGAATTGCTGGTCGAGTCGGGCATGAGGTCTGAAAAGAAGCTTTCCTCGCTGCTGACAGCGGCCAACGAGCTTGCCGCCATCATGGCCGCCTCGCGCAAGACTGCGGCCGGCAAATGACGTAGCCAGCGGCCATCGGCCAGCGGCCATCGGCCACTTGTTCCAGCAATCGCCAATCACACATTTCTCGCTTCGCGCAAAGCGTCCGCAAATCAGCGGTGTTTCAATCGGCAATTTCATGGCAGCCTCCGGAATACGGTCTGGCCAAGGACCAGTTCGAGGAGCAGCAGCGCCAGTCCGGCCAGGACCAGCCAGGGGAATAATTCCTTGTACTCGGTGAATTTGTTGATCACGGCCTCGGTCTTCTCCAGCTTGTCAATCTCGTCGTAAATCTGTTTGAATCTCTCCGCGTTGTCGGCGCGATAATACCGGCCCCCGGTCTTGTCGGCGATTTTTTGCAGCGTCTCCTCGTCCACATCCACCGGCACCATGCGATAAACTTTGCGGCCAAACATGTCCGTCATCGGCATCGGGGCCTGGCCCTGTTCGCCGATGCCCACGGTGTAGATCTTCACGCCCAGGGCGGCGGCGGCCTCGGCGGCCACGAGCGGGTCCACCTTGCCCGAATTGTTCTCACCGTCGGTGGCGAGGATGATGATTTTGCTTTTGGACTTCAGATCGCGCAGGCGGTTGATGGCCGTGGTCAGGGCGTCGCCGATGGCGGTGGCATCGGAACCGATGGTGCCGATTTCCAGCCGGGCAAGGTCTTCCTGCAAATAATCGTGGTCCAGCGTCAACGGCGTGGCGATGAAGGCCTGGGCCGCAAAGACCACCAGGCCGATGCGGTCGTTGGGGCGCTTGTCGATGAAGGTCTTCAGGACGGACTTGGCCATGTCCACGCGATTCATGCGCTCGCCGCCCACGGTGAAGTCCTCGGAAATCATGCTGCCGGACAAATCGAGCGCCGCAACGATGTCGATGCCGCTGGCCTTCACCTCCGTGGTGCTCTGGGTGAGGCGCGGTTGCGCGAGCGCCACGATGAACAGCGCCAGCGCCAGCCAGCGGAGGGACATGAGGAAACCGCCGGCGCGCGAGCGGGTGAGGTTTTGCAGACCGCGCACGAGCTGCACGGAGGAATAAACAAACGCCGGCGGCGCGCCGCGCCGGCCTTTCAGCCAGGCCAGCAAGGGCAGCAGCAACAGGAGCAGCAGCAGATAAGGATGGGCGAAAACCATGGAATTTACGATTTACGATTTGCGATTGGCCAACGGCGGCGGTTCAGCGGCGGCCGCGGTTGGGGTTGTCCCCGCCGGCGGGGGCTCGGTTTCCTCCACCAGGCGGACGGCGGAGGCGTGCAGGTCCCGCAATTCCTTTTCGCCCGGCTCGTACTTGGCGAATTTCACCAGGTCGCAACTGGCCAGAAAATTGCCAAGGCTGTCCTTCTGATCGCTCAGCAGCAAATTGGTGCCGGCCAGCTCGCGCAGGAATTCCTCCGTGGTCCGTTCCGGCGCATGGAAATCGAAGCGCTCCTCCAGATAGGTCCGCGAGGTGTCGGACACGGCGATGACGAAAGGCTTGGGCTGGGAGATCAGCGCGAGGGCATCCGCCAGTTTTTGCTTCGCCCGGATGTGCGCCGGGACGGGCGGCGGGAGGAGGATGCCGCGCTTGCGATTTTTCCGCCAGCGCCAGAGCAACCACGCCGCGATCACGAGCGCCAGAGCCAGCAGGCTCCACCACAGCCACGCCTGGCTGCCGGTGATGTCCATGGGCGGCTTGATGTCGCGGATGTCATTCGCGGCGGCGGGCACGGTTGTTTGATTGGTAGGCATGAGTGGGGCAACAAAAGGTTATCCGCGCAACCTCCGTTTTTCGCGCGTGGCAAAGAACTTGGTCAGCGCCGCCGTGTAATCCTGGTCGGTGCGCAACTGGATGGCATCCATGCCGGTGCGGCGGAACAGCCGCAGCAGTTGTTCCTGTTCCTTGGCCTGCCGCTCCGCAAAGGACTGGCGTTTCCGGGCGTCGCCGGTGTTGACCTCCACGATTTCGCCGGTCTCCGCATCCTGAAACACCAGGCGGCCCAGGTCGGGCAGTTCCAGTTCGCGCGGGTCCGTGACCTGCACCGCCACGAGATCATGTTTGCGGTTGGCCTGCCGGAGCATGGTGGCGGAGGCTTGCGCGAGCGATTCCAGCAGCAGCATTTGCGAGCGCGGCTTTTTTTCGCCGGGACGGCGCGCCGTGGGCGAGCCAAGAAAGTCCGAGACAATGACCGTGATGGCCTTGTGCGCCTGCACGCGCAGGAAAAATTCCAGCGCGCAATTCAGGTCCGTGCCCCGCCGTTTGGGCTCGAAGTACAGGACTTCGCGGATGACGCGCAGGACATGGCTGCGGCCCTTGCGCGGCGGGATGAATTTCTCCACCTCGTCGCTGAACAGGATCAGGCCCACCTTGTCGTTGTTGCGGATGGCGGAGAACGCGAGCACCGAGGCGATTTCCGCCGCCAGCTCGCGCTTGGATTGACCGCGCGAGCCGAACAGGCCCGAGCCGCTGACATCCACGATCAGCATGAGGGTCAATTCGCGTTCCTCCACGAATTTCTTGATGAACGGATGGTTCATGCGCGCGGTGACATTCCAGTCAATGGCGCGCACGTCGTCGCCGGGCTGGTATTCGCGGACCTCGTCGAAATTCATGCCCTGCCCCTTGAACACGGAGTGGTAGGCGCCCGCGAGGGTCTCGGTCACGATGCGGTTCGTGCGAATCTCGATCTGGCGGATTTTCTTGAGGATTTCGCGGGGGATCATAGGGGGATGGGCGGTTGTCGATTGCTCATTGCCGATTGGACCTGGGCGCGGTGTAATGCGTGATGCGTGATGCGTAAGCGGGAAAAGGCGGCTTGCGCGGTGACGGGCAAGGGGTGAATTGTAGCCATGAGTGCAACCGAAGTCCTTGCTGCCGCCAAAGCGCTTTCGCTCGAAGAACGCATTGAGTTGCTGGAAAGCTTGTGGGCAGACATCCAAGGATGTGACCCCGACCTGACGCCTGAACAGGTCGCTGAACTGGATCGCCGGGCTGAACGGGCGCTGGCGCATCCGGAATTTTGCCGTCCCCTCGACGAGGTCATGGCCGACATCGAAAAACGATTCCAGAACCCGCGATGACATTTTGTTTCGTCATCAAGCCGCATACTTTTGAAATCGTCATCAGCACAATCTGGCATGGCGCACGGAATCCTTCGGGATTGCACCGCCGCTTGAAATAACGCGTCCGACCAGAAGCCGGCAGCCTGCCCGAAAACGGCGGCTTGCGCGGATAAATCAAAGGGGTAAATTATCGCCATGAGTGCGGCTGAAATTCTCCAAGAACTGCGCCAGATGCCCGAGGCGCAGCGGCGTGAGCTGGTGGAAACCATTGCAATGGAATTCGGTGATTTCAACGATGAACTCACGCCGGAACAAGTCGCCGAACTGGATCGGCGGGCGGAGGATGCGCTGAAAAATCCCGGACGGGGCATTCCGTGGGAACAGTTGCGGGATGAAATGCTGCGCAAATACGAGAAATGAGCTTTCGGATCATCCATGATCACGAGGCAGACTTTGAATTCCGGGAAGCTGTTGCTTGGTATGAGGGACAATCGGATGGCCTTGGGGTTCGCTTCGTGCATCAAGTGAACGAGGTGATGCAGTCCATTTCCTGCCAACCATTTCGTTTTTCCAAAGCTGGTGCCAAAAGCCGCAAAGCGCGGGTTAACGGATGGCCTTACACCATTTTCTTTGCGATTAATGAGGCCCATTTCGAGGTCAAAGTGATTGCCGTATGGCATGGCGCAAGGAATCCAGAGGAGTTGCGCCGAAGGCTGGCGTGACATGCCTCTGAAAACGCCAACTTGTACGGGAACCACATGCGGAGTGCTGCCGGATCCAGGACAAAATTCTTCCATCGCCCTGAAAGGGCCAAACAGGACAGCCCAGGGCAAAGCGAAGCGACGCCCTGGGTTAAACGTCAAAAACGATTCCCAGCCCTGAAGGGGCGGCACCATCACGACCAAAACCCTGAAACCCTGCATGAAAACGGCGGCTTGCGCAGACGAGTCCATGGAGTAAATTGTCCCCATGAGTGCGGCTGAAATTCTCGAAGAACTGCGCCAGATGCCCGAGGCGGAGCGGCGGGAGCTGGTGGCAACCATCGAACTGGAATTCGGTGATTTCAAGGGCGAACTCACGGCTGAGCAAATCGAATTGGATCGGCGGGCGGAGGATGCGCTGAAAAATCCCGGCCAGGGCACACCGATTGAAGAAGTTACTGCTGAAATCCAACAACGACTCCTCGACAAGGAACCCCTCAAGAATTCAAATAACGCCATTTCGTTGGAAACCGCCCGGCTCGACGCGAAACGGGACCCCGACCTGACACCTGAACAGGCTGCGGAATTGGACCGCCGCCTCGCTGAATTCGAAAAGCACCCCCAAGCGGGCATTCCTTGGGAACAAGTCGAGGCCGATCTCAACCAGCGCTTTGGCTGGCGATGACGCTTCCGGTCATTTTCAAACCCAGAGCCCGCCGGGAATTTGAAGCGGCGGTCAGTTGGTATGAGAACCAGCAGCCAGGGTTGGGCCGGGAATTCAAAGTGGAGGTGAAGCTGGCACTCATGCGGGCGCAGGCTCATCCGGAGCTTTTCCAGAAGGTTCATGGACAGGCGCGAAAAATCCAGTTGCACCGGTTCAAAAATTACGCCATCTACTTCGCGGTCACAGACAATTCCTTTGCCGTGCTTTCGGTTTTTCACGCCTCGCGAAATCCCGCTGAGCTGGAGCAACGGCTGAAGTGAATGGCGGAATGCGTCCTTGGAGAAGGCGGCTTGCCTGCTTCCATCGCGGGGTCCAGCACAAAATTCCTCAGTCGCCCTGAAAGGGCAAACCAGGACAGCCCAGGGCAAAGCGAAGCGACGCCCTGGGTTAAACGTCAAAAAGGATTCCCAGCCCTGAAAGGGCGGAACCATCACCACCAACGACCTGAAACCCTCCATTCCAAGCGAGCCGATTCGCGGGGAATGGAAGGCACGAATCAAAGCCCTCGCCTGCGCCGAAAAATCATTTTCGATTTGGCGGTGTGTTTTTGGATTTTCGCGGGGAATCATGGCTCGGTCATGCTTTCTGAAAGATTTTTTGCAAACGCTGGTCAACGTTCTCCCAAGCGTCTTCAAGCGTTGCCACCAAATCACTTGAATTTATTGTATTTTCCGATTCTTCCAAGCTTAATTCATCTTTGACCAGGCTCGTTAATCCGGTCCGGTTTAGATCAGAGATAACAACGGCCATCGGATAAGCCAGCGATTTGTTTGCAACTCCATTCAAACCACCCTCCGCCAACTTTGGACGATTTCCAAAAAAAGACTGGTGTTGCACCTTGCCCGGATCAAAAAACGGAGCATGCAATGGGAGGGTCAATTCGTCACCCCACTCATATTTCAACTCGCGCAAATCCAATATCAACGCCACAGGGTCCCACGCTTCAATGGCCGCCTTGATGATGACTGACATGAAGCCCGCGTAATCACCACCATCACCATCTACCCCTCGCCCGCATTCACCTTGGAACGCAGTCACAAGGCACTTCATTTGTTCCCAATTGCGCCACGTAATTGTCGGACAAGTAGCCAGCGAGTATTTGAGCGGACTCAAATCCTCGAATTTGCGCGGAGTCAATTTGATTGGCTTTGTCTGCCTCATCCTTGGTGCCGTACGTTCAAATTGTTTTCATTTCGATTGTGTTGGCCCGGCGGAGCTGGATTCAATGTTGGATCGTTCCGCTCTGCGTAATTTTTCAATAATCGCTGTTCAAACCACGACGGAGGATTTGAGCGCCAAGTCTCCAACAGCGCTGGAGTTGTTGCGCGCTTGCAGCGCTTGATTGCCATCATGGCACCATACCCAGGGCGCTGCCCCAGGCTGTCATGTGACGGCCTTTCCGGCCGGTTTTGGCGCAGTTGCAAGGGAGACAGAAAAATGGTGCAGGAATGCGGAACCGATGCAACCCTTTCAGGGTTGAGGGCGGGCGGGCGAGCACCCAGGGTAGCGCTGCCGCGCAACCCTGGGCTTAATGATGGAACGCCTTTGGCGTTCCCGGCGTTGAAACGCCGGGCTATTGTCGGATGTTCCCGTTGGGACAAATTAATGCCATCTTGTGACCTTCCGATGATCATGTTGCTCCTGGAAAACATAATTCATTCTTGGTTCGCAATGCATTCAATCCATCAAAATGGCGCTGGCTGGCCATAAATTCGTTCAAAAAGCCGCTGCTTCAATTCGTGTTCCGGGAGATGGGGCGGCAATGAAGCCAGGACCACGGATCTTGCGGCATCAAACATCCGCGAGCCCATTACAAAACGTTCCGCGCCGGACCGGGCCATCAACTTCTGCCGGACAAGTTCAGCGATTTCCGGGGATGTGTCATTCATATTGTAATCTCCTGCCATAGGTTGGCGACTCCCAAATCATGCAGCCAGCGTTGAATATAGACTTGGTCGCAGCCGCTCGAGACGAGATTTTTCACATCACGCAACTGCAATTCCGAATGCGAATCTTTTGCCCAGAACAGCTTCGAAAGAATCAAATCTTCCTTGCTGACGATCCACGTCTCGAAATCCTCGATTTTAATTCGCTGGCGGCGATCAAATTCCGCAAGCCGGTACTCACTTTCCTTGCGAATGATGCAGTCCACCTTGATGACTGTGTCATGGTGTATCAGATTGAACAAAGACTGGTGCGTGATGGAACTATCCACCGCCTCGCGTGAAACATAATAATCCGGACTGAATAATTGGACGACCCGCGCCGCATCAGTTGATTGTAGTGCGATGACGACATCAATATCCCGTGTCATACGCGGCTGGGCGTAGTAGTTCATCGCCATCGAACCGGTCAACATATACCCCATATTCGCGCCATCCAACCGGGCGGAAATATCGCGTACGATGTCTAGTTCATTTTGCATTTCGTTTATTTCGCCGCCAATGAACCATGCCATGCGGGTTTATTGGCAAAAGTAACAGATTTTCCGGCCTGTTCGGTTCTCCTAAGGAACATCATTCATTCTTGGTTCGTAATGCATCAAAATGGCGCCGGCTGGCCATTCTAAATTCTAAATTCTAAATTCTAAATTCTGTCCTCACGGCACCGGCAGTTCATCAAAAATCTTCTGGATGATGATCTCGCTCGTCTTTTCCTCGGCCTCCGCCTCGTAGGTGATGGCCACCCGATGCCGCAGCACATCCATGCCGATGCTCTTCACGTCCTGCGGCGTCACATAGCCGCGCCCTTTCAAAAACGCATACGCCTTGGACGCCAGCGTCAGCGCGATGGTCGCACGCGGCGAGGCCCCGAGCTGGATGAACTCCTTCACCGCGATCTTGTACGTCTCAGGTTCGCGCGTGGCGCAGACCAGGTCCACAATGTAATCCTTCACCTTGTCGTCCACGTAAATGTCGTTGATCACCTCGCGGGCCTTGAGAATGTCCTTCGGATCCACCACGGCATTGGCGGTGGGCGTGCCCGAGGTTCTGGCCATCACTTCAAGAATCTGCCGCTCCTCGGCGCGCGTCGGATAGCCGATCTTCAATTTCAGCATGAAGCGGTCCACCTGCGCCTCGGGCAGCGGATAGGTGCCCTCCTGCTCAATGGGGTTTTGCGTGGCCAGCACCAGGAAGGGCTCCTCCAGCTTGTAGGTCTGGTCGCCAATGGTGACCTGCTTTTCCTGCATGGCTTCCAGCAGGGCGCTTTGCACCTTGGCGGGCGCGCGGTTGATTTCGTCGGCCAGGACGAGATTGGCGAAAACGGGGCCTTTGCGCGTCGTAAAGCCCCCGGATTGCGGATTGTAAATCTGCGTGCCGATGACGTCGGCGGGCAGCATATCGGGCGTGAATTGCAGGCGCGAGAATTTCACGTGCATCGTGCTCGCCAGCGATTTCACGGCGAGGGTCTTGGCGAGGCCGGGCACGCCTTCCAGCAGGACATGGCCGTTGGCCAGCAGGCCAATGACCAGGCGCTCGGTCAGGTAGCTTTGGCCGATGATGACCTTGCCCAGTTCGTTGAACAGCGGTTGCGTGAAGGCGCTCGCCTGTTTGACAGCTTCGTTGATGGCATTGATTCCTGTGCTCATGTTGCTAAATCATTTTCTTCGCGGACGACATTCTGACAATCCTGGTTTTGTTGCGTTCAAAGCTTTTTTCATTTGCCGCCGATGCCGTTGCGGGCAGAAGGCGTTGCTCGCGGACCAATTCGGCCAATTCCCCGGGGAGAACTGGTTTGGACCCCGGATAATAGAGGATTGCACGCTTTTGCCAAGTCTTCATAAACCGGTTAAAGAGCACTTGCCTTCGCGCCCGCTAATGGCAACTTGTGGCACGCATGTTATCGCAAGAAACCATTTTGAACGCCCTCAAAGCCGTGAAGTACCCCGGCTTCTCCCGCGACATCGTTTCGTTCGGCCTCGTCAAGGAAGCCACCGCCGCCCAGGGCGCGGTCAGCGTGACCCTGCAGCTCACCTCGCCCAATCCCGACGCCGCGCGGCAGATCAAGGCGGAAACCGAGCAGGTGCTCAAACAGCTTCCCGGCGTCAAACAAGTGGCGGTGGATGTCCGCCAGCCCGCCACGGGCCAGGCCGCCCCCGGCACCCTTGCCAGTCAAACGAAGATCCCCGGCGTCAAACGGGTCATCGCCATCGCCAGCGGCAAGGGCGGCGTGGGCAAATCCACCTGCGCCGCCAACCTCGCCTGTGCCCTCCACCATCTCGGGGCCAAAGTGGGCCTGCTCGATTGCGATATTTACGGCCCCAGCATCCCCTTGATGATGGGCGTCTACGAACGCCCCCAAGTCACCGCCGATGAATCCCGCCTGATCCCCCCGTCCGCCCACGGCATCAAAGTTATGAGCATCGGCCTGCTCCTCAACGACGATCAGCCCGTCATCTGGCGCGGCCCCATGATCACCAAGACCATCAACCAGTTCCTCCTCCACGTTGAATGGGGCAACTTGGATTACCTGCTCGTGGACCTCCCGCCCGGCACCGGCGACGCCCAGCTCTCGCTCTGCCAGACCGTGCCGCTGGATGGCGGCGTCATCATCAGCACTCCGCAGGAGGCCTCCCTCGGCGTCGTCCGCAAGGGCATTGCCATGTTCAAGAAGGTGAATGTTCCCATCCTCGGCCTGGTGGAAAACATGAGCTACTTCACCACCCCCAACGGCGAGCGCGTCGAGATCTTTGGGCACGGCGGCGGCCAGGCGGAAGCCGCCCGGCAAAATGCCCCCTTCCTCGGCGAAATCCCCATCTTCACCGAAATCCGCGAAGCCGGCGACCGCGGCACCCCCGTGGTCGTCTCCGCGCCCAACCACCCCGCCGCCCGCGCCTTCCTCCAAATCGCCGAAACCCTGAAACGGAGAATGGCCTGACCCTGTCCTGACCGGCACAGTTTAAACCAGTTGGAGTGGCCATGAACAAACCGACAGATGACTCAGCTCCGCGCGGCAGTTACCGACGCGCGGGAACCATCAGCGCTTTCACGTTGATTATGAACCGATTGCTTGCTTGCTTGATTCCGGCCGCCTGCGGCTTGTTGCTCGCCGGCACCACCGCCGCGCAAACCAATTTCTGGGCCTGGGCTCAGCAGCCCGTGATGGGTTGGAATAGCTGGGATTTTTACGGCACCTCCATCAACGAAACCTGTACCAAGGCGCAAACGGATGCCCTGGTTGCCAAGCTTCAAAGCCATGGCTGGAATCTGGTCACCGTGGACATCCAATGGTATCAACCCACCGCCACCGGCTTTGATTACCTTGCCGGGGCCGCGCTGACCATGGACCAATGGGGCCGCCTCCTGCCCGCCACCAACCGCTTTCCCTCGGCCATGGGCGGCGCGGGTTTCAAACCCCTCGCGGATTATGTGCATTCCAAAGGTTTGAAATTCGGCATCCACATGATGCGCGGCATCCCGCGCCAGGCCGTCGCACAAAACACCCCCATCCTCGGCACCACCAACACCGCCAGCCAGATTGCCAATCGCTCCAGCACCTGCACTTGGAATTCGGATATGTATGGCGTGGACATGACCAAGTCCGGAGCCCAGGCCTATTACGATTCCATTTTTGCCCTCGTCGCCTCCTGGGGCGTGGATTTCGTGAAGATTGATGACCTCAGCCGCCCGTATCACTTGCTGGAAATTGAAGGCATCCGGGCGGCCATTGATAAAACCGGCCGCCCCATTGTCTTCAGCACCTCCCCGGGTGCCACCCCGCTAAGCGCGGGCCAGCACGTCATGTCCCACGCCAATCAATGGCGCGTCAGCGATGATTTCTGGGATCATTGGACCGCCCTGGAGGAACAGTTTCTGCGCCTGCACAACTGGACGCCCTACCGCGGCCCCGGCCATTTCCCGGATGCCGACATGCTCCCGCTGGGAAAAATCTCCGGTGGCGCCCCCAATGCCGCCGGCCACTCCACCCATTTCACCCCCAACGAGCAATACACCCTGATGAGCCTTTGGGCCATTGCCCGTTCGCCGCTCATCCTCGGTGCCGACATGACGCAACTGGATGCCGCCACGCTGGCCCTGCTGACCAATGACGAAGTCATTGCCGTCAACCAGCACAGCCTGCATAACCGCCAGCTTTTCAGCACCAACCATCTGATTGCCTGGACCGCCGATGCCGAGGGTTCCACCAGCAAATACCTGGGCTTGTTCAACGCCACCGCCAGCCCGGCGAACATCCCCGTTGACCTGGCCCTGCTGGGCTACACCAATTCCTGCGCCATCCGCTCGTTGTGGGAGCAGACGGAGCTGGGCTCCTTCACCGGCACCTTCTCGCCCTCCCTTCCGACGCATCGCGGCGCGCTGTACCGGCTATCCGGTCCGTAAGGGCTCGGCTCTTAATCATTCGGACTTGGGCATTCTTTCGTCATTAGGCATTCGTCATTAGACCTTTGCTACCCCTGCCGGCTCATGCGGTCGCGAAACTGTTTCGCGGACATCCCGGTGGCCCGCTTGAACGCCACGCAAAAACTGTTGATACTCTGATACCCGGAATCGTGCGCAACGCTTTCGATCTTTTGGGTGGTCTTGGTCAGCAGTTTCTTCGCGTGATCAATGCGCACACGCTGCAGCTCCTGGCCCGGCGTGCGGCCCAGATGCTCCATGAAAGCCTTGTGCATGCCGCGGCGCGACATCGCGGAAACACTCACCAAATCCTTGATGCAAATCGACTCGTGGCCGTGCTCCCAAATGTGGCGCAGGCTCCGCGCCACACCCGGATGCTTGATGGTGAGAATGTCGCTGCTCTTGCGCACAATCACCCCGGCGGCGGGCACGCGGACCGGTTCCGCCGGGGCCGGACCCCCCGCCATCAACTGATCCAGCAGTTCCGCGCCACGATAGCCGAGGATTTCCAGGTTGGTGTCCACGCTGGAGAGCGGCGTTTGCATGGCATCCGGTGCCAGCAGATAGCTTTCCGTGCCCAGAATCGCCACTTCTTCGGGAATCTTGATGCCCGCGCTCTGGCAGGATTCCAGGACATCCAGCGCCTGCTGGTCATTGGCGGCAAACACCGCCAGCGGTTTGGCGGCCTGCTTCATCTGCGCGGCAAGCCACTTGCGTTTGCGCTGCCATTCCTGCTTGCCGGTCGCGTAGATCGGCGATTCAAACCACCGCAGCCACGCGCAATCATGCCCGCGCTCGGTGATGGCCTTCACAAAACCATGGCCGCGTTCCTCATAAGACCAGTTGTTGGCATCGCTGTAGAAGCAAAAATGGGTGAAACCGCGCGTGAGAAAATGATCCGCCGCCAGCCGGGCGGCATGGTCGTGGTCTTCCAGCACCCGCGCAAACTTGAGTTGCGCCCGGCGGCAGCTGAAATCCACCGTGGGCAGCCGGGCGGCGCTCACAAACTCCGCCAGATCATCCCCCGCTCCCAGCCAGGCGAGAATGCCATCCCCCTGCCAGCCCCAGGGAATCACCTTTTCCCGGGTGTAATCCGAGTACAGATGCCAGCCGTGTTCCTGAGCATATTTTTCAATTCCCTTGTGGAGCCGGTAATCATACCAGCCCAATGCCAGCAGCACGCGTCTTTGACTTTTGGGCATGAATTCAAAGCATAATTGTCATCCCATCCCGCACAAGCAATAAAAAACGGGGTGCAAAATGATCAAAACTTTGCGCCCCGTTGCGAAAAAAAACGGGCAAAACTCCGCCGGCAAACGGTCAATGTCCGTGACAACCGCAGCCGCCGCTGCCGCAGGAGCTTTCCGCCAGATCCTCTTCGCTGGGCAGGCGGCCCAGTTCAATGGTCTTGGCCACATACTTCTGCACGGATTGCTTCAAATCATGCATCTCTTCCTGGGCATCCAGAAAGCCGGAGGCCACCGGGTTGGCCAGCAACGAGTCGCGATCCTTCTCAAAAGAGGAGATTTCCGACGGATCAAGCTGTTCGCCATTGTGTTGTTTTTCTTGCAGCGCCTGGCCTTTGCTCATGAGGCTTTCATATTGGCCGCGGGCGCTGGCATCCGCCAGAAAAGCGTCAATCCGTTTGTGGATGCCGCCCTGTTGCAGCTGTTCCAAGATGGCTTCGCACAGCTCGTTTCGTTTGGTTTCGACTTTTGTTGGCATAATTTTTTGCGGCTAGAATAAACCACATTTGCCCGCCAAAAGCAACCGCAAGTGGCAATAATTTTTGCGGGGCTGCGTTGACGTCTGGAAACAACCTGGGGTGGCGGCCTACGGATTTTGAGGGAATCCGAATGGATTGACGATGCCCAGGTTGGTCTCAGGGAGCGCACACGCTCTCGCGGGCGGCCGTCGACGCCTCGTCAACCGCGCCCACGCGCGCCTTCGCGCGTGGATCCCGCCGGGAGCCCACAATGCGTTCTTTGTGGCTGATTTCCCCTCCCAAATTCGTGTAAATCCGCGTGATTCGCGTAAAAGCCCCCCCCAATCGGCAATCGGCAATCGAAAATCGGCAATCCCCCCATTTCCCATTGTAAGCCGCTAACGCATTTTTGAAAATAAATGCCAAAAAAGTGCGCAATGCGTTAGCCGCTAACGAACCGGTTTCCCGGATTTTTGCCATACTTGTCCCGGATTGCTATGGGCTACCCCCATAATATCAAAGTCCGGGCCGGATCCAATCTGCCGCCCGCGCAACGTCGGCCCGGCCCCGCGCTACCCGCGTGCGTCCCCTCGCGCTTAAAAATCATCGTCATCCTCACCCTTGCCCGCCAAGCCATTGTTTCGCGGCCGTTTCATCCCAGAGGGATGCCAGCATGCAGCCGGTGGTTGAGCGAAGCGATACCACCGGAACCCAACGCCCCAATTTCTCCCGCGCCCCGGCAGGGGTGCCAGCCGAACCCTGATACCATCCGCCCATCGGCACCAGCCAAGCCCGTGCTCCTTGGGGAAACGCTACTAACCCGGATATTTCATAGTTGGTTTGGATTTTGCGTTACGAAAGCCAATTGCAACCAATAATGACGGGGGATTATTTGGTTTTACCGGTGCGCCGTCGGGCTGACAGTGTGTCAGCTTTTGGCGGCGTGTTGCCGGGCCTGGGGTGGCGCGGTCGTTTTCCTGACCAAATGCAGCTCCCCCCGGTCCAAAAGTTCCCAGGACACTTCTTCCCCCGGTTCCAACCCAATGGCTGCCGCCAGGGGGAGCGGAAAATAAACGTAGAGTTTGGGGGTTTGCCCTTTGGGCCGGATGGCCTGCACTTTCAATGAATATTTCACTTG
>Ga0302281_10000781_pt1 | contig 23524 bp, 16 predicted proteins | sample III_Fen_E1_2_FD_198762 | JGI IMG/M metagenome (GOLD analysis project Ga0302281, IMG submission 198762) | Peat permafrost microbial communities from Stordalen Mire near Abisko, Sweden - III_Fen_E1_2 | ecosystem: Environmental > Terrestrial > Soil > Wetlands > Permafrost | place: Sweden: Abisko...
TGACCGCCGTTCACGGCCTGTAACCGCGCGACTGTTTTTTGGGGACTTCCGGGAAAATCAGGTGCGGCTTGATTTTTGGCTCCGTGGTTTCAGCCATGTGGCTTTGTGCCGGTGTCTGGACGGGTTGCTGGCGCGGTTCAGTGGATTCAACCGTCTGCTTGATCGTTTCAGTTTGCGCTTGCGCCTGACTTTGGTTTTGCCGCTGGCGCAACTCGCGGAATTCTCTGGCGCGTTTGCTGTTGGTCATGGTGAGCGCCATTCGCGTTCCCCAACGCTGTTCAATCAGGCGGAAGAACGAATCATGTTTCCGGTAATGTGCTGTTAGCGCATCCACCACCGAGGGACGATCCCCGCTGCGCGTGATGTTCTCCCGCAACTGCTCCTTGTCCGTGGTGAAAATATGAATCCCCTTTTTGCCGCGCGAAATGGTGACATACCATTGCTGTTGATTCGTCGCGGCCTTCGCCGCCGAATCCGAGAACAAAACATGATCCACCGACTTGCCTTGTGACGCATAGGACGTAATGGCGTAGCCCCGGACGAACTGCCGAAAGTTTTTGCCCAAGACCCGGCCATCCGCGAGCGCAATGCGGCCGTCCGGCTCGACGGCCTCGACCGTGACCAGTTCGCCATTGACCAGCTTGCGTTTTTCCACGCTGCGGCCATTGGCCTTGAGTTGCAGCTTGTCGCCAGCGGCCAAAGCCAGTTCCTTGCACTGGCAGGCCGTCAGCTTGTCCAGTTGCTTGAAGGCAATGGGGACGATGCGCGTGTCTGTTTCCACCAGCAAATGCGTGTCCGTAATCATTTTCAACCGCGCCGATTCACCGGCCTTGAACCCGCGCACGTCCCGATTGAACACCAGCACGGTGTTGGCATCATAAGAGCGGACATCGCGCTTTTGCGCGTCCGTCAAATCCACCGGCTGAAAAGCCGCGACCGTGGTTTCCGCTTCACTAATCAATTTGTCCCGTTTGAGCGCGGCGCGAATCGCATCATTGACCTGGTGAATCTCATTCCAGCTTTGCGAGACGACCACGGTGGATTGATGATCTTTCACCAGTTCCAGATAACGCGCCGTCAGCTTTTCATGCTTGTCGGCCAGTGTGCAGGACTCAATCGCTTTCAATTTGTCCAGCCGTTCAAACGATTCGGTGAACATGCCGTCACGCGCTGCCTCGACCGCCTGCCGGTATTCCCGGATATGCTTCCGCTCCTCAATGGATTTCGCCAGCGCGGGATTCTGGCGGCGAATGTTGGTCAATTCCACTGGCCGGATGTCCGAATGTTTTTCAATCGCCCGCAGTGCGTCGCCCGCCTCGACCGCTCCATGCTGGCGGGTGTCCCCCGACAAAATCAGCCGCGCATTGCGTTCAGAAACCAGCCGGAGCAGTTCCAACATCGGCTTGCCCCCAATCTGTCCGGCCTCATCCACAATGATCACCGTTCCCGCTTGGAGTTCCTTCTTTTGCAGGAAGCTGGCGACCGTCAGCGGCGACGGGAAACCGTCCCGCTCCATGTCCAGCACTTGCTGGCGTTGCGGCGCGAGGACAACCACACCGCGTCCGCCGTCGCGGATTTGCCCGACCAGCTCGCGCAGCACGAAACTTTTGCCCGTGCCCGCCCCGCCGCGAAAGACCGAAACCCGGTTGCGATTGGAAACCAGTTTGCTCAATGCTTCGCGCTGCTCCTCATCCAATGTGGGATTGAACGGCTTTGGTTGCCAGACCAGCGGATAACATTCGCCTACGCCCTCTCTGGCCGTCTGGACAATTTCCATTTCGCGTTCGAGATGTTCGCGCGTGGACACCTTGCCGGGATGCTCGTCAAAATGCAGGTAGCCGCGCTTTTGCGTGACGGCCTGAATGTCCGCCAGTGAAATGTCCTGCCCTCGGGCGCGCTCCAGCGCGTGCCGCCACAGTTCATGCTCATGGACGATGGAACGGCGTTCAAACAAATGCTGCTCCGCCCATGTGACCGCCTGCTCGCAAATCTTCTCGCTGGCGACGGGCGCAACGGACGGCTTCGCCGTCAGCCCGTCCAGTGAAGCCTTTTCACCCACCGTCATTTGACCATCCCACAGCGTTTGCAGTTTTTCCAAACCGATGTCCCGGATTTTCCGTGGCCGGTCCTTGTGCGCGATGTTTTCCCGAATCGCGGCCAAGTTGTCGCCCGCCTTTTCCGGTTCACGCGCCAGCAATTCCTTGGTTTTCCGGTCAATCTCCCGGTGCCGCTTGGAAAACTTGTCAATCAGTTCCGGCGTGACGCCCTTGATTTCAAAATCGCCGCGCGGTTTGTTTTCAATCTGATAACCGCACTTCACCAGTTCGCGCGTCAGTTCATGGTAATAAACATTCTCGACAAATTTTTGCGCGGCGAACATTTCATGGTTTTGCAACGCCTTCCATTGTTTTTCCACCGCATCAAACGTGGCGTTGAACACGATGCAATGCGAATGCAGATGCGGGTCTAACGCGCGGGAGGTGTCATGCCGGAACATCGCGGCCACGAGGTTGCCCGTAGGCCGGTCCGTGCATTCATCGTTTTTTCGCACCCGCGTTGCCGCGAAGGTTTGCAACTGGTGCATCGCCACGGCCACGGCCTGCTCATGCGCCTCGACAATCCGGGCATCGTTGCCGACCAGCGCGGCAATGGAAACTGATTTGGGCGGGGAGAAAGTGAAGTCGTAAAATACCCGGCGATTGGCCGCTTGCCGTTCCTCGCCGTCCAGTCCCTTTTCAATCCGGGTGGTTTTTTGCCGGAGCGTCAGCCGTTCGCCGGTTTGCGGATGGAGATTGTCGCAGAGCCGGACAAACTCATCGGTGGTCACGCCGGACAAGCCCAAATCTGCCGCGCCCTTGCCGATCCATTGGCCGGGGACAGTCTGCCCTTCGGCATAATAATCGCCGACCGCCAGGTGTTCCTTGAAATACTTTTTGGCGTCAACCGGGTTGTATTGGGCTTTCGGTGCAAGCATGGCCGACAGCGTAAATCAAAACGGATTGCCCGCGTTAGCGGGTAGTGGGCGAGTTGGTTGCGGTTAAGCCGAATAGTTTCATTTCCTCATTGGCCGGGCATGACCATTCTGCTTTTTGGTTTTGCGGAGGTTTTTCTTCTGCCAATGCTGGCTCAAGGCCGCCGTTGCCAATGACAGCCATTCCTCATCGTCCAACCGTTCCAGAACCCTTGCCCGCGCATAGTATTTATCGCTGTTGGGCATCGGATCGCCCAACGGCTTGAGGAATCCACGCGCGGCCAGCACCGGGATGTCATGCGGCTTGAAACCGAGATAGGCGGCGGTTTGCGCCGTATTCAAACGCGCGGGTGGCCGGTTCAGATTCAAGATCGCCTTGAGTTCGTTGTTGAGCACATAAACGGCACTGGCTCGCTTATCGGCGTCGTCTCTGCTTTTATTCGGCTTGGCGCGAATTTCTTTTTCCATCCGGCCAGCGAGGTTGTTTGGCGCTTCATTGCTCATACGTCACCTATGGTTTATTTATGTTTGCAGCGGACATTCTAGCGGAAATTCCGGCTCCGCTTGTGCAGCCCATTGCACAACTCGAATTTTTCCAACGGCTCCCACTTTGGCAGAATTTTGCGGCGACCCAGTGCGGAAAACACACAGGATGAAACCCTCGCTTTTGCCATAGTGATTTTTCGGGCTGTCATTTTTCATGGCCGTCATTTTCAACAATCTGGCGGCGCAATGTATTTTCCGACTGACATTCCGGCAAAACTTCCGGCTCCGTTTGGCGGAATTTGGCCGCGCCCGGTTCCAGCCTCTCCCCAAAAACCATCGGCCAGACTGCCGCCATTTTTCGGATTTATTTTTCATGCGTCATCTCCGATTCATTCAAGTTTTCGGCTGACATTTTCGCGGAACAACAGGCTCCGCTCCTGCAAGCTTTGCAAAGACGAACGTCACCACTGACAGCATTTTCTCAAATTGCCGAAGCAGCGTTGTTCGTTTTCCGAACAACGTGAAAAAACTTTTTTGACCTGGATTCCCGGCAGAATTCAACCACCGCTTGCCCCATCCTTTCCCGTAACCCATCGGCAAGCCTGCCTGAATTTTTGAATTCAGAATCGCTCTGAAATGCAATCCACAATATGCGGCAACGGCGTTTAGACTGTCCGGCTTTCCTGCGGCTCTCGGAAACCGGACAGACTAAACGCCGTCTCATTCAAACCTATCCGGTGACGCACTCAATGGCCGTTTCAAAAACCGCGCTCCTCTGCTCATCCGTTTCGTTTCGCTCCGGTTTCCGAAACGTCCATTCAGTGCTGACGGTAATCAATGCCGGTTGCAGGTTGAATTTTCATCACCAATTCCCGTTCAGAAATCACCATCGGTTTGAAACGTGTGCCGGTTCAATCCTTCCAAACGTGATTCAAAAACCATCAGTTCAGTTGCATCCGACCGAAATTCATCATGGCGTAATCCATTTGCTACATTGTGATTCAACGCTAATCGCCCGGTATTTAATCAATTGTTTAGCTTCCTATTCGTCAGCTTAAAAGGTGGACGCCCTACCCCTACGAAAAATCGTAGGTTCTCGGCTATGCGCCGTGTGAAATGAAAAATTGCGTTGAAAAGCGTTGATGAATTCAACGCGATTCAACACATTTCAACGTCACGGTTCAACACCGTTCAACAGGTTTCAACGCGGCGATTCAACGCCTTTCAACAGGTAAAAACGCTATCGCGTTTAACTCGCCCACTTTCCCGCTTAACTCCCCCACTACTCGCTAACGCAATCTGCATTCGCTGGCCTAAACTGGTGGCGAATGGATTCGGAAACCAAAAATAAACGGCGTGGCGGCGGACGCGCTTATCGCAGCCGCCTTGAGTCGTTCACGGAATTCATCCGCGAGCAGCGCCGCCAGCGCCGGACGTGGCAGGAAATCGCCGCCCGGCTTCGCACCGAAAAGGATTGCGTCATCACGTTTCAGGGTTTGCACCAGTTTTACCGGCGCTACCTGAAACGTCAGGCGCGGTCACATTGGGAAAGCGAAGCGGCAATGGCGCAGCCGGCCACGGTGAAACCGTCTGCATCGGCACCGACGCCGGCGCAGGCAGCAAAGAAAACAACGAACAAATATCAGTTCAACCTCGAAATATGAAAACAAACAAACATCGCCTGATTCTGCCCATGCAGGCCAAAGGAAACATGGGCAAAAGCATCGAAGCCGCCGCCCGCGCGTGCTGGCTTAACCAACGTGGCATCCCGTGGCAGGGATTTGATCTGGACGGCGACAACCGCACCTTGTCCCGATTGTTCCCCGGCCAAGTGAAGCTGACACCCTTGAGCGGACAGGCCGAAGACCTGGACGAACTCATTTTGATTCTGCGAAAGACAACTGCCCAACCCGTCACCCTGATTGACCCACGGGCGCATCTGGACGCGCAACTGATGAAGGCGCTTGCCGCCACGCATTTCTTTGAAATCGCCAGCGCACAGAACATCGGCATCACGCTCATGGTATTTCCCTTTGATGATCTGGACGTGATGACCAACCTTGCTGCCGTCTGCCAGTTCTGTGGCAGACAGGTGGATTATGTCATCGTCCGCAACCCGGCGCGGGCGTCCAAGAACCGGATGTTTGACAACAGCCCGCTGGAAAAGGAACTGCTCGATTGCGGCGCAGTCACCATTACCGTGCCGGTGCTGTCGGAATTTGTGAAACTCCGGTTGGCAAAACTTGAAGCCGAGCAGCAGCGCGGCATCCCGTTCAATGAAGCCATCGGCAACGACTCGCTCGGCCTCGACATCATGGCGCGGGGCGTGTTGCAGGACTGGCTCGCGACCATGTTCAATCAATACGACCAGATTGCCGCCAAGCTGTTGCCCGCCGTTGAAGCGGCCACCATCAAACCCAAAACCGCGCCGCCCATCGGCGAACCGCTGACTGCCAAGCGCGGTGCGAAAGTGAATCTCACGAATTGAAAGGAGACGTTATGCCCGAATCCGATTTATTTGAAGAAATGCTCGCCGCCTATCCCGCTGAAAAGCGGGAGCTGGCGCGGGCAGTTTATTATCGCTTCGCTGACGGCGACAGCACGCAGTTTTTCAGCCAGCTTTTTCTCGTGCTGGACGTGTATGCCCATTATGCCGAGCGCATCCCCGCCCGGATGATTTCGGCCAACGCCGATTCGCTGGCGACCCTTCAGGAACTGCGCGAAGAAATTAGCTCACTCGCCAAAACGATTGAAACCCGCGATGCCAACATCACGGATCACGCCGAAAAGACCGACGAGCTTTGCCGTGCAACCCAGGAAAAATGCAATGAGACCATTGCGGCCATTGAATTGACCGTGAAAAATCTTGGCGCACAGGTGGACACCAAGGCCATCGTGCAGGGCGTTCAAAACTCGATTCAATCCGGCATCAACCAGAAAATCATCGCGCCATTCGTGCAGCACACCAACGATCTGGCTTGGAAAGTCATGCCAACGCTGGAGAAAATTCAGGCTGCCGCCGACGAAGCCAAGTCCGAATGGTCAAAACGGATTTGGAAAACCGCTTGGACAACCAGTCTGTTTTGGAGCATTGGGGCGGCCATCCTCATTGCCTGCCTGATTTGCTTGGAGCTTACTGCCCGCTACGACCGCAAAATGGCCATCCAAATTGATGACATGGCGCAGGTCATGCAATTCAATCAGGCGGCGTTTCACACGCTGGCGGTTGCCAAAATTCCCATCAAAGTGTTGCCGACGCAAAATGACAGCTTTGTCAGTCCACCGGGATTTGTGCTGGTGATTGAAGGCGCTTATGCGGCTGATATGCGCCAGGTCAACGGACAAAACAACGGCTGTATTTTCTTTCGCAGCAGCGTCTCCCAAAAACAAATCCGGCACTTGCTGCCAGACGGCGATAATCAGGCGCAAGCCACCAACGACCCGGCAAAATAGTTTGTCGCATCTTTTTCCCACGCGAACCCAACGCTTCTGAAAACATTCTTGTTTTCAGGAGCGCAGCCGCGCCAGCCAAATGCGCGCAGGGAAAATATTTTTCCGGGGAGAAATCGGGACCAAAAAAATCATCGCCTACGAGCGGTGGAGCTTACGGCGGGGAAACTTGGTGGACACTTTCAGGCGCAACGCCGGATCGAGTTTTTTCAAATCCAGTTTGGCGGGAAATAAATCCATGACCTCGACGCCGAGAACTTTGGCCAAAAACAGCAATTCGCAATCCGGCACCCGGCGGAATTGCGATTCCAGCTTGGCCAGCGATTCGCGGCTGACATCCCAGCCCTCGACTTGCAGCTTGGCCGCCAGTGCTTCCTGCGTGCAATGTTTCTTGATGCGAAATCGCCGCACCTGGGGGCCGACGAGATTGAGCGGAGCAGTCATCCAGATTAAAGGCTAGGTCAGTGCCGGAAACTTCTGTTCTTTTAAGAGAACAGTGTTGACTTCGATTTGGAAACTGATAACAAATCTTCACGACACGGGTTTATGACAGCTAAAGCAAAAATTCTGGTGGTGGACGACCAAATGGCCGTGGCTGCAATGATAAGATTTCTGCTGGCACGAGCCGGTTGCGAAACGCAAGGAGCTTTGAGTGCCGAGAAAGCCCTGCGACTGGCTCAAACGGAAGTGTTCGATTTAATCACCCTTGACCTTGAAATGCCCGACGGCAGTGGGTTCGACCTGTTCACGCGTTTGAGGCAAATCCCCCGCCTCGCGGAAACACCAATTGTATTTGTGGCAGGAAATGCAAGTATTGAAAATCAGCAGCGCGGCCTTGACCTTGGTGCGGCGGATTTCATTGAGAAGCCATTTGACACGCAGGATTTCACATCGCGGATTTTATCTTGCATGAACCAGACCGTTTGCCGTTAAAAATGAAATTAAATTTCCCAGGTGAGTTCTCGCACGCGGCATTTCAGGGCTTTGGCAATTTTGGCCAGCGTTTCGAGGGTGACTTTTTTTTCGGCCCGCTCAATGTCGCCAATATAATTTCGCGTCAAGTCGGCTTTTTCCGCCAGTTGGGCTTGCTTCGAAAAAACGGATAGTAAAATCGAGTCATTTGGTTAATTGTTTTTGGTTTCGAAGTCAACTGGGGACAGGAAATTTAGGGCGCTATGAAGGCGCTTGGGATTATAGAAACATTCGATGAAATCGAAGATTTGGGAGCGGGCCTGGGTGCGGGAGTCAAAGCGCGTGCGATAAACCAATTCCAGTTTGAGGGTGCTCCAGAAGCTTTCCATGGTGGCATTGTCGTAACAGTTGCCCTTGCGGCTCATCGAGGGCACCAGTTTGGCGGCTTGGAGCGCGTGGCGGAAGTCGCCACTGGCATATTGGACGCCGCGATCCGAATGGAACAGCAGCTTGGCGGGCGGTTGCCGGTGTAACAAGGCCATGCTTAAAGCGGCGGCAACGAGGGCGGTGTCAAGGCGTTCGGTCATGGCCCAGCCAACGATCTTGCGGCTGTAAAGGTCGAGGATGGCGGCGAGATAAAGCCAGCCTTCCTGGGTTTCGATATAGGTGATGTCGGCCACCCAGATTTGGTTGGGAGCGGTGGCCTTGGGGGCTTCGGCTAGGCGGTTGGGCGCGATGGGATGGTCGTGCTTGCTGTCGGTGGTTTGGACGCGGTAGCGCCGCTTCTGGCGACCGCACAAGCCGGCGGCCTTCATGAGTCGGGCGATGCGCTTGCGGCCATGGCGACAGCCTTGTTGACCGAGCGCCTGCTGGACGCGCGGACTACCATACGTTTGTCGGCTGCCGGCAAAAATGGTGGTGATCTGGCCGGCGAGCTTTTGGTCTGCCACCGCACGCGGACCGGGGCAATCACGGCGATGCTGCCAATCGTAGAAGCCGCTGGGGGAAACTTCTAATAGCTGGCACAAAGTCAGAATGGCGTGCTCGGTTTTCATCGCGTGGATCCGTGCATAGCGTTCGTTGATGGTTCGGAGAGAATGCCCAATGTTTTTTTTAATATGTCGCGCTGCTCGGTCAAATGGCGAATCTCCCGGCGGGCGGCATCCAACTGGGTGTGCAACTCGGCGGCCGAGCACGGCTTTGCCCCGGCGGCCGCCTTCCCCCCAGCGGCAGCCGGGGCAAAGCGCTGCTGCCAAGCATACAGCCGGTTGGGGAGAATCCCCAGTTCCACGGCTACCACCCTGGCTGACTTACCACTGTTCAGCCAGTTGTTGACGGCTTCTCGTTTAAATGTTTGGTCAAACTTCTGACGGGTCTTAATGGTGTTCTGGTTATTGGTTTTAATCATTTGATTGTCTACCCAATTTACCGTCCGTCAAACCGAAGCAGCCTCAAGTTGCTCCTGGCTCAAACGGGATTTCTTCCGCTTGGCGCGGACGGCTTCCCCCAAAACGCGGTAGATTCTGCGCGACGATGCTTGCACAAACCAACATCAAAGCAGAACAGCGAAACCATGCTACCAACTACCAGTTGGTATTATTTCAAAAATTTGCCTTGCCAGCACCGGGGGGCTTTGCCAGATACTTGTATGCGGGTGCCTAAATTAGTTTATCAAATAAACGATGTTAGCTTGTGCAAAAAGAGGTTTTTGCCCAATGTGAAGCCGCATTTGACCGGCTGGCAGGGAACCCCGGCCTCAATAAATTTCAAAGTGCGTAATTTTTGTCCGCCATCACCCTTTGGAAACCCCGGAAGCTTCACCATTTTGTCACCGGACTGCCACCCGACCGCATTGGAAACAACCAACACTAACTGAAAATGAAAACCATGAGAAAACACTGGACTGCCTTGAATGTAATTGCCGGCTGCGGTTTGCTCATTGTTGCCACGGCGTTGACCACCTGGTCGCAAACCGCGTCAAGTGGAGCCAGTTTGGAAACGGGGGTCAGTTCGGAGCAAGACCCGTTCGCCGGCATGACCCTGAACACTTCCGGGACGGTTCAATACGCACCGATTACTATAAATGTGGGAGATTTACATGAGCTTTACCAACTGACCGACCCGCAATTGGAAGTGTTTTTAGGGGAACTGGCCGCCACGCCGCAGATTTCCACCAATGCCCTGCCGGACAATGGGCAGGGCGGAACCTTTTATTCGTTGCAAAATCCCAACTGGCCGCCGTTGCCGGGCGACATACACGGCCAGCCGGTCTGGCAGATGAACGGTTTCTATCTTTTGAACGACCTGAATTTTGACTACACGGCGGCAGCGACCGAAGCTGCCACGACCGCAAGCCCCATGATGGCAACGATGGGGCTTGCCAGTCCCGCCGGGGGCGGCACTCCGATGTTCGATTTGACGAGCGGCGTGCCTTACTTGACGATTGCGCCGACGGGGACAAATCAGGTTTTAATCACCATCGTCAATCCCACTTCCCCGGAGAACTACGAACTATGGTGGACACCGGTGCTGGCGAACCCGGCGTATCCGTGGACGGCGGTGGCTGTCGGCACCACCGGGCAGACCAATTTTACCGTCAACATGGGGCCGTATTACACTGGATTCTACCGGGCGTTGCAGGACACGAACAGCATACCGTTGTGGGAGGCTGCCGACCCGAACAATCAGGCGACCGGAGTTTTGAACGTCTGGATTGACAGTCCGGCCAACGGAGCGGTGCTGCAATAATTTTAGAAATCCCATGAAAACATTTTTCACCATCATCCGCAAAGGGCTATCGTTCTACGGGGCGGCCATTGTTATTCTGGCAGCCGGCATCATTTCCGGTCACGCCCAGGGCATCGGCTTTCAACTGACCTCCGGCAGCTATACGGCGGTTCTCGGCGGGTCAGTTTCCGGCACGGTGAACATGGTGGCGGAGAACGACTACTATGATTACGACGCCTCTGGTGACAATGAAGGCATCACCATCAATGGCTACTATACCGATTGGTCTGTCCACATGGGGTATTATATCAGTGGCGTTTATTATACTGGCTATGAGGATGCTCCTGCCGACCTCAAGATTTCCGGTTCTGGCATCTCCACGATTACCCAGGAAATAGATTGGCCGATAAATTACAGCGGCGGCGAGAATTTCACCGTCAACATCCCCAACAGCGGCAGTCCTGGGCCTGACATGACCGCAACCTTGTCAATGGATGATTCCGACCCCTACTATCCAGGCGATTATTATGATGATTGCGAGTATGTTTATGATTATTATGATTACTCCACTTCGGCGACGCTGACCCTGCTCAATCCCAACACGGTGATGAATGTTGAAATCAATGGCAGTTCGCAACTGACCGAAAGTGAGTCGCAGCAAACCACCTACATCCGCATTTATCGCGCCGATTCCTATAACACCCGAACCGTGTATTACACCGTCACTGGGGATGCCGTCAATGGCAGCGACTATACGGCTTCATTGAGCGGGAGCGTCACCATTAACGCGGGTGACACCTACGTTGACATTCCCGTTTCGACATTGAATAACATCGCCTATTCTAAAACGCTGACCTTGACGCTGAATACTGACGCGATAGGTTCCTACCAAATCGGAGCCAACAATACCGCCACCATCACTTTCCTGCCCTATGACAACACCACCTCCAACGACCCGAACAACTCCGACGACGCGGACATGGGCGACGCGCAGTTGTATCAAGCCACCACGCCCGCTTTTAACGGCGTCAATGTCAGCAACCAAAAGAACGGCTTCGGCAGCAGCACTGTCTCAAACGGAGTGGTCAACCTGCCGTTTGCCTTCGTGAATGTCCAGGCCGTTTCCCCTTACGCCACCGGCGCTGGCCCGACCCCCGGCCTGTTCACCATCACCTGCACCGGCGGAACCAACGCCTTCACCTTGAATTACACCGTCACCGGCACGGCCAGCGCCGGCACCAATTATGCAACCTTGCCGGCCTCGGTGCAGTTTGCGACGAACCAGACCAGCACCAACCTGTCGGTCTATGTGCTGACCAACGCCCCGTTGACGACAGCGCAGACGGTGGTTTTGACCCTGACCGCCGGCAGCAACTATTTTTTGGGCTACAATTCCCAGGCCGTCGTCACGCTCCTGCCCAACAGTTCGTTGACCAATTCCGTGGCCTCGCCCGCCGGACGCTACTGGCGCGGCAGCGGCAGCGACCCGACCTACTGGTCGCAGGTGATACCGCTGGATTACGAGGGCGGAACGATTTACAGCAACCTGAATGGCAACGCCTCGACATTATATCCCGGTCTTTCATCCGGCGCATGGAGCAGCCAGACGCTCTACCATTACAACGCGACGAATTCACTGCCGCAGACCAACACCGCCAACCGCATTGCCTTCAACAATCCGATAGCGGCCTTTGGCGAGCGGACGGGCGGGACGCCGCTGTATTTCAGCCAGCCCTATAACTTTGGCATCTACGCGGGCGACCCGCTCCTGACGACGACCCAAATTGTCATTCAGGTTTATTATCGCACCAACGACCAACTCGCCGGTTCCATCAAGGTGGTTCCGCCCAATTATTTCAACACCAACTCGATGGTCAGCTATGCGACCAACGGGTTTCAAGTGACCACCAACGCCTACGGGTTGAGCACCACCCTGTCGGATTCACCGAGCCTGAATTGGGGCGCAACATCATTGGGCGCTTATGTGCTGACGCACACCGCCAGCAGCGCGGCCACCAACTATTATTATTTGGTCGAGGCGTCCGGCTATCCGGCGGCGGGCAGCAATGCAATGGTCATCACCGCCAGCGGCGCGGTGGCTCCGTCGCTGCTTTACACGCTGGAATTTGAAGCCCGCCCGCCGTGGCGTTCCATCTTCCTCGACCAGCCGCAATTTACCGGCACGCCCATGCCGCCCATCTACGCCGGCAAATCACTGGCCGAAATGCTGACCAACACCCCGCCGGTGACTAATGCCGTGGCTTTTGACCCATCCGCCGCGACCAATCTGGACGACAGCCCGGAATTGCGCCGGCATCCGACGCTGGACAACTTCGTGGCGAGCATGGGCAACGACCCCGTTGCGCTGGCGAATTATGTCATCAACAACATTGACCTGACCGACCCGATGGATTACAGCGACAGCGGGAACATTGCCGAACAGGCCATCAATCCCGGCGGCGTCAGCCGGGGCGCGCTGGGAACCTTCATGGAGAAACAAGGCTCGGCGGTGGACCAATGCGCCCTGCTGGTTTATCTGCTGCGGCAGGCGGGCGTTCCCGCCGTGTATGAATTTGCGCCGCGCAACGGGCTGCAAATTCTGGACGCCCGGTTGAGCCAGATGTTGAAGTTTCAGGTGCAGGGCGCGGCCAGCGAAGCGGGCCAGCTTTACACCACCAACACGATGATTGCCGTGAATTATCCGTGGGTGGCCGCCTACATCGGCACCAATTGGGTGCATATCTTTCCGTGGTTGAAAGACTATGAAATCACCGAGGGCTTCAACCTTTACGACTATATGCCCACGAATTATTCCAACGCCTATCCGTGGGTGCGGGATTACATCTACGGCAACACCAGCCTGCTGTCGCTCGCCACCAATGGCGACAACACGCCCAGCGTCATCTTTCCCGCTTATTTGAAACAGACGCTCCTGCAAAATCATCCCGGCATTTCCGTGGACGACATCGGCGTGCAGATTCTTAACCGGCAGCATTACTATTCGCGCTGGCAGGATTTCCCGACCCCGACCTGGGTAACGAATGTCAGCACGCCATTGGAAAGCCTGACTTCCAGCGGCATCACGAACATCAGCCCGACGCTGACCAACATTTTCGACACGGTGAGCGTGCAGATTTACAGCGTCATCAATCCGACCAACAGCATCCAGACGGGCAGCCTGCGGCTGGTGGACTTGCACAACCGGGAATTTTACATCAACCAGACCGTCAGCACCAACAACACAAACCAGGTGTTGTTGAGCCTGATTTTGCTGCCGTTCCGCACCAACATCACGAGCCAGCTTGCCTACACCAACGACTCCAATCTTTTATCGCGGGAGGTGTTGACGATGACCTTGGGCACCAATGAAAACCAGTTGGGCGTGCGGTTTGCGTATCAGCGGCATCAGGCGTTAAGCCCGGCCTATCCGATTGACCCCAGCATTGCTTTTCTCGGCTACAATGGCAGCGAGGAAATCAATCTGGAAAGACCCTTGTTGAAAGGCGACCAAGCGGCCATCTGCATGGATTATGGGCGCGTGACGCAGGACATGCTCAATGTTCACGCGACGGATATATGGCAGATGGAAAACGCGCTGCTATTCAACCCGTCGCTGACCAACAGCGTGTCGCCGGACGTGTATGAAGGGGCGGTCATGTATCTGGCGGGCATGTCCTATTACAAAAAAATCAGCGATTTCAACCAGGTCAGCGAGAACTTGCACAAGGTCAACATTCTTTCCTCATGGGCGGTGGGCCTGTCAAAAATCAGCGCGGCGCGGGACAGTTTCGGCAACCTGACCAACGGGGTTGCCCCGGTGCTGCCCAACGTGGACATGTTCTTTTACGAGGCGGCGTATGTGGGCAACGGCACCGTGCAGCCGGATTCCGGCGTGCCAACGCAGCTTGCCCAGCAGAATTTCAACCTGCTGTCCATCGTCAACAATTCCGCCGAGGAACATCAGATTATCAATCGGTTCTACCAGCAGACCAACGCCGTTTCCACCGTCCGGTTGTTGCAGTTGTCGCAGACGAGCGGGGCGGGCATCGTGCCGTTGAACTTCAATAATTATGTCGCCCAAGGTCAGGCCGTCTATCAAGGCCAGGCCCTGAAAAATTGGGACGCTGGCTTGTGGTCACAAGTCACCAGCGCCCTGCAAAATTCGCCTTACACCATCGCTTACATCACGCCGGGGCCGATGACCAATTCGGCTTACGCGGGCATGGCGGCGCTGATTTTGGGCTGGAACCAGTGGCAGGCGTTGATTACGCCGCAGAGTTTGAACGGTGGTTTCGGCCAGCCGGTGGCGGGCGTCGGCGACACGACCGCCTACGATTTAAGCGACGACGATGATTACTCGATTTCCATGACCCCGGCCGCCAGCAACACCCAGGTGGCACCCACGACCGCATCGTCGCTCAACTATTCAAACAACCTCAGTGGAATCCAGAACGGCCAGTTTGACCTGACGACTTTTGATACCGCTTATTTCCAGCAGGCAGCTTTAACGGCAGGTTATCCCACAACTCTAAACCCTGTAAATGAGGCGGCGGATTACACAGCCATCGCAGAAAATGGAAATCCCGGCAACGTCGGGTTTGGCGTCAACCAGTCATTTTCTTCCGGCGGCGACCCGGTGCAACTTCTCACCGGCGAGTATTACATAGATGAAACGGACTTGCAGTTGCCCGGCCCGTTGCCGCTGGCATTGCGCCGGAACTATTCCAGCCAGAATCTCGCCGACAACGGATTCGGCACCGGCTGGAAATTCAGCCTCATGCCCTATTTGACCGTCACCACCGGGCTGACCAACATTTATGCCGCCGACATGGACGGCGCGGTGCTGGCCTATGTCCGCACCAACAGCAGCACCAATGTCTGGATGCCGACCCTGTCCGCCAATCCGCAGTTGGACAACAACACCACCGCCGGCGTCGGCGGGCTGGTCAACCGGTTGCGCGACCGCATCGTGCAGACGGTCAACGGTTCAACCACCAACTACACGCTTTACGGAGCGGACGGCAGCACCCGGAATTTTCAAGTGATGACGTTCAACAACGGCATCCTCAATCAGACGCGCCCCTACCTTCAAACCTGGACGGACAGCCGTGGAAATTATTACTCGTTCACTTTTGGAACCGATGCCACCCAGCCCAATTTCGGACAGGTGACACGAATCCAATGCAGCAACGGCAATTATCTTGGCTTTGATTACGACATCAATGCCCACATCATTGACGCCTATAGCGGCGATGGCCGTCGCCTGACCTATACTTACGACGGATACGGCGACCTTACCAGCGTGACCTTGCCCGACAACGCCACCCGCTCCTATATCTACCAGCACGGCACCCAAACCGTTACCAACGGCACGGCAACTTACTCGACGCATCTTATCATTGAGGAAGACAAGCCGGATGGCCGCGCCCTGCAAAATGCTTATGACAGCCAGCGGCGCGTGACCAACCAGTTGTCCACCGCCGGGACGAGCCTGACGCCCATCCGCACGGCCACCTTCACCTTTGCGAACAATTTTGCCCTGACCAATTCCTTCACCAACCGCATCAGCGGCTACACGCTCGTTCTGGACGCCAACAGCCACACCAACCGCTACGATTACACCAACAGCCTCATCACCAAAATCACCGACCCGCTGGGGCAGACCATCCAGCAGACCTGGTATTCCGACACCACCAACGCCCCCGGCTATCCGCGCAGCTTGTTTCAGGTGGTGGACAAGCGCGGCATGACCAACCAGTTCAAGTATGATGCCTACGGAAACATCACCAACACCCTTACCATTGGCGACCTCACCGGCGACGGCATCACCACGCAGACGGCCACCAACACGGCGACCTATAACACCAACAGCCTGCCCACGCAGAGAACCGACGCCGCCGGCAACAGCACGGTGATTGTCTATGACCCGGTGTTTAATTTCCTGCCGCAGCAAACCATCCGCTACGCGGGAACCACGCCCGTCAGCACTAATTTCACGTTCTATGGCGATGCCACCAATGTTGTCATCAATGGCAGCGTCACGCAGACCAACCTTGCCTTTGGTCTGCCCATCCGCGTGGTTCGGGCTTATGGTGCAACCGACGCGGCCACGAACGATTTCGCCTACAGCGGCAACGGATTTCTCACCCAGGCCATCCGTTACAGCGGCACGTCCGACCCGAATGTCACCAACACGCTTTACTATAACGAACGCGGCCAGATGGTGAATCAGGTGGACGATTTGGGCGCAGTCACCTACTTCGATTACGACGCGCTTGACCGGCCAACGGAGCAGGAAAACTTCGACGAGAACGGCAACGCCCTGTCTTGGAGTTTTAATTACTACAATGAAAACGGCGAGTTGAATTGGGTGGACGGCCCGCGTTTCAACCCCGAAGACTATGTGTTTTACGATTACGACGGGGCCGGCAGGCGCACCACGGAAATCCACTGGCGTTCGGAAGCCAAGGCCGACGGCAGCGGAGTTGAAGCCCTTGCCGGTTACAACCAATACGCCCAAAGTTTTTATCAGTATGACCCGCTCGGAAATCTTACCCTGGCCGTTGACCCGCGCGGGGCGATGACCACAAACTCATGGGATGCCTTGTCCCGGCTGGTGAAGCGCCAGCACCTTGACACGAATGGCGTCACAGTTTTGAGTGTTGAAGGATTCGGCTACGAACCGGGCGGCCAGGTGAAGTATTACACCAACGCTTTGGGCGGCATCACCACCAACTTTTACACCATCGCCGGCAAGCCTAAATACCGCAGCAACCCCGATGGCTCCACAAATGGCTGGCGGTATTATCTGGATGGCCGCGTCAACAAGGAAATTCAGGGCAACGGCGCTTACTGGCAGACGACTTATGATGATGTCAACCTCATCACCACCCGCACTTTTTATTCGGCGGCGGGCGTGCCGGAGGCGACCAATTCCGTCCAGCTAGACCGCCGTGGCAACGTCATCCAGAAAACCGACGCGGCCAACAATGTCTTTACCACCGCGTTTGACGGGCTTGACCGCGCCAAAGTCATCGCCGGCCCTGCCATTGTTACCGTGACAAGTTATCAGAACGGCAATCCGCCCAGCGGGACGCTTTACTACACCACCAATGTTCTCCAACAGGTCAGCACTAATTACTATGGCATTGCTGGGCGCGTGCTTACGAGCGTGAATGCGCTGGGCGAAACCGCCGTCAAGACAATGGATGCACTGGGCCGCCCAATCAGCACCTTGATTTACAGCAGTTCAAGCGCGCTGGTGCGCGAGCAATACTTGTCCTATTCCGCCGACCATGACAGCGTCACCGTCACCGACGGTTCGGGGGCCAGCGCCATCAGCCACACGACTTGGACGGATAACGACGGGCATACCGTGCTGTCCGTTGCCTATCCGGGCAGCGCCAATGAGTTCACGTTGAACCAATATGACCTTGCCGGAAATCTGGTTTTAGTGCAGCATGATTCCTCTGCGGGCGGCACAGTCACCACTTGGACGACCACCAGCCTGGCCTATGATGGATTGAACCGCGTCACCCAAAAAGTTGACCGGGACGGTGCCACGACCACTTACTCGTATGATTCGTTGAACGACCTGACCAACCGCACCATGCCGGGCGGTTTGCAATGGCAGGCGGGCTTCAACAACGCCGGCCAGATGTTGCAGGAAAGAAATTACGGCGGCAGCACCGGCACGCGCACCAACACCTACGCCTATTTCACCAGTGGCAATCCGTTCGCCGGATTGCTGAAAACCAAGACTGACGGGCGCGGGGTCACTTGCACCAACTCCTACGATGACCGCTTGCGGATAACCACCAATGCCTACACCGGCGCATTGGCGGAACAAAAGCTGACGACCATCTGGCAGTATGAGCCGCGCGGGTTTGTCACCGGCATTACCGAACAATTTGCCAGCACCAACACCGGCCCGACCACCAGCATTCAGCGCACGTTTGACCCTTACGGCCAACTGGCAACGGAATCCGTCAACGGCGGCGCGTTCGCCTACAGTGCCAGCCAGGGCTGGGATGCTGCCGGACGCCGCAACCAATTGGGCATCGGCGGCGGCAGTTATGGCTTTGGCTGGCAGGCCGATGGCGCTTTGACCGCCGCCAGTGATTCAACCGGCAGCGGCGGCTACAGCTACGATACTTCCGGTTTCCTGACGGGACGAACCATTGGCAACCGTTCCACCAGCATCACGTCGCGCGACGGCGAGGGCCGCCCGCTGTCCATCAGCACCACCGTCAACACCGTGTCTCAATTGAGCGAATCACTCACCTGGTCGGGCGACGGTTTGCTGGCGTCCGACACCTTGAACCGGGGCGACTTCACCGATTCGCGGGCGTATGCCTACGCGAATGCAAGCCGCCGGTTGACGCAGGAGCAGTTGAACTTGAACGCGAGCGCCACTTGGACAAACACGCTCGCCTATGACAACGGCGTTGCCGCCGGGCCGGGCGTCCTCACGTCCGCCGGAACCGGAGCCGCTTTGTGGAACGGCGTGACCGATGCCTTTTCCCGCATCAAGACGGCGACCAACAACACCGTTTCCTATTCCGCAAACGGCCACGTCAACGGTCAGGCCACGTTGAGCGCATTCCTCGACAGCAAACAAGTTTCCGTGACCGACGTTGGCACCAATGCAACGCAGTGGCGGGCCACGATGGAATTATCAGCCGGCACCCATCAATTGACCGTCGCCGCGCTGCATCCCAGCGGCTTCTACACGGCTTGGGCGACCAACACCTTTACCAACAACATCGCATATCAGACCGCCAACGACACGTTCGACAACGCCGGCAACATCACCAACCGCGTCTGGAAAAACGCGAGCGGCACCACCAACCGCACGCAGACGCTTTCCTGGGATGCTCGCGGACGGCTCCATGCCGTGACCGAGCGGGACGCCAGCAATTCCGGCTATAACTGGACGGCCACCTATGATGGTTTCAGCCGCCGCCTTTCCACCACGAGCATTCTGGTGACGAATGGCGTGGCCTTCACCAACCTGCCGACCACCATCAATTCCTATTTCGACCCGCAGGTGGAATTTTTGGAACTTGGCGTTTCCTATGGCTACACGACCGAATGGAAACTTTACGGGCCGGACATGACCGGCAGATACGGCGACTTGAACGGCATTGGTGGCTTTGATGCCGTGTCGCCCTACTTGAATTTGTTCGAGCCGGTCATCAGCGATTTTCGCGGCAACATCCTTGGCGTCGTCACCAACGGCGCGGTTTCGTGGAATCCGGCGCGGCCAACTGGTTACGGCGCGGTGCCGGGCTACCGGCCTTTGGCTTTGGGCAGCAGCGGTGCCAGTATTTCGCTGTCATCCGCTTGGCGCGGTCGCTGGGTTGACATCACCGGCTATTACAGCGTCGGCCTGCGGCCTTATGACCCCGTTTCCGGGCGCTGGATGACTTACGATTCTGTTTGGAACGAACGCGACCCAAACGCCTACACGTTCTGCGGCGGCGACCCGGTCAATGGCGTTGACCCCGACGGGCGTTGCGTTGATAACGCCCCGCAGAATTTGTATATGGGCATTGCGCCGGTGATGGAGCAGCACACCGAAACGACCATCTACTTGAACGATGGCACCGTCATTCCGCCGGGCCAAACGGCCATGTATGACCCCAGCCAGGTAAATGGGCAGACTTACAATGTCGTCACCCAGCCAACCGGCCAGTATCAATACTATGTCAGTCAAAATGCCTTGCCGTCTGATTACGGGCAAGCGACTTCAACTCCGATTACAACTTGGCAGGTTCAAGCGCAGCAGGACATGCAGTTTCTGGTCGGCGCGGCAACCGTTCTGGCTTCTGTGGCTACGGACACCGAAGAATTTGCCCCGGATTTATTGTCCGCCGATGGAGGAGTAAGTCCATTTTTACAATCAGGAGCTGAATATTCTGTGAGAATCAATCCGATTACTGGTAACGGTCCAATGGCAATAGACACCTCTACTTTTACATCTGGTGAAATAACCATGAACGGCGGAATTAGGAATTCACAACAATTCTGGAACAACTGGGCGAATACTTATCCAGAAACATTGAGTGATGCCAACTTAGCGAACATACAGGAAGAAGGACTGTCTCCCGTTGTGGACAACCAATGGATTCAGTATTTCCCTGAACATTCGGATTATATGGACGAAACACTAATTCACCACCATCTTGACTACGGCCCTCAAGCTATTCCCCTCCCACAAACGGTTCACAGTCTCCAGCCGGGCTGGGGTATCTGGCACCAATAAAACATAAAACAAGATTTATGATTAACAACATCAATGCCTTGAAGGAATACACAGTCTATCGAGGCGAAAAATCCCCTCGTTTGAAAGACAAAATTGTTTTGAAGTCTCCTGGTTGTGATTTGAGTGGCATTGCCAAAATAAAAAAGGCATTCCCCGATATGCCTGAGAACTATTTGACATGTGCTCAAACTCTAAACCTGAGTGGAATTGCCATTGGGTATTTTCAACTGTCACCACCTGGTTCAACAAAAATCGGGTTCATTGAAAGACTTTTACAAATCAATAATTCAGAAATAAATCCACTCTGGAATTTTATGTCTGGAAAAGGTCTTTATGAAATTGCTGCTTGGGAAGCAGAGCCGATTTGTGTGGCAACAAATAAATCACCTTACCAAGAAGGTGCAGTGTTAATGATAAGCACCGTTCAGCCGATTCCAAAAGAGTCATTGCTCACAGACAACTTTGAATCCTTTTTACTCATCGCGGGAAACTTGGACGCGATACGTGATAGACATTTCAAAGCCGGGGATAAAACAAGTGCGAATATTGAGTTTGAGCAATGCTTGGCTCGCTTTTCATTGCCCACTGAAGCATTAAACACATGGAAACAGATTTCTAAAGTTGTGCTCAGCTAAACTCGACACGCCAGACAAGTAAGTTCCTTTATTTTGTAACCATTAACATCTAACATTTAATATTTATGAGTTGGCGTCCATGTCCATTTGTAATTGGCCGGATTTATTCCGTCATATCGAAGTCGGAAGTGGCTTAGAGAAGTAATTTGCCTTTCCTCTATTCTGTGGACTGCCACCGTATAATTTCAAAACAATGAATCTCTTCCATCAAATCGCATTTCTCTGTGTGCTTTTCTGTGCGGTTTCATTACACGCCCAGCTTGCAGTCACAGTTTCACCGCCGAAAATCACCGGCCAAAAAGCCGTCGTGCAGCTAAAGATGAAAAACGATTTGGCCGACACGGTGAAGTCAGCGCGTGCCGTGTGCTTCCTGCTGGACGGGCAAGGCAAAATGGTAGGGCAGTCAACGAAGTGGGTTGTCGGCGAGAACCACACCGGCCTTGAACCCAAAGGCGGAGCGACGTTCAACTTTGTCATCACCAGTCCGCAGCCATTTACGACAACCAACCTGACGGCCAAAGTTTCATTCAGCCGTGTGGTATTGGACGGCGACAAACTGGCGGACGTGACGAAGGCCGTCAGCGTGACGACACCTTGAAGCGAACCGATTTTTTACAGGACGCTGTTCTTCTTGCCATGCAAGGCATTGACATATTAGCGGAAAATCGTCGCGCGCTGTTGCTGCGGGCAATTATATGGCGGCGGGGGAAAAATCAAGGTATTGCTCGCCCTGTGCCCTCTGCGCTCCACCTTGACTTTTTCGCCGCCGCCAAGCCCTTGCTTTTAGGAACAGCGCGCGGGGAAGTGACGCTGCTTTTATCACTGGACAAACGAAAATTTTGGGCTATTTGATTTGATTATGGACAGCGAGCCAGATGCAATTTTGACCGGCAGGTTGAGCGAAACGGATTCGATTTCAATTCCGAAAGCCGCCCGCAGGCTTGGCCTCGACGCCTATACGCTTTGCACGCTCATTCAAAGCGAGCGCGTGCAGGCCGGACTTTCCCCGTCGGGCGAATTTGTCATTGCCAATGCGGAATTGAACCGGCTTTTGAAAAAGGATTAACGGCATGGAGAAGCGCGAAGGAAATCCACTACACGAGGTGCCGGGCAGCGAGACGCGACTGACGGACGGACAACTGGCCGCCTACAACGCCGCTTTCCAGACGATTGAGGGCGATCTTGCAACCATGAGACCCGTGCGCGAGGCGTTGAGCCGGTTGGAACACGTCCAATGGGAACGACCCGTGCCGAAGGCTTTTGCCTCCGTCACCACGCCGGAAGGTGAATGGAACGCGCACGCGCTGCTGCTTAAACTTTTCCGAACTGAAATTTTGCTTTGCCGCAAGGCGGACGGCGACGAGTGGGCGGTGATTCAACAGCTTGTGGCTTCCCCCTACACACAAGCCCACGGCGACACCGAGATTTTGCTGAAAGGAAATGGCGCCCGCGAGGTGGCGACCGAATACATGGCGCAGATGCGGCACACGCTGCGGTTCATGGCGCGTAACGCGGAAGTCAAAGCGCAGAAAATTGTTTGGGAACAATTTCCTGACGACCATCCGGGCAAAGTCATTCGCGCCCTTTCAGAGCGATGCGACAGCGTTGCCGAAGGCACGGAAGTGATTAAACAGGTGCAAACGCAGTCCGTGCGCCAGTCGCGTGGCATCGGCATTTGAGGTATGGATCAGGAACGCGAAAAATTTCTGAACTTGAGGGAGAAACCGGCGCGCGTGACCGTGGAGGAAGCGGCGTGGATTTTGCGATGCGCCATGCACGACATTCCGATCTTGGTTTCCAACGGATTGCTCAAACCGTTAGGCCATCCGGCGGACAACGCCACGAAGTTTTTTGCTTACGACACCCTTCAGGAACTGAAGCACGACCTAAAATGGCTGGCTCGTGTCACCGACGCGGTGAGCGAACATTGGAAATTCAAGAACGCCCGCAAATCGGAAAACGCGGGACAGTTTTCTTCGCCGGGCGAATCAGATCATTCCGGCAAATCCGCGATGCAACGCGCATGAATGTTCTCATTTTGCGGACACCAACGGACACCAAAACGGACACCAAACG
>Ga0302281_10000783_pt1 | contig 23518 bp, 25 predicted proteins | sample III_Fen_E1_2_FD_198762 | JGI IMG/M metagenome (GOLD analysis project Ga0302281, IMG submission 198762) | Peat permafrost microbial communities from Stordalen Mire near Abisko, Sweden - III_Fen_E1_2 | ecosystem: Environmental > Terrestrial > Soil > Wetlands > Permafrost | place: Sweden: Abisko...
ACCGGCGGGACGGGCATTTTTTTACGTTTCACGCCGCCGAAGATAAAAAGTTGGCGGAAGATTGTCCCGCAAAATCTTCATTAACCCCGTCTTCCTTACCTCCCGCCACTCTCATGCATACGCGCTGGCTTTTTTACCTCCAAAATTAGGGGGCGCATCCTGCTGCCCTCGGGGCGCGGGCGGCTTCATGGTGGGACAGGTTTCCAGCTTGTCACCGACGGGCACGCTCGTGCGAGCAGTTCCATTCCTGACATTTTACAAATATCCTCTATTCGGGGGCCGGATCGAGATGCGTCCCACCCCTGCCTGGGTGGAGCCCCACTGGCCGCTTCGTATTCCAGTGAGCCGGCCGGGGATTAACGGTTTTTTGCCTGATCACGGCGGCCGGCGGCGTAAGCCTCGAAAACCAGTTTAATTTCATCACGAACCCGCCGAAAAACCGCCAGCTTTGCATCGTCAGTACCCTTGGCCTGCGCCGGGTCATCAAATCCCCAATGGTGGCGGTTCAACTGGCCGGGGAACCGGGGGCAAACCTGGTCGGCATTGCCGCAGACCGTGATCACCGTCTCCACCGGCTGTTGCAGAAAATCGTTCATGTGCTTCGAATGATGCGCGGAAATATCCACGCCGATTTCCTTCATCACCTGGATGGCCAGCGGGTGAACGTGGCCCGCCGGCTTGGAACCCGCACTTTGCACATTGAGCAAATCACCCGCCGCCGCCCGGAGAATCCCTTCAGCCAGATGGCTGCGGCAGGAATTGCCGGTGCAGAGGATTAAAACCGTCGGTTTGTTGGTCGTCATAGAATGGTGGTCGGGAGATGTGGTTTTGTTTAGTGCCAAGCTTCAAATTTCAATTTTTGCCTCTGGATGGCAACGGACAGCAAGCCGAATCCCGGCAGCCGCGACAGGCGAAAATGGCCAGCCACGCGCCGGCAAACGGGGCGGTCAGGTAAATCCACAGGTGTTCCAAGTGACCGGACACAACGGCGGGCGCGAGCGAACGGGCGGGATTCATTGATGCGCCGCTAATGCTCCCGGCCAACATGGCTTCCAAACCGATGACTGCTCCGACGGCAATGCCCGCCGTAATGCCCTTTTCTTTAGCTCCGGTTGAGACGTTCAAAATCACGAACATCAAGATGAACGTTAAAATCAATTCGAGAATGAAAGACTGCATTTCGGATCCGGCAGGTAATGTGCTTCCGAGCGTGCCGGGGGCGGGGAAAAGAAAATGCAAGACGGTGCTGGCGGAAATGGCCCCCAGGCACTGGCTGGTGACATAGGGCAGGACCAAGCTTGCGGGCAGCCGGCCGGCGAGCCAAAACGCGCTGGTAACAGCAGGATTGAAATGCGCCCCCGAAATATCCCCCACCGCGTAGATCATGGCCAGGATCACCAACCCGAACGTCAACGCAATCCCGACGTGCGTGATGCTGCCCGCGCTCACGTCGTTGATGACGACCGCCCCCGTGCCGGCAAACACGAGGACAAAGGTGCCGATGAATTCGGCATTGAGTTTTTTCATCACCAGTTGCATACGCCAATCCGTATCTATCTTCCCGCTTGCCTTCGCATATGTCAACGCGTATTTATCAAATAATGCAAAACTTGGTTCTGTTCAACGCGGCCTTGGCCGATGAAAACCGTCTGCGCCTGCTCAATTTGATCCGGGGCGGGGAGCTTTGCGTGTGCCAACTGCAGGGGGTGCTGCAAACCAACCAGCCCAAAATCTCGCGGCATCTGGCGTATTTGAGGAAAGCCGGCTTGGTGGAGGCCCGGCAGGACGGAAAATGGGCGCATTACCGGCTGAAAAAACTGAACGCCGGTCTGGCGGGCATTTTGGAACAAACGTTGAACTGTCTGCAAGGCCAGCCGCAGATCGTGGAAGACCTCCGGCGTCTGAAGTTAATGAGCCACCCTCCTGCACGCTTCGGCGCTTCCTCCCCGGAATGCGTAAAACCGTCATTTTTATCGAATCGGACCGCCAAATCCAAAAAGGTCCGGGCCTAGGCGCCACGGGAAACATTTTCCCGACCGTTAAACGGAATCAATATAAATGTCCGGTTTGGCCCGGTGGCGGACATTTATTCTTGTGCGAAATAAGCTTGAAACGAAGGGCGGGCAGGGTTGTCATAAACCATCATGAAGCCACGACCAGCGTTTACGTTGATTGAACTGTTGGTGGTGATCGCCATCATTGCGATCCTGGCGGCCCTGCTGTTGCCGGCGCTCTCGGCCGCCAAAAAGAAGGCCGCGCAAACCGCCTGCCTCAATAACCTGCAACAACTCGGCACGGGGATGCTGATGTATGTGGATGAAAACGGCGGCGCCTTCCCGGGCATTGCGTCCGAGCACCTCGGATTCTACGCGGCTGACTGGATTTACTGGCGGACCAATTCGGCGCTCTATCCGCCCATTGAGAAAAGCCCCATCGTCACCCAGACGGCCAGCGCCAGCCGCACCCTGTTCCGCTGTCCGCTGGATCTGAGCGATGCCGACCGGATCGCGCAGTCCGGCACGTCGGGCGGCCCCTATCTCTACAGTTACAGCATGACGGGCTACGGCGTGGGTTCCTACCCCGCTTATGACCCGGATGTAAATCTGGGCATGTCGTCCGTTTTTATGGTGGACATGGCCTACCTGTTCAAACAAACCTCCGTCCGCAACCCGGCGCTCAAAATCATGCTGGCCGAGGAACCGGGGAACAGCACCCCCAAGGACGACCCCACCGGTGCCAACGTCATCAATGACGGACGCTGGGAGCCGGGCAATGACGTCCTGACCTGCCGGCACGGCGGCCGGGCGGACGTGACCTTCGCGGATGGTCATGCCGAGGCGGTGCCCTGGATGTTCGGCAACAATTTGACCAACTCAATGCCGGGTTTATAAACCCTCCCCCATCAGAAAATCATGACTGGAACCAAAACCAAAATCGCCGTCGGGGCGGGCCTCGCCGTTCTGCTGATCGCCGGGGTAACCACCCTGATCGTGTTCCGCCATCGCTTGGAAGAACATTTCAATCTGGCGGCGGGCCGGCGCATCCTGGCCGGGCACCAGGCCGGGACCGTTGATTTCAAGGAGGTCATTGGCCGGCGCCATCTCGGCACCCCGGCCAGCTATTTTGACCAGATCACCAGTTTTCCGGCTTGGCAGACCGTACCCCGGGGGTTCCAAGTGTTTGACCAGGTGCCGCTGCAGATTGACGGCATGATCTGTCTCTGGGGCGAGAGCAATGCGAAGAAATTAAAAATCGTATTCCCGGAGCTCGTGCCGGACATCGCCGTCCATCAGAAATTTCAAACGCTTTATGTGTATCACGGGGCGTTTTTCACCGCCCCGAGTGGCACCCCGGTCTGCGACCTCGTGTTTCATTATGCCGACGGTTCGGCCGTCACCAATCAGTTGCTCTACGGCGAGGACATCCTGGACTGGGTGGACAACAGCAAAATGTCGGCGGATGGCCGGCGCATCACCCCCGGCCCGACCGCCGCGCGTTCCAAACTCGCGTGGGTGGGCGGGGCGTTTTCGCCCACCAACAAGCGACCGTTGCGCTTTTGCCTGACGGCCATTGACAACCTCCAGCCGGATGTGACGGTCACCGCCATTGACTTGGTTTCCGATAAAAGCAATGTGGCCGCCTGCATCCTGGCCATGACGACCGGCCGCGCGGGCCTGATGCGTTGAAATAACCGGAAAAAGTTTGTCCAGTTCCGCGCCGGGCGGACATCTTGGGGTGGATGACCGAACTGGATGACCATGAATTGCTCGCGGAATACGCCCGGACCCAATCCGAAGCGGCGTTTGCCGGGTTGGTGGCGCGGTATGTTCACCTCGTTTATTCCGCCGCCGCGCGTTACACCGGCAATCCGCATCATGCGGAGGAAATCACCCAGGCGGTCTTCCTCATTCTGGCCGGCAAGGCGGGCAGCCTGGGACGGAACGTCGTGTTGTCCGGCTGGCTGTATCAAACCGCACGGCTGACGGCGGCCAACTTCGTGAAGGGCGAAATCCGCCGTCAACACCGTGAACAGGAGGCGTATATGCAATCCACACTGAAGGAACCGGAGTCCCCGGCCTGGCGGCAAATCGCGCCGTTGCTCGAGGAGGCCATGGGCAGCCTGGGCGAAGCCGACCGCAACGCGGTGGTGCTGCGCTACTTTGAAAACAAAACCGCCCGCGAAGTCGCCGTCGCGCTGAAATTGAAGGAGGAAGCGGCGCACAAACGCGTGCAGCGCGCGGTGGAAAAGCTGCGGCGATTCTTCCTGAAACGCGGCCTCGCCCTGTCCGGGGTGGCGCTGGCCGGAGCGGTCTCGGCGAATTCCGTGTCCGCCGCGCCGCCCGGACTGGCCGCCACGATTTCCGCAACGGCGATCAAGGGAACTTTGCTTTCGACCACCCTGACCACGCTCGTGAAAGGAACGCTTAAAATTATGACCTACACCAAACTGAAACTGGCCCTGGCCGTTACGGCGGGGATATTATTGGCGGGCGGCGCCACCACGCTGGCTGTCTGGAAAATGGGCCCCCATCATCCCCCCACCCCGCCAGATTCACCCCTCGCGCGGGAAACCATTAAAAAATCCCAGACCGCCTACGCCGCGCTTTCCAGCTATAGTGACAGCGGAACCGTGGTGTCACAATTGGGGGCGACCTCCCAAACCACCACCTTCAACCTCCGCTTGCAGCGGCCCAACCGTTACCGCATCGAATGGGCGCAAGCGAACGATTATCTCACCAACGGCGGCGTGGTGTGGTCATCGGGCAACGGCGACTACATGGTGATGGCCCATGGTCAGGCCAATGTCCAACCGACGAAATATCCGACCATGGAAACGGCCCTGGGCGGAGCCACCGGAGTGTCGGGCGGCGCCGCCGCCACCCTTCCCGGACTGTTCTTCAATCAAAACTGGGGCGGGACGTTGAAAGCCCTGGCTTCAGGACAAACTCATTTGACCCAATTGCCGGATGAGCCGGTGGCGGGCGTTGATTGTTACGTGGTGTCGGGCACCGTCGCGCCGGCCGATTTGCCCAACCAGGGAAAGCTGCCGGACAACCTGGGCAAGATTGGCGCCACCACCACCACGCTGTGGATCGGCCGGGAGGATTATCTGATCCACCAAGCCAAAACCCTCATGCAAGGCTCCACCATCAAAATCCCGCAATTCAACGACGCCATGATCCGAGGCATGTTGCGTCAACCCGGCGCCACCGTCACACCCGAAGCCATTGCCGCGAGGAAAAAGTTACTGGCGGCGGTCAGCCAACAGGCGCAAAGCATGATCGCGTCCGGAAACATCATTTTCACCGAAACCCACGAGAACATTGAGGTGAACCAAAACTTCTCCCCGCAAGATTTCGTCCGTTAGCGCATTGACCGAAAAAAAAGGTTGCCCCTTTGAATTCCATGTTTTTTCCTTTCTTTTGCCATCAATAACCCCGGGCCTGAGTTTCGTCAAAGGATTTTTTCGGTTTTGATTATTGCCGGTTGGGATTGCGTGGTTTTGATGATTGACGCCGGCGCTGCGGCGGGGTCTCCGCCGCGCCGACACCCCCATTTTCGCACCGGTGGGCGGGGTTCATGGCTGGATTCAAGTGTCCCTCGGCGTTCGAGACCGGACCTGGTTTCGGTCGCGGTGCGACGCTTGAATCCGGTCATGAACCTCGGCCTTGATCTTTGGATTTTGGCGTTTGAATTTTCCACCCTTGCGGTCGGTCACTCCGGCAGAAACGGCGGCATGGGGCAGTCCAGCGTGTCGGCGATGGCGCGGAGCAGTTCGGCTTCGGTTTCGAGGATCACGCCGTCCGCCCCGACGACTTCCACGCAGGCGGTGAGCAGGGCTTTTTTGATGACCGGCAGCGCCAGGGCCAGCCGGTTCAGCGCGGCATCCAGTTCGTTGATGCCGCACTGGTCCAGGGGGAGCAGTTGCAGGTCTGGGTCCGTCGTGGCCGTCAGGGCGGCCCGGCCGCACGCGAACGCCTTTTGCACCTCGACCGCGTCCCCGCTACTGACGTTGGCGAGGGCGGAAAGGACGACGGCGCAATCCGGGATGAGCGGTTCGAGCGCATAATATTGCACCCGGGTTTTCGCCCCGTAACCAAACTGCGGCGAGAGGTTCCGGAGAATGATTTTTTGGAGGACGAATTCAAACAGTTCAATTTTGCCGTCGCTCTTGGTCAGCCAATCCAGCGTCTGGGCGAACTCGACGTAATCCTCCTCGAACATGCCGCGCAGGCCGCCCAGGGCCAGGTTCACCATGGGCAGGTGCGCATGGGCCGCCACGGCGGCCACGGCGGGATATAAGGCCACGGTTTTTTCGTAGATCGTGTGATCAATTTTCTGGTCCAGTTCCGTCAGTTGGCGGGTGCGCACGGAGTCGTCCGGACTCAAGAGCAGGGCGTAGATCAACGCCGTGGCTTCGGGGGTGGTCCGCGCCGCCGTGATGATGCTCTCGGGCAACGATTGCCGCAGTTTTTCGGCGTATTCGAGATGTTGCGGCGTGGGCGTGCCCAGATTGGGCATGACGGAGCGGGATGGGATGCCCGGCGGATTGGCCGGCACGTCCGAGGCGATGACCGCGCCGCCCAGTATGGTGCCCAGGACGTTGGGCAGGGGCGGGGCCGACCGGCCAACCGTTCGGTGGGCGGGCGAAGTGGTGGGGATTGGGGGCGGCACCGGTTGGACGAATTTCCCGTCCCAGTTCGGGTCAATGGCCCGGATGCGCTCCGCCAGCGGCGGATGCGTGGCCATGGCCTCAAACAGGGGAGCCCCGAGGCCGTTGCCAAAAAACATGTGGCACAGGTCGGGCGCGTGTTCGGATTCCATCTTGGAACCCAGGCTGTAACCGCCGATTTTTTGCAGCGCACCGGCCAGGCCGGCGGGGTTGCGGGTGAATTGCACGGAGGAGGCATCCGCCAGAAATTCGCGCTGGCGGCTGATGGCAGCTTGAATCAGGCGGCCAAAAAACACCCCGACGGCACCCAGCACAATCAGCACGAGGCCGAAGATTGGCAGGGCATTCTTACGCCCCCGGGTGTAGAGCAAAACCCGGCCAATCGTGGCGAGACACAGCAGCCCGAAAATGATGCCAATGAGCTGGAGGTTCAACCGCATGTCGCCGTTGAGAATGTGGCTGAATTCATGGCCGATCACCCCCTGCAATTGATCCCGCGACAGTAGTTGAATGCAGCCGCGCGTCACCCCGATGGCGGCGTCGCCGCGGGTGTGCCCGGCGGCGAAGGCGTTGATGCCCGGCTCCTCATCCAGCACATAAACCCGTGGCATGGGCACGCCCGAGGCGATGGACATTTCCTCGACGACATTGAGGAGCTTGCGCTCGTCCGCCTCCGTGGTATTCGGGGGCACGAGCCGGCCGCCCATCAACGTGCAAACCGCACTGCCGCCGGCGGCGAGTTCGCTGAACTTGTAGGCGCTGCCCAGAAATACGACCGCCAGCACCCCCAGGACCGTGCCGCAAAAAACATGCGGGTTCCACATCGTCGCCGCCGGTTGGTCATCGTAGAATTGGTGAAAACGGCTGTGATAGTGCGCCTGCACCCCGGAGAACAGCAGCAGCGCGGCGAAATAAACCAGCACGATCAGGAGCATGACCGCGCAGATGAAATACGCCACCAGCAGCTTCGTCTTGCGCCGGGCCTTTTCCTGTCGCTCAAAGAAGTCCATATTGATGCACACCCGCCGCCCAAGCCAACCCGGCGCCGGCCGGCCTTACGAGAAACTCACCTTGGGGGCGTCTTTCTGCTCGGGTTTGTCAATGACGAACAATTCCGCCGGGCCGAAGTTGAACATGCCCGCCAGGATGTTGCTGGGAAACACTTCGCGGTCGGTGTTGTAGCTCATTACGGAATCGTTGTAAGCCTGCCGGGCGAAGGAAATCTTGTTTTCGGTGGAGGTCAGTTCCTCGGTGAGCTGCATCATGTTCTGATTGGCCTTCAAGTCGGGATACTGTTCGGAGACCACCATCAACCGGCTGAGCGCGCCGCCCAGTCCGCTTTCCGCCGAGACCAGGCCTTTGACGGCGGTGGCGTCGCCGGGGTTGCTGGCGGCGGTTTGTGAGGCGGCGTAGGCAATGTTGCGGGCCTTGGTGACGGCTTCGAGCGTTTCGCGCTCGTGTTTGATGTAGCCTTTGGCGGTCTCCACGAGATTGGGGATGAGGTCATACCGGCGCTTGAGTTGCACATCAATTTGCGCGTAGGCGTTTTTGTAACGGTTGCGCAGCGTGACCAGCTTGTTGTAAATACCCACGCCCATGGCCAGCGGAATCACGATGATCCCCACCAGCACAACCACGATGATGATGATTACAGGTGTCATAAAATTATTGTTTCCATCGGCCTAATAGCTAGGCCAAAGGCCGACGGCGGGCAATAATAATTTCGCCGGCGTTTTGGAATGGGGCGGCGGGGGCGCGGAGAGGAAAGTTCAAATTTCAAATTCCAAAATCCAACTTTCAAGCCCGAGGTCCCGGCGGGAACAGAATTCGTCCGTCCCCATTCTGCTTCGGCGCGACAAGTCCGCCCTCAACCCGGCCTTCTCCACCGGGGAGAGGGTAGTTTTTTGCCGGTGGTCTGGCAAGAATGGTGGCTGGGGTGTGATGGCCTAACCAGGCCGTCAAACATTGAACGTGGAGCCACGCGGCGACACGGGGCCAGAACTGCGAACGCGGAACGGCATTCACCGACAGCGGTTGGCTCCGGCAACCTGTCAGACACCCGGCTTGGGATAATCATCATTCCCCAATCATATGCAGGGCAACAATGGCAAGAATGCCACCGGCCATCAGCGTGACTCCTGCGATTAGCAGGGTCTCCGCGTTCGCGCGGGCAGCGGCTAAAATTTCCAGTGTGGCTCGCCGAAATTCCCAATCGGCGCTCCAGTTGCGCAGTACGACCGTGCAGCCCAGAACGAACGCTGCAAGCGGCATCGCAACGAGGAACACGTCCAGGCCAAGAACCACATGATGACTGAACCACTCCACTAAGCGTCCCGTCTGCGCCGGCGGCTGAACTTCGCGCAGGAAGAGCGCGAGCATAAACAGCGCGGCGGGTAGGACGAGGAGAAACTCGATAAGGGCAATAGTTCTTTGGATTGGTTTCATGTCTGCTTTGTAATTTTGTTCGCCGCGTTATTCATCGGCATAGCAGGGATGTTGTTGTTTTACGCCTGGCGCGCGGTGGCGCCGGGCGAACTGCGCGGACGATTTGGAAACGTCACATTCAGGCACGCTTCCCCGATCGGCTTTTGGCTTCAGATCGGCATCTGCGTCGTTTTTGGAGCTTTCTGGTTTTTTGTGGGCTTGGGGTTGCTGGGGTTGGCACCACACTGGTTTATCGTGCTGATCAAGCGCATGCACTCACATCGTTAGGGGATGCGAATGGCAGGTGCGGGAGTTGGACCACAAAGGCGGAAGGCGCAACCCTTTCGGCCCGGGTTCTGCCGGCGACGCGCTGCGGGTGAGCCCCCCGCGCTCCGGCAGGAAGGCATGCGGACGCGCGTGGCTGCTGACCGGCGCTAAATCATGTGGCAGAACATGGCGTCGCGCAGCTTGGGCTCAAACCAGGTGCTCTTGGGCGGCATGATGCCGCCGGCGTCGGCGATGGCCATTAAATCCTCAATGCTCGTCGGGAACATGCTGAAGGCGCAGGCGTATTCGCCGCAGTCCACCAGTTTCTCCAATTCCGCCGTGCCGCGAATGCCGCCCACAAAGTTGATGCGGTGGCTCGTCCGCGGATCGTCAATCTTGAACAGCGGCGCCAGCACGTGCTTTTGCAACAGGGTCACATCCAACTGTTCAATCGGATCCGGCGCGGCCGTGAGGGCCGGCAGGAACTTTAAAGTATACCATTCGTGTTGCAGATAAAAGCCCACTTCATGCTTCCCGGCGGGGCGGGGGTGGCCCGGGGTGTGGATCGCGAAAACCTCGGCCAGCCGTTCCAACAGCGCCTCCGGGGTCAGCCCGTTCAAATCCTTCAGCACGCGGTTGTAAGGCAGGATCTGCATCTGGTTGTGCGGAAAAATCACGCTGAGAAAACGACCGCTGTGACCGGCCCCCTCGCGGGATTGAAAAATGCGCGCGGCGGCGGCGCTGCGATGATGGCCGTCCGCAATATACAGGAACGGAATCCGGGCGAACGCCGCTTCAATGAACGTCTGGTCGGCCGGGTCGGCCACCACCCAGGCGGTGTGCCGGACCCCGTCCGGGGCGGTGAAATCCACCGTCGGCGTCCCGGTCACCAACCGGGCGAAGAGCGCGTCCAATTCCGGCACGGCGCGATAGGTGAGAAACACGGGGCCGGTCTGGGCATTCAGGGTTTCAATGTGCCGCACGCGGTCATCTTCTTTTTCCACGCGGGTCAGCTCGTGCTTTTTGATGACCCCGGCCAGATATTCGGCGCAGTCAGCCGCCGCCACCAGCCCGATTTGGGCGTGCGCGCCCATGATTTGCCGGTATAAGTAGAAATTCGGCTGTTCGTCCATCTGCAACGCCCCTTGGGCGAGCAGGTTCAGAAAGTTCCGCCGGCCCCGGCCGTAAACCTCGGGGTCATACACATCCGTCTCCGGGGGCAGATCAATTTCGGGCTTGCTGACATGGAGGAAACTCAGGGCGTTGCCCTCGGCCACTTGGCGGGCTTCGGCGGAAGACATGACGTCATACGGCAGTTCGCAAATGCGGGCGGCCAGTTCGGGTTTGGGGCGGAGGGCGGCAAAAGGTTTGATCGTGGCCATAATATTGAGCCGGCAGGATACGGCGGGCGGGCGGGAATGGCACGCAGAATTTACTGAAAATAGGGCTTGCCTCGATCCGGTTTGTTGGTATGCTTCACGACTCTTTAACAAAAGAATTTATGGCTAAAATTTGTGAATTAACCGGCAAAGGCGCGCGCAAGGGCAGCATCATCTGGCGCAGTGGTAAATCGAAGAAAAGCGGCGGTATCGGCACGCACATCACCGCCATCACCAAGCGCCGGTTCCTCCCGAACCTGCAACGCGTGAAGGCCATCCTGCCCAGTGGCGAAGTCCGCTACCTGCGCGTGTCCGCCGCCGCCCTCAAAAAAGGCCTCGTCACCAAGGCGCCCAAGCGCACCTGGAAAAAGCCGGAAGGCAAGGCCGACGCCAAGCCCGCGACCAAAGCCACCGCCAAGGCCTGATCCCCACCCACACCCTTTTAACTCTGACTCACCGTCAAACCGAGCAATCGGTTTGACGGTTTTGGTTTCGGGTTTGATCTTTGAAATTTTGGACTTGGGATCAGGTCTCCCCCTTCACCCCTGTCTGCCCTTGGCGTATTTCATGGTCGCCCGCTTGAGTTCGCGGTCTGAATCGCGCTCACGGATGTCGTCGCGCCGGTCAAATTCGTGTTTGCCCTTGCCCACGCCCAACGCCACTTTCACCTTGCCGTTTTTCCAATAGAAGGAGAGCGCAATCAGGGCGTTGCCCTTCACCTCCGCCAGGGCGGTCAGCTTGCGGATTTCCGCCTTGTGCAGCAGCAGCTTGCGGACGCCCTTGGGCTGGTGATTTTGATTGTTGCCATGGGTGTATTCATCAATATGGGCGTTGTGGAGAAACACCTGGTCATTCTCGACCCGGGCAAAAGCATCGGCAATCTGGCCTTTGCCCGCGCGCAGGGCCTTCACCTCCGTGCCGTGCAACACGATGCCCGCCTCGAAGGTCTCAAGGATGTGGTAATCGCGCCGGGCCTTGTGGTTGGTCACGATATCAGACATGGCATGAAATCAGCCGCCATTGCGGGCGGACGTTGCGGATGGAAAAAAGCCGGAAGCAGGCTTCCGGCGGGCTAAAAACAAACCGGTTTAAGCGGGTCGGAAAATTCCGTTCAGCGCTTCTTTTTCTTCTTGGCATGGCGGACGACCTCCACCAGTTCGGGCAAATCGAAGCCGATTTTGTCTTCCAAGATTTCGCGCAGGGCGATGTCCGCCAGCCCGAGCGTACCCGGATCGGCAATCAGCGGACGGCTGAAGCCACCCCCGCCGGAATTCAACTGGCGCACCCGGCGGGAAACAATATTGATCAGGACGTTGGGGTTTCCCACTTTTTCGTTGGCCCGTTTACAAAGTTCAGCGTTCACAATAGATATAAAGTTAGCGGGTCAGAATAATCCAGCCGTGGCTGAAAGCAATAAAAAAATTCACCTAAATACTTGCGCCGTTCCCCGCATTTTTTAAGAATCGGCCCAGACTATGGCCGCAAACAACGCTTTTGACCTCCAAACCTTCCTCGCCACCCGCACCGAAACCGTCAATGCGGCGCTGGATCACTTCCTCCCCGGCGAAAAAACCAAGCCGGTCACCATCCATAAGGCCATGCGCTATTCCCTCTTTGCCGGGGGCAAACGCATGCGTCCGGCCCTGCTCCTGGCCGCCGCCGCCGCCTGTGGCGGGCGGGAGGCCGAGGCCCTGCCGCTGGCCTGCGCGGTCGAGTGCATCCACACCTACTCCCTCATCCACGACGATCTGCCCGCCATGGACAATGACGATTTCCGCCGGGGCAAGCCGACCAACCACAAGGTTTTCGGCGAAGGCATCGCCGTGCTGGCCGGCGACGCCCTGCTGACCCAGGCGTTTGAAATCGCCGTGCAAGCCAAAGGCTGGCCGCGTTATTCCCACCGGGACCTGGTGCTGGAAATCGCCCGGGCCGCCGGCTCCCTGCAACTCGTCGCCGGTCAGGTGGCGGATTTGGAGGGGGAAGGCAAAAAACTGTCCGTCAACGAATTACGTTACATCCACGAGCGCAAGACCTCCGCGCTGCTGTGCTGTTCCGTGCGCCTCGGCGGGATGAGCGCCAATTGCCCCCCCGCCCGGCTCCAGGCCCTCACCGATTTTGGCTATCACGTCGGCCTGGCCTTCCAAGTCATTGACGACATTCTTGACGTGACCCAGACCAGCGAGCAACTCGGCAAAACCGCCGGCAAGGATGTGGCCGTGCAAAAAGCGACCTATCCCGCCATCGTGGGCCTGGAAAAATCGCGCCAGATCGCCGGCCAACTGACGGCCAAGGCGTTTGCGGCGCTGAAAAGCTTCAACGGCAAAGCCGTGGCCTTGGAAGCACTGGCGGAGTATTTGTTGAAGCGCGACCGCTGAGTTCCGCCCGGGGCGGATTGGCTGATTCGAGTTCCCGTGGAATCATCATGCGGCTAACCCGAGAAGGATCTGAGCTTCAAACCCGCCTGTTCCACCATGGCTTCACAGAACATCCCAGAATGAAGACTTCGTTGACATTATTCGAGTCGGCGAAATAATCGCTGACGATGAGCGATTTCACGTTGTTCAGCCCATTGAGGCGTGCCGTCCCGACGTTGTGTTGCTGTTGGAGGGGGCCACCGACTCGCGCGCGACATAATCGGTGTCAGCCCCTGCGGGCAGCCGCGCGCCGGGGATGGGCAACACGCCGTTACGTCGGCTCCTACGAAATCAATGGGGCCGGGTGGCGGGAATTGGCGGTCACTTTTCCGCAAACAGCGCGTCAATATCCCGGGCACCATGATAGACGTGGTTCACCTGAATACCGCCGGCAACGCCACGGTAAAAAATGAGATAATTTTCAAAGCCTGAAATGCGCCAGGAACGGACGTCGCTGAGCCTGGGGCTGCGAAATCGCCGCCGCCGGCCAAGGCCGGGATTGGCGGCGGGCATTTTGAACGTCTCGTAGGCAGCGTCAATGACGCGCGTTGCGACCTCGGGATTGTCTTGGGCAATGAAATACCAAATGCCCCACAGTTCATCCTCGACGCAGGGATCAAGGATAAATTCAGGCATCAGAGCGGGATCTTTTAATCCGTCTGCGGAGTCGGCTAAACACTTGCTCGCCGTCAATGCCTTCGCCACGGTCAAGCCGGTCAAGGCTTTGCAGCAACTGGGTTTCCAGTTCCTCAAGGGTCTTGGGGGCCTGGGGCAGGCGGGCGGCTTGGTCTTCCTTGAGACGGCGGAGACCGGCGCGGACAACTTCACTCGCCGTCTGATACAGGCCGCTCTCGACCTCGTTTTCCACAAACTTTGCCAATTCCGGCGTTAACGATATATTCATGATGCCAGCCCCGGTTAACTTCACCGACAACCTATCATGAATAACAGGAATGAGTCAAATCCTGTTATTGGCATTTGGGGTGATTTTCCCGCAGAAAACCCCGCCGGTGGTCAGGGACGGTATCACTGCGCCGCGTAAAAGGCGTCCACTTTGGCGGCCACGTCGCGGTAACCCATGTCGCTTTCGTAGAGAATTTTGAACTGGTCAATGGCCTCGCCTTTTTTGCCCATGGTTTCCAGCACGCTGCCGTAATTGTAAATCAGATCCTTCTTCTCTTCGTCCAGGATGGGTTTCAGTTCAATGGCGGTTTGAAAATTGCGGGCGGCCATGTCATACATCCGCTTTTTGGTGAAACACTGGGCGAGGTAATTCAGGGCCGGAACCTGCTTGTGCGGGTTGTTTTTGGCCTTTTGAAATTCGGCGGCGGCTTCGTTGATTTTGCCGGCCTGAAAATACAGCACGCCCATCTCGTAGCGGATGCCCATGTCGGTGGGAAAGCGCTCGACCCGTTTCTGGCCTTCGGCCAGTTGGAAATCCGCCTTTTCCTGCTTCAGGGCGGCCACCAGTTCGGCATGGTTGGGGGCGAAGGGATTGATCTCCGAGATTTTCTGGTCGAGCTGGCGCAGCTTGGTGTTGGTGATGGCCTGGTCGAGCGAGGAATCGTTGCCCATGTCGGAACGTTTGATCTTCTCGTAATAGGCGAGCGCCTGGTCAAACTGGTTTTTTTGGGTGTGCAACTCGGCCAGGTCGCGCATCAACTTCATGTTGTTGGGCTCGGCGGGCAGCCGGCTTTCATATTCGGCGATGAGGTTGGCGGCCACATCCTCGGATTTATGAACCCGGTTCTGCTGTTCCAGGGCCACCGCCTCATCTTTGTTTTTGAGGATGTCACGGTACGAGCCTTCGCCGCTTTCCAGCGCGGCGTAACCGCCTTCGTCGAGCGTTTTGCGGGCGGAAAGATTTTTGAGCGCCTGATTAAGATCGTTATCGTTCGGGTAATCCCGCATCAAATCCATCAACAATCGTTCCGCCCGGGTGCCCTCGCCGATGTCCGATACGGCGTGGGCGTATTCAATCACCAGCTTTTTATCTTTCGGGGAATTTTTGACGAGGGTTTCGTAGGACAAGACGGCGGTGCGGGGCAGTTCCAAGGCGGCGGCGGCCTCCACCAGAATACGGTGGGCGGCGGAACTGTTGGGGTCGCTGTTCAAAATGTGTTCCGCTATGGCCATGGCGCCGGCGGGATTGCTGCGCAGGGTCATTTGCGCCTTGGCCACCTGCGGCGAAGAACCCCCGACGCTCAGCATTTTTTTAAAGAAACCGGTGCCGGCAGTGCCGGCTTTCTGAACCTGCGCCTGGCGCAGGGCTTTGCGGCAGTCGTAGAACGCCGGTTCCCGTTCCAACAGTTGGTTGAACAGGGTGATGGCATAGTCCAGATTTTCCCGTTGCACCGCTTCCGTCGCCTTGTTGAACAGCGTGCGGGCTTCCCGCGCGACCTCGTTTACAGTTTTTTCAGCCATAATCGTCGAATATAATGTAGAAAAACAATGATTGTATCCAATGCCGGCAAATGTCAACCGCATTGCGCACGCTGCCGGAGGGCGTGGTCCGCCAGCACCAGCGCGGTCATGGCCTCCACCATCGGCACCGCCCGCGGCAGCACACACGGATCATGCCGGCCCCGGCCCTTGAGCGTGGTGTTCCGCAGGGCCGTGTCCACGGTGTCCTGTTCGTGCATCACCGTGGCGACGGGTTTGAACGCCACGCGGAAAAAAATGGTTTCGCCGTTGGAAATGCCGCCTTGAATCCCGCCGGAACGGTTGCTGGTGGTGAACACTTTGCCGGCGCGTGCGCGAATCGGGTCGTTGTGTTCGCGACCGGTCAGCAGAATGCCGCCAAAGCCCGAACCGATCTCGAAGGCTTTGGACGCCGGGAGGCTGAGCATGGCCTTGGCCAGGTCGGCCTCGAGTTTGTCAAACACCGGTTCGCCCCAGCCGGCGGGCACCCCGCGGGCCAGGCCCTCGACGATGCCGCCCACCGTGTCGCCCGCGCGCCGCATTTTTTCGATCAACCGGATCATTTTTTCCGCCATCGGGGCATCCGGACAGCGAACGATGTTCGCCTCGACCTCCTTGAGTTGCACCCGGCCGGGATCCACCTGGCCGATGAGGCGCTGGACTTGTTTGACATACGAAAGGACTTCGACGCCGAATTGCTCCCGCAACAGCTTTTTGGCCACCGCCCCGGCGGCCACCCGGCCGATGGTCTCGCGGGCGCTGGCCCGGCCGCCACCCTGCCAGGCGCGAATGCCATACTTGGCAAAGTAGGTGTAATCCGCGTGGGACGGGCGGAATTTATCCTTCATTTCGGAATAAGCCTCGGAGCGGGCGTCCTCGTTTTTCACCCACAGGCAAATCGGTGTGCCCAGGGTTTGGCCATCGCTGAGGCCGGAAAGAATTTGCACGGTGTCGGACTCTTTGCGCGGGGTGACGATTTTGGACTGTCCGGGACGGCGGCGGTCCAAGTCCGGCTGAATGTCCGCTTCACTGAGTTTCAAGCGGGGCGGGCAGCCATCCACCACCACCCCTACCCCGCCGCCATGAGATTCGCCCCAGGTGGTGATGCGGAACAACTGCCCGAACGTGTTTGCCATGCCTCGATCATGCGAAAATTTCCGGGGCGGGTCAATTCAGCGTTCGCTTTCAGCGTGGGGCTTGAAAACGACAATAGCAACCGACGGGAGTGCGGAGGAACGTGCCCTCCCGCCGGCTGCCATTGACTTGTTTACCCCAAACAAGCATCCCAAAATTCGTTTTGTGTCCCCCGGCGGTTCACCCGATATTATTTGTTGCGCGCTCTTCGGCTGGCGAGTCTCCCAACGCGCTTCAAATAGTTTTTATCGTTGTGAAGCCAGAAGCTCATTACAGGAAGCTATCGGCCGGTTTAAAAATTACCTTAGAAAATATTTTAAATTATTTGCGGAAAGTTTTGCCGCCCGGGCGCCCCCCCCGAAAACTTGCCGCTTGAAACTTTTCACTCCGCATTGGAAACTGCCGGCACATGAATCGCATTGAGGAACGCTTCGCGGAACTGAACCGCGCGGGCAAGAAAGGCCTGGTCGTCTATATCGGGGCGGGCGATCCCCATCTGGAGGCCACCCGCCAGCTTGCCCTGGCCTTTGACCGGGCGGGCGTGGACATTTTGGAACTGGGCGTGCCTTACAGCGATCCCCTCGCTGACGGACTGGTCAATCAACTCGCCGCACAACGGGGCCTGGCATCCGGCACCACCCCCCCGAAATTGCTGGCCATGATCGCCGACCTCCGCCGGGAATCCCAGATTCCCATTGTCCTCTACATTTATTTCAACCTCATTCATCGCGCGGGCCTGGCCGAGTTCATCCACCAAGCCCAACAAGCCGGGGTGGACGGCCTGTTGGTGCTGGATTTGCCCCCGGAGGAGGGCGAGACCTGCGAAACCCTCATGCGCTCGGCCGGGTTGAACCATATTTACCTCGTCGCACCCACCACGCCGCCGGAACGCCTGGCGCAGATCGTCAAGCGGGGGTCCGGGTTTGTTTATTATGTTTCCCGCGAAGGCGTCACGGGCATGCAATCCCAGGTGGCCGCCAACCTGGATTCCCAAGTGGCCAAAATCCGGGCTTGCACCCAACTGCCGATTGCCGTGGGGTTTGGGGTTTCCAATCCCGAACAGGCCGCCGAGGTGGCCCGCAGCGCCGAAGCGGTGGTGGTGGGCAGCGCCATTGTGAACCAAATTGCCCTGCACGGCCAGTCCCCGGACCTCGTGGCCCGCGTCAGTGATTTTGTGAAGTCGCTGGCCGCCGCCGTGAAGGCGTTGCCGGGGTGAGGCTCAGGGGGAATGGCCGTTGCCACCCAAATCACGATCCCGGCAGGCGCAGGTCCCTTTGAGGATTTCCAAACAGAAGTCCCGGTTAAACGCCTTCACCAGATTCCCCAGCGTGGCGAACGTCAGGCCGGACAACGCGCGAATCAGGCATTTTTGACGACTGGTGCAGCCGGAGTAGCGTTGCGTGCATTTGATGATCATTTCCCGTAACTCCGCGTCCGTTTCCTTGCCGGTGATGGCGGAAATGGCTTTATGTTTGTGCGGATGGGCTGACATAAATGAACCTTCGTATTATTGTTTACCGTGCTTCTTGTGCTGGCTCCCAAATATTAATTATTATGCATTCCCTAATATATCAAGGAGATTGCATTCAGCAAATGGTGTGCCGATCAATGCAATAATTGACAAGTCGTTTATATTGCAGGTGTTACGTTTTTAAATGATTTTTTAAAATCGAATGATTTATTGCAATTCACAGGGGCTGCAATTCGTTTGCATTGCAGTTGCAATCCAGCCGATCTTGGAAAAGACACGAGGCTGTTTGGCCCGAGGTTAAATCTCCGCACAAAAACGCACATTTATGCCATATCCATTGACAATCAGCATCATATTGCGTATTTTAGGTTGAAGGTAGCGAATGAACGCCTCAGCCTCAGCCTTGAAATGGCGGCCAACGGTACCGCCGCGCGATGCCGCAGAACGTTCGTGCGGTGCGGCTCCAAGAGCGGCACCATCCACGCATCTTGCGGTAGTGGCAGCCAGCCCTTCCTGTCCCGCCCCTCGCGCCCCAAGCCCCGCGCCTTCATATCCTATCCAAAGTCCGTTCAGGCGAGGTTCGGCGGTTTCAGCCCGGTCAAGGTCAGTCAAGGTCAGTCAAACCTCTCAAGCCCGGGCGGTAACCCACCCGCCCGGCGTCTCCAGGCTAAACCAGCCAAACCAAGCGCGGCCCTGCCGCCCGGCACCCCGGACCCGAGACCCAAAAAGAGGGTCAAACCCGGTCAAGGTCAGTCAAGGCGTTAGTCGGCGGACCACCGGGGGCCATGGCCGGTCCGATTTTAACGGTTACCTCCCCCTTAACGAACTTATGAAATGGGAATTCGGATGGCGGCGCGGTGAGCGGGAGGGGACAAACACGTCCGCCCTCATCCCGGTCTCCGCCTTTGGCAGCGGCGGGTGGCGGCGGCGGGTTCGGGGGTTGGGGTGAGGATGAGCCTTTTTAGGTCTGGACTGCATAAAGCATTTGACCTGGCCCGCCGGACGGGGAAGCTTATAGCTGTTTTGAGCCAAATCACATTGCCGTCATCGAACCGCACCCGGTCCTGCCTGCTGGGGGTGCTATTAATGCTGGGGTGGGGCGCCCTGATGGCCCCGGCCAAGGTGGATGCCCCGGCCAAACCGCATGGGCTCAGCGCCCGACCGGGGATGGCCGCCTTTCTCGGCGGCACGCTCCCGGAAATCGCCCCGGCCATTTCCGGCAACTGGTCGGCGGTGAATGCTTTCCCGCATTTGCTGTTCACCAATTCGGTGGGCTTCACGGCCGTGCCCGGCACCGATCAAGTGTGCGTCTGGGAACGCGAAGGCCGGGTCTGGTCGTTTGTCAATCAGCCGGAGACCACGGAGAAAAAGCTGATGCTGGATATCAGCAGCGAATGCCAGGGCTGGGATGATTCCGGGTTGTTGGGACTGGTGTTTCATCCGGGGTTCGCCACGAACCATTTTGTCTTTGTCTGGTATACCTGGGTCAAGCCGGGCACGGTGGTGGGCAGTCCGACCACCCGCCCGAATCCGGTGCTGCCGGACACCTACCACGACCGGCTCGCGCGGTTCACGCTGGATGAGAATGGCGTGGCGATTCCGGGTTCGGAAACGGTGTTTGTGGATCTGACCGACCAGACGGTGTGGCATCATGGCGGCGGGATGTTTTTTCATCCGGTCAACGGGTTTCTTTACTGGACGGACGGGGATAATTCCGTGGGCGACAATGACCAGATCATCAACAAGAGCTTGTATTCCGGCGTGTTCCGGGTGGATGTGGATTGCCGGGGCGGCCAAATCAGCCACGCCCCGCCGCGCCAGCCCGTCAATGGCGTCACCGCGCATTATTATATTCCCAATGACAATCCGTTTGTCGGCCAGTCCAATGTGCTGGAGGAATTTTATTGCCTGGGCTTGCGCAGTCCCCACCGGATGACCTGCGACGCGGTGACGGGCCGGATTTTCATTGGCGATGTCGGGGAGAGTTCCCGGGAGGAAATTGACGTGATCGAGCCGGGCGAATCCGCCCTGAATTTTCAATGGAACCGTTGCGAAGGCACCTTGGGCAAAATGGAGGAGCCGTATATCGGGATCAGTCGCGGGCCGGTGCTGGACTATCCGCACAGCGATGGCCGGGCGATCATCGGCGGGTATGTCTATCGCGGCCGGCAATTCGCCGCCGATCTCGGCGGAAAATACATCTTTGGCGATAATGTGATGCGGATCATCTGGGCGCTGGATGAAACCACCACCCCCAAAACCAAACTCGTGCTGTGTGTCATGCCCAAGGGGGACGGTCCCAACGCGGGCACGGATTACACCGGGCTCTCCTCCTTCGGCACGGATGCGGCCGGCGAACTTTATTTCTGCCAGATGAGCAGTATTGGCGGGCGAATTTTCCGGCTGGCGCGCGGCGGTCCGCCGCCCCCGCGTCAGACGCTCCCGAAGCTGTTGTCGCAAACCGGGGCGTTCGACGATCTGCCGGCCTTTAAGCCGGCGGCCGGCCTGATTCCTTACGGCGTCAACTCCCCGCTCTGGTCGGATGGCGCGGTGAAATCGCGGTGGGTGGCCCTGGCCACCAACGCCGTGGTCGGCTTTGCCCCCCAGGGCCGCTGGTCCTTTCCCGCCGGCACGGTGTTTGTCAAACATTTCAGCCTCCCGGTGGATGACACCAACCCCAAACTCCTGCGCCGGTTGGAAACGCGCCTGCTCGTGCGTGACACCAGCGGCGCCGTGTATGGCGCCAGTTACAAGTGGCGGCCGGACAACAGCGATGCCGACCTGGTCAATGCCGGGTTCACCGAGGATATCACCATCCACACCACCAACGGCACCCGGGTGCAGAAATGGTTTTATCCCGGCCGCCAGGATTGTCTGACCTGCCACACCCCCATTTCCGGCGGGGTGCTCGGGGTGAACGCGCGCCAACTCAATGGCGATTACACCTATCCCGAAACCGGCGTGACCGACAACCAACTGCGCGCGTGGAACCACCTCGCGGTGTTCGACCAGTCCCTCGATGAAAAAAGACTGCCGCTCATTCCCAAGCTGGTGGCCATCACCAGCCCCACCGCCACCCTGAACACCCGCGTCCGGTCTTATCTGGATGCGAACTGTTCGCATTGCCATCAACCCGGCGGCGCGGGTGCCTTTTTCGACGCCCGGTTTGAAACCCCGTTGAGCCGGCAAAACCTCATTAATGGGCCGGTGCAAAATCCGCTCGGCATTGCCGGGGCCAAAGTGGTTGTGCCGGGGGCGCCGGACAAATCGCTGCTATTCCACCGGGTCAGCCTGGTGGGTGACAACCAGATGCCGCCCATCGCCAAGAACGAGGTGGACACGCGGGCCGTGGAAACCATCGCCAAATGGATCAAGGCCATGCCGGTGGTGACGGCGACCCTGCCCAAGACCTGGTCGGATGCGGATATTGGCGATGTGGGCGTTCCCGGGGAAACCAGTTACCTGCGGGGGCAATACAACCTGATCGCCTCCGGCAGCGATATTTGGGACGTCGCCGATTCCTTCCATTTCGCCAGCAAACCGTGGACGGGCGACGGCCAGTTGGTGGCGCGGATGGTATCCATGCAATATACTGATCCCTGGGCCAAGGCCGGCATCATGTTCCGGGAAAGCACCGCCGCCGGGGCGAAGTATGCCTTCGTGGGCTTCACCGGTCAGGGCGGTTCCGTGTTGCAATCCCGGGCCGTGACGGACAATGGCCCCGCCAGCACCGACGGTCCCGCCGCCAAAATGCCGCATTGGCTGAAGCTGGTTCGGACCGGCGACGTCTTCAAAGGTTACGTTTCTGCGGACGGCCAGACGTGGGAACCCGTGGGTTCCGTGACCCTCCCGATGAAAAAAGCCATCTTCGCCGGCCTGGCCCTGGCCTCGCACAACAACACCGTGGTGAATTCCACGCTGTTTGACACTGTGAGTGTGACCACAACCGCCCCCGCCGGGCCGGGGCCTTAGCCCCGTCAGGGGCGAGATATTTGTAGCCCCCAATCCCAAAAATAATATTTCCAAGCTCCGTCAGGAGCGGCATCTTCGGCTCATGGCCAATTACCCGCTCTGCGGCTAAAAACTTTCCGACGGTTTGGCTCGGAGGTTTGGCTGATTGTAAATCGAATTGCCAATCTGCCGAAGAAGGTTTGGAGGACTGGCTGACGCTGGCCCAACCCAGCCAACCCCGGGCCTGGCTGGTCTATGGCGGCGATGAAAATCATCATCGTAAAGACACCGGGGTCATTTCCTGGCGGAATTTCCCCGCGTTGACTGATTTGACGGGCTGACTTTATCCCGGCCGCCAAGACCGGACGGGTGGGATTTTCCCCCGGAGGGAATCAACGACTATGGAACTGGAGTCCCCCAAGTGGGTGGTGGTCATCCCTCTGTCACCAGCCGCCATTCGGCTTCCAAGTTGCGCCGTTGAATCCATTCCAGCATCGAGGCCCGGTCCAGGTTTTCGCCCGACACGGCCAGAATGGCGCGGATGTCGCGCAGATGTTTTTCCGCGCGGCCTTCGCGATAGTATTCCAGTTTGCGGACGATGACATATTCCGGCGCGGCGAGCACGACCGTTTCCCCCTCGAACTCAACCGTGCGTTTCCCGCGAAACGCCCACGCATTCAATTCATCACGTCCGGTGGGATACAGGTCCGCTTTGAAGCCGGAGGCGTGGTGGATCAGATTGAATTGGCCGCGCGATTCACGCGCCGTTTCTGCGAGCATGGCTTCCGGCGGTGGGATATAAAACTCGGTGGCGGGGAATGCTTCGATCAGCCGTTGAATGTCCCGGGCGTTGAGGAAGACGAGGCAATCCACATCGTGCGTGAGACGCGGTTCACCATAGAAAGTGGCGGCCACACTGCCGCTCACCAGGTAGCGGATGCCCGCCTGATTCAGCCGGCGCACAAACAGCAGAAATAATTCAGGTTCGGGCATGGCTGAAAATCCGCCGCACTTCGTCGCTGAGTCGTTCTTCCGGCCAGTCGGGATGCTGATGGCGCAAGCCGGCCGCCTTCAGTTTGCGGGCCGACCAATACAGCCGCTCGGCCAACCGAAGTCGTTGCACGCCGGTCAGGGCCCGCAATGCGGTGATCTGTTCGGGGCTGAGTTGCTCGTCCGGCAGCATGGACCCACCATGCCCCAACCATCGGGATTTGGCAAGCGCCGGCCGGGCGGTCTCATGCCCCATTGAATGATGCTGGCTGGTTCGGGGGCAATGGGACTATACTCCCGGCGTCATGTCACAGTCCCTGGCATTATCTCCCGCAGGACATTTGTTTGTCCAACCTGACGATCAGGCTGAGCCCAAGCTCAGCCCGGCGGTCAT
>Ga0302281_10000784_pt1 | contig 23499 bp, 26 predicted proteins | sample III_Fen_E1_2_FD_198762 | JGI IMG/M metagenome (GOLD analysis project Ga0302281, IMG submission 198762) | Peat permafrost microbial communities from Stordalen Mire near Abisko, Sweden - III_Fen_E1_2 | ecosystem: Environmental > Terrestrial > Soil > Wetlands > Permafrost | place: Sweden: Abisko...
GTTTCACTACCACGGGATAACCGATGGAATTCGCCATTGAAGCGGCTTTATCGGCGGTGTCAGCTAAAAGAGTTTTAACTGTAGGAATGCCGTAGGCTTCCAGAAGCTTTTTGGATTCATATTCGGTCAAGAGAGTCCGGCCTTCGGACCGAGCCTTGTCCAAAATCAATTTGGCCTCGTCGCGGTTGGGCAGGTCCGAGGCCTGGGGCAACGCGGGGGTTTCATAAAGGGCTTTCAGGTTGGCGCTGTATTGCCACATGTAATTGAAAATGCGGCAGGCGGTGTCGGGAAATGGAAAGTTGGGAATTCCGGCGCCGCTTAAGAGCTCCCGGCCTTTTTGCACGGACGAGCCGCCCATCCAGCTGGCCAGAATGGGTTTGCCGTCGACCTGGTGATACACCGCCAGGTCTTTTGCGGTTTCGGTGGGGGCGGTCATGGCCTGGGGAGTGAGGATGACCAGAACCCCGTCGTTGTTCGGATCCTTAATGACCTGCTCGAGGGTTTTGGCGTAACGCGTGGAATCCGCGTCGCCCAAAACATCCACCGGATTGGCGTGGCTCCAGGCGGAAGGCAAAAAGGCGGATAAGGCTTGAAGGGTTTCGGGCGAGATATTTGCCAATTGGCCGCCGCCTTCAATGAGCACGTCGGAAGTCAGCACGCCCGGGCCGCCGGCGTTGGTGACGACGCAAAGGCGGGGCCCTTTGGGACGGGGCTGTTTGGAAAGGGTATCGGCCGCGTAGAAAAGATGGGATATGTGATCGACCACCATAATGCCGCAGCGGGCAAAGGCAGCTCGGAGCACTTCATCGCTTCCGGCCAACGAACCCGTGTGGGACGAAGCGGCCTTGGCGGAAGCTTCGGTGCGTCCCGCCTTGATCAGAATAATGGGTTTGGTGAGGGCCACTTCGCGGGCGGCGGAAAGAAAAGCCCGGGCGTCCCCGATAGCTTCCATATAAATCACGATGCTTTGGGTGTGAGGGTCGTTGCCCAGGTAGTTGATCATATCGCCCCAGTTCACATCCAGCATGGAGCCGAGCGAGATAATGGAACTGAATCCGACTTTTTCCTGAAGGCTCCAATCCAGCACCGCGGTGATGAGGGCGCCGCTCTGGCTGATAAAGGCCACACTGCCGGGAAGGGCCATGCCGGCGGCGAAGGTGGCGTTCAATCCCGAAACGGGATTCATGAGGCCCAGACAGTTGGGGCCGATGAGGCGTAGGTTGGCGCTTTTGGCTTTTTCCAGAATCTGCCGTTCCAGCTCCGCGCCTTCGGGGCCGACTTCCTTGAACCCGGCGGAAATAATAATGGCGGCTTTGACCCCCGCCTTGACGCATTCATCCACCAAACCCGGCACGGTTTTGGCGGGAGTGACGATGACGGCTAAATCCACCGGCTCGGGGGCCGAGGCGATATTGGGATAGGCTTTGAGGCCCAGAATGGTTTCGCGGACCGGATTGATCGGAAAAACCTTTCCCCCGAAAGCATTTTGCGTGAGGTTCACCATCATGGACCGGCCTACGGAGCCTTCTTTTTCGGTGGCGCCGATGACCGCGACAGTTTGGGGATGAAAAAAGAATTCGAGGGGATTGAAATGGCTTTTTAAATAGTCATTGGACCGGTCAAATATTTTGGTGGGGTCGCCTATCATTTGTTTTTCCTTTGATCGAACTCGATTTCGCCGTCTTTAAGGCCGATTTGGCGCCGGGCACCCAATCTTTTATCAAATGATTGGGTGCAACCAAGAAAACCTGTGTTTCGCCTTGTGGGCTCAACACTGGTGCGGCGGTTGGCGCAGCCCATATCGTGAGTCACCATGATAACGGTCGTTTCGTTTTGTTGGTTAAATCTCTCGAAAATTTTGATTACCATTTCGCTGCTAATAGAATCCAGACTTCCGATAGGTACAACTCCTCAATTGACTCGGAGATTTGAGGGAGGAAAAAATCTGTCCATGGCTACCTTAAGTTAAGTGTTGAATCGGAAATATGACCCGTGTCATAAGTGCCGAATTGGAAGAGTGTTCCGCGCTAAAAATTATCGGATTCAAACGCTTTATGACTGGCCTCATAAAGCCGCGCCGTGACGGTGGATAAAATGCGCTCTTCTCATGAACGAGAAAGGAACCGCGATGCTCAATCCTATTTCAAAAGAATTTCCCATGGCGCAGGCCAAAAAGGTAACGGAAGACCTTTTCAAACCCAATCACTGGATTTATTGGATAGATTTTTTATTTTTTGACCTCTTGGGATGGGCTTCTTTTGTCTGCGCGGTAACGGCCCCTGATTTTTCCTTCCGCCAGATTGCCGCTTTCGTGGTGGCGGGTTTTTCGCTTTACCGTGCCGTGATTTTTGTTCACGAATTGACCCATTTGAAAAAGGGAACTTTTCAAACATTTCATATCGTTTGGAATTTGTTGTGCGGTTTTCCTCTTATGGTACCTTCCATGCTTTACATGGGCGTGCATATCGACCACCATAAACAAAAGTTTTACGGAACGAAGAACGACAAAGAATATTTTGATTTCGCCCGGGAAAAGCCCTACCGCATTCCTCTTTTTTTATTCACCATGGTGCTGGCCCCCGGAATTTTTCTATTGCGCTTTTTGGTGCTGACCCCGCTGTCCTACGTCATTCAACCGATGCGCAAACCCTTGTGGGAAATGGCATCCTCGTTAGTAGTAAGCGCGCACTATAAAAGACGCATGCCGACCCGAGAAGAAAGGCGGGTCTGGCTCTTTCAGGAATTCATGACTTTCGCCTATTCGCTGGCGGGAATGACTCTGATGGTTTTTGGAATTTGGCCCTGGAAAGCGCTGGTTCTGTGGTATCTGGCTGCGGTTTTTATCCTTTTTACCAACGGACTTCGAACCCTGGCGGCTCATTGCTATCGCAACCCGCCGGATCACGAGATGGCCTTTTCGGAACAGTTTCTGGATTCCGTTGATGTTCCGGGCCATTTCTTTTTAACGCCTTTGTGGGGGCCGGTGGGATTGCGATATCATGCCACCCACCATCTTTTTCCTGGAATGCCCTATCACTCCTTAGGGGAGGCCCACCGCCGTTTGATGAAAGAACTTCCACCGGGGAATCCCTATCCCCGCGTGATGCGGTCAAGCCTGTGGGGTGCCCTGACCCAATTGTGGAAAGAGGCCGCGGACTTCCAGCGGAAATCCGCGAGGACCGCAGCGGACCGCTAAAGCCTAACGCGCGATATATATTTCGTGAAGCGCCGTAAACGGTAGGCGAAAATAAGAAGTAGAACGCCAAAGACGAAGGCATAACCGCCGATGACCTCCACCAGCTCCAGGCCGCTCACCCGCAAAAAGATGATACAACAACCGAATAGAATGGAACAAATGCCGGCCAGCAGAAAAAGCGGACGTCTTTCTTTATATTCATTCAAATCGAAACCTTCCTGAATTTCCAGCAGGCCGGTGACGAAGGCCCAGGCCGCGACCCAGAAAAGAAGCATCATCACCGCGTTGTCGGGCCAGAGCAGGGTGACCAACCCCAAAACCATACTCAACAGGCCTTCAACGATCAGGGGTTTCCAATGACGGCCGCCGCCATAATCCTGAACCCCCAAGATAATCGAGAACAAGCCATCTATTAAAGCGTAGAGACCCAAAATAAAAAAAATGAAAGATACGACGGACGCCATTTTGGCGAAAATGTATAATCCGAAAATGTCGCTAGACTGGGTATTGGTCCATATCAAAAGCGCGAAAGCAAGAATGGATAAAATAATCCCCGCAATTCCGCGGAGGGCCAGAATCCACCAAAACTTTGTCATGAGGTGATACATAGGAACCTCCTTTATTATTTTCTTCCCTGCCAGAATATTCTTTTCCGGTTATTTTTTTATGACATGGGTCACCCTTTAATTTTTATTGGGAAAGATGAGCAAAATCATAAAGAAGTTGGCCGGGGAGGTTTATCTTCATATCAAGAAGTGGTTCTACGTTAGACGCCCCGAGGGTGTCCGAAACGAGAGAAAAAGAAAAGAACCACGGGTTGGTTTATCAGCTGCAGTTATTTATATTGAGAAGAGTGGTAGATATTGAGTTTTGAAACGTCAGGTTGTTTGATCAGTTGGTAATGAAAGGACGAGGACGTTCGTTCGGTTCAGAAATGAATGAAGGATATTTGGTTTGAAGACGCCCACAGGGCGTCAAAAAGCAGGTATTAAACAAAATAAACCTTCAGAGCCCCGGAGAAGTTTTTCTGGGGCTTTTTTTTTGGTATTTTTCTTAAAACAGGACAAGAAAACAGCTATTTTTTCGATTTTACGATCCAGCAATTAATCAAAACTGTTTTTCTTGGGTTTGTGAAGGATAAAGGCTAGAATTTTTCATCATCGAGGAGTCGGGATGAAAAAAAGAAACAAAAACCCCAAGGCCGCATCCGCTAAGAAAACCAAGATAGTTCCCAAACTCAAACAACTTAAAACCGCTGAAGATCAGGTAGCGCGGTTCCGTGCCATTCTGGAAGCCGCGCCCGACTCCATGATTATTGTGGGCAAAGACGGCAAAATTATTCTGGTGAACGCCCAAACCCTGGCGCTTTTTGGTTATCAACGGGAAGAATTAATCGGCCAACGGATAGAGATATTAATTCCCGAGCGGTTTAGGCCGGGTCACCCCGATAAAAGAAATGGCTACTCACATTCTCCCAAAACTCGGCCGATGGGCGCGGGACTGGACCTTTACGCTTTGCGCAAAGACGGCACGGAGTTTCCGGCGGAAATCAGTCTGAGCCCGATGGAAACATCCGAAGGAACTTTTGTGACCGCCGCGATTAGGGATATCTCGGAACGGAAGCGGCAGTTGGAAGATCAAAACCGCCGCATGCAGGAAGCGAACCGGCTTAAGAGCGAATTTTTAGCCAATATGTCCCATGAACTTCGCACGCCGTTGAACGCCATCATTGGTTTTTCCGAACTGATGTATCACGAGAAGGTAGGCCCTCTGTCGCCCGACCATAAAGAATACCTGGGTGATATTCTCACCAGCGCGAGACATCTGCTTCAATTGATTAACGACGTGCTCGACATTACTAAAGTCGAAGCGGGGAAAATGGAATTCCGTCTCGAAGTCATTAGTCTGGCCAAGGTGGCGGGCGAAGTGAAGGATATTTTGAGGGGATTGGCCGCGGCCAAAAAAATTAAAATTGATATTGAGATCGATGCGTCGCTTCCTCAAGTGGTTTTGGATAGTTCGAAACTGAAGCAGGTGCTCTACAACTACGCGTCAAACGCCATTAAGTTTTCGCCCGAAGAAGGAAGGATCATGATTCGGTTTAAGCCCGAGGGAAGTCATCAGTTCCGCCTGGAGGTTGAGGACAAGGGTATCGGTATTGATCCCAATGACATCCATAAACTCTTCATTGAATTTCAGCAACTGGACGCGGGTTCGGCCAAGAAATACGCGGGGACGGGTTTGGGTTTGGCGCTCACCAAGCGAATTGTGGAAGCCCAGGGCGGCACAGTGGGTGTGAAAAGTGATTTAGGAAAAGGAAGTGTTTTCTTCGCCTTACTCCCCCTGGAAATGAAGGCGGATTCTCATGGCCGGTAATTACATTTTGATCGTGGACGATAATCCCATCAATTTGAAATTGGCTAAAGTGTTGTTAGTTAAAGAAGGTTATATAGTGAAAACCGCGCCGGACGCGGAAGAAGCTTTGAAAATGATTGAGGAGTCTAAACCCCGGTTGATTCTGATGGATATTCAATTGCCCGGTATGGACGGGTTGGAACTGACACGACGTTTAAAAAGCTCGCCGGAGACTAAAAATATTATTATTCTGGCCTTAACCGCCTACGCGATGAAAGGCGACGATGAAAAAGCCGCGGCGGCGGGATGCGACGGTTATATTACCAAGCCTATTGATACCCAGGCTTTTCCCGGGGTTATCGCGGGATTAATGAAGCCCAAATGATTTTGGATAAGGACCTATGAAAACCCTATTGGTCGTGGACGACGATGCGATTGAACGCAAACTGCTTCAGACCCTGCTGGGAAAAGTGGGGGGCTATCATGTGGTTACCGCCGAAGACGGGGCTTCGGCCATCGCCCAAGCCGCGAAAGTTTCCCCTCAAACCGTCATTTTGGATATGAACCTTCCCGACATGAACGGCCTGGAGATTCTTCAAAAGCTGAAAACTTCCCATCCCCAGGTTCCGGTCATCATGCTCACCGGTGTGACGGATTTACAGACGGCGGTGAAGGCCATCCAGCAAGGCGCCCATAACTATTTGAACAAACCTTTTGAAAACGACCAGTTGATGATCGCGGTTCAGAACGCGGTTGAGAAAAATGAACTTCTCGCTGAAATGAAACAATTGCGCCAGAAAGCGGGCAACAGCCCGTCTTTGGGACGGATTTTGGGAAAAAGTAAGGCGGTGCAGGAACTCATCGGTCAAATCCAGAAGGTCGCGGATTCCCAATTGACCGTTTTGATTCAGGGAGAAACCGGAACAGGCAAGGAACTGGCGGCCAGGGCTTTGCACGAGGAAAGCGGACGGCGGGACCATCCTTTCGTGGCGATCGACTGCGGTGCGATTGCCGAAAATCTTCTGGAGTCCGAATTGTTTGGTCATGAAAAGGGAGCCTTTAGCGGGGCGGACCGCAAAAAAGAAGGACAGTTAGTATTGGCCCATGGGGGCACGCTTTTTCTGGATGAGGTGGGCAATCTGCCCCTGGGCCTTCAATCCAAACTGCTGAGGGTTTTGCAGGAACGCCAGGTGAGACCTGTGGGAGCCAACAATTCCCAGTCCATCGACGTGCGGTTTATCGCGGCCACTAATGCGCCCCTGGAAGAAGAAGCCAAGGCCGGAAAATTCCGCCAGGACCTCTACTACCGGCTCGCTGAATTCACCATTCAACTGCCCACGTTAAAGGCAAGACCCGGAGATGTTTTGATTTTGGCCAAGCGCTTTCGGGAAGAAGCCTGCGTGGAGCTGAAACGAACCGTGAGTTCCATCTCCAAAGAAGCGGCCGAACTGCTTTCGGCCCACGATTGGCCGGGCAATATCCGCGAACTGCGCAATGTGATCAGGCAGGCGGTTTTGCTGACGCCGGATTTTGAGATCCACGAGGAACAAATAAAGCATTTACTGAAATCCTCCAAAAAGGCCGAGAGGCCTTCGCTGGTGGAAGTGATGATTCCGGATGGATGGTCTTTTAAGAAAATTGTGTCCAACGCGGTGGAAGAGGCGGAAAAACAGGCAATCCACCACGCGCTCCGCGCCACCCAGGGCAATAAGACCCAGGCCGCCAAGTTCCTCAAGATCGATTACAAAACCCTTTACCTCAAATTCAAAAAGTACGGGCTCTAGCCCGGTTTAAAGCCGATTCGCCTTTATTTCTCCTTCAAACGACTCATTTCATGTTGGTATGAAAACCATGGCATCTCTGCCATGTTTTTGCTTCTCCTGATTTTTATCCCCCTGAATCGTTTTTTCCCCACAGATTAAGTTGGCACCATAGTTGCTTTATTACAACCGTCGGGTTGCACAATAAAAGACCAAGGGGGTTCTATATTGGGGAGCGCGAAAAATAGCCGAAATTTTTATCTGAAGGCTGAAAAAAGATTTGTTTCGTTTTCGGACGTTTTTAAAAATGTTCCGGCTCCGCCCGATCCGGTTAACCCGCTATTTTGGACGGCCCATCAGGCCACTTCATCGCTTCCGTCCATTTTGGAGGTTCAAAAACGCCCTGTCCAATTACGATCATGAGTTCTTCGACCATCCCGCCCGTGTCATCCGCGAGATAGTTTATTCAAAAAACCAGGAGAGAGACGGACGGAAGATGTCAGTCGAAACGGGACATTAATAATTCAAAAGAGTTTTTAAAAACTGTTTTACAAGGAATCAGCCATGAACCAATCAAATGATCTCAAACCACAATTAAAAAAGGAAGAACTCATTGATTATCTGGAAGATGATTTGATGAATTCCTTAAGCGGTTCTCCAGAATATTTCAGGAAATTGATCGATCTGGTACCCATCGCCCTGATGGTGGTGCGTCACGGGTTGATTCTCTACGTCAATCAAGCCTATGTCCGCTTAATGGGTTTTGAAAAAGCGAATGAACTGCTGGGCCATTGGGCTATGGAACTGTACCCGTCCGAATATCATTTAGAAATTGAAGACCGAATAAAAAACATACAACAGAATGGACAGGTTTATAACCCACCCGTGGAGCTTCAAGCCATTCGCAAAAACGGTGAAAAATTTTTTATTGAGGTGGAATCTATCGCTGTGATTTATCAAGGTGATACAGCCCAAATGATCTTTGTCCGCGATATTTCCTCCAGAAAAAAAGCCCAGGATGATCTGCGAAAGTCTGAGGAAAATTTTCATAACATCATCCGAGAATTGCAGGACGGGGTTTTGATTACCAATGGAAGTCAGATATTGTTCGCCAACTATAGTTTTGCCCAGATGTTGGGTTATTCCTTTCCGTCGGAACTTGTGGAAGTTCTCACGTCCGATTTGATCCATCCAGATTATCAGGCGGCCAGCAGAGAAAGAGTGGAGAAGGTGATGAAAGGGGGAAGCGCGACCGAGCACGCGAAATTTAAATTGTTGGGAAAAAACGGGAAAATGGTGGATGTGGAATCGTCCTGCGTCTCGGTTCTGTTCAATGGGGAGAAAGTTTTAATGGCGGTCATGCGGGATATCACGGTTCAAAGTCAAATGGAGCGTCAGGCTACCCTGAACGACAAGCTGGCCACGGTGGGCACCCTGGCGGCGGGTGTGGCTCACGAAGTGAATAATCCTCTGGCTTATGTTCTGGGAAACCTGTCGTTCTTGAAAGAACAACTGGACGAGATGAAAGCTCGTGCCTGGCAAAAAGGCTCATTGGATACGGAGAACCAGAAGTTACTGACCGAAATGGGAGATGAGGTATCTGACTGCATCCATGGAGGCGAAAGAATCAGGGATATCGTGAAGGATTTGAAAGCTTTTGTGAGGACCAATGAGGATGAAGTGGTCAAAATCGATCTCAATCAAATGGTCGAATCAGCGCTCAACATGACCTATCACGTGTTCAAGCAAAAGGCCCGTCTTGAAAAGGATCTGGCGGCAGACCTTCCTTTTTTGATGGTCCATCCCGGGAAAATCCAGCAAGTTTTTATCAATCTGATCATTAATGCCGCTCAGTCCATCGAGGGGAATAACCCTGAAAGAAACAAGATTCGCATCCGGACGGGAAGGGCAAACCACAGCCTATTCGTGGAGTTTGCGGATACGGGTAACGGAATACCGGACGACATTCTGCCCCGCATTTTCGATCCCTTCTTTACCACCAAACCGGTCGGTGTGGGAACGGGCCTGGGTCTTTCGGTTTGTAACGAAATCTTGCGGCTTCATCAGGGGAACCTGGAGGTTCGAAGCCGGGTGGGTGAGGGAACCACTTTTACTGTTTATCTGCCTCTGAACCACGAACATCAGGACAAAGCGGCGGAGCCGCCGGTTCATGCGGGGATTCTCTGCGGCAGAGTGCTGGTCGTGGACGATGAGCCGGGAAACCTGGAAGTGATCTGCCGTGCGCTGAATAAGAAGTACGAGGTTTTGAAAGCCCCTTCGGGAGAAGAAGCCATGGAGATTTTGAAAAGGGAAGGCGACCATGTGGATGCCATTGTGAGCGATGTGAACATGCCGGGCATAACAGGGACGACCTTTTATAAAATTGTTGCCAAAACATATCCCGGATTGGAAAAAAGATTTGTCTTTATGACGGGAGGTGTTTTTTCAGAGGAGACCCGGAGTTTTCTGAAGAGTCTTTCCAACCCTTGTTTGGAAAAGCCATTCAAGTTTGAGGATTTATTGAATGCGGTTGCCCCATTGACCGGCGAGCCGTCGAAGAAGAGTGAGTGTTTATGAAAACGTCCGGTAACTTGAACGCGGCGTTCATTTTCAAAACACATTGCTTTCCCTTCAACGGATTGGACATAAGAGTTATTGGCATGGAAACCATGGCAGTCGTGCCAAGGTTTCCCATTAAGCATCTTCAAATCTCCCTAAAAGACCTGTTTTCCACCGTTATTCGTTGGTATCGCAATTGCTCTAAATAACTAGAACATTTGAGTTTTCTAAAAGTAAGGAGCCTCTGGCCATGTTGAACGAACCCGTTCTTATTATTGATGACAATCCATTGAATCTAAAGCTGATGAAGCGGCTCTTGGAAGCGGAACAATATCAGCCATTAACCGCGAAAAACGCCGAAGAAACCATGCTGTTGTTGGAGCGGTTTCATCCCCGGTTAATTCTCATCGATTTTCAGATGCCGGACCTGGATGGGGTGGAATTAACCAAGAAGATCCGGTCAAACCCTAAAAACCAAGATGTGATTATTGTGATGGTGACGTCATACGATCAAAAGGGAGAAGAGGCCAAGGCAAGAGCCGCGGGGTGTGATGATTACATCGTGAAGCCCATTGATACACAGGCTCTCTCGGGGTTGATCGCTCAGCTGCTTCGGCGAAAAAGCTCATAGTCCGACTGAATCGAGAACAAAACAGGAGGACTTATGAAAATAAAGAAAAACCGGGAGGAAGATATGATCGCTTTGAAATCCAATGGACTGGCGCCGAAAGTAATTTCCAAAACAAAAGGCTTTGTGGCGGCAATGGACATCTTTAAAAAAATTCCTCCGGTGCGCATGGCCCAAGTGGAAAGAAAGATGGTGGAGAAAAAGTACAAAAAAGGCGAAGTGATCCATCTGGAAGGCGACCCGGCGGAGTATGTGTGGTTCGTCAAGGAAGGCCATGTGAAGGCCATGGTTTATACGCCCAACGGACGGTCAGTGAACCTTTGCGTCGTGGGAAGCAAGGGCATGTTTGGAAGCTGCTGTAGTTTGAGCGGCGGTGATTACCCCTGTCAGGGTGTGGCCGAAACCGACACCGTGGTTTACTCTTTTCCGATGAAAGATTTTCTCGAGCTGTTGAACCAATATCCCGAAATGTCGCGGTCAGTGGTGGAAATGGTTTCCAAACGGCTTCGTTATTCCAAAGAAACCCAATTGTTTGAGCAGGAGAGCGTTGAAAAGCGGATTCTGCATGTATTGATCAATATGGTGGAAGAGTTCGGAACGACCATCCCCCTGACGCGCCGGGAAATCGCCGAAATGGCGGGGACCACCGTGGAAACCTGTATCCGGACTTTTTCAACCTTTGAGGAAGAAGGGTTGGTTTCGACCGAGCGTGGAAAGATCACGATTGTAAATAAAGAAGCGCTTGCCGACAGGATGGATGAAATTTAATCGGTTCAGTTTGTTTAGCGAGGGGTAAAGGTGACGGAATGACACAACTTCAGATTTACACGACGGATGATTGGAAAAGCGAAATTTTACGGGAGAAGGATCTGGTTTTGGTGGACTTTCAGGCGCCCTGGTGCACACCGGCGCTGCTTCAGTACGACGCGCTGATGAAATTAGCGAACGAAATGAAGGGCGACGTCAAAATGTTTTATTTGGATGTTTCTCAACTCATGTCGATCGCCATGACTTACCGGCTGATTGACTTTCCAACACTGTCGCTTTTTGAAAAAGGTGAACTTTTAAAATCCTGCATTGGTATCGGCCGGATTAAGGAAATGAGACTCATTCTGGATGAGGTTCTGTTGACCCAGGATAAATAATGTTAGTATTGTGAATCGTTTTTTTTGATCAAGAAAGTTTTAAATGTTCGTTCCCAAATCCATCGTTTGCCTGAAGACCTATTCCTGGAAACAATTTAACGCCGATTTGGTGGCTGGCCTCATTGTGGGGTTGGTGGCGTTACCTTTGGCCATGGCTTTTTCGATCGCGTCGGGTTTGCCGCCCGAACGGGGCCTTTTTACCGCAGTGGTGGCGGGATTTCTGATATCAGCCTTGGGCGGAAGCCGGGTGTCCATTGGCGGCCCGACCGGCGCCTTTGTGGTAATAGTCGGCGGGATCGCGGCGAAGTTTGGCTATGACGGATTGGCGATTGCCACCGGCATGGCAGGCCTCATTTTAATTTTGATGGGGCTGATGAGGTTGGGAACTTATATCAAATTTATTCCCTATCCCGTCATTACGGGATTTACCACCGGCATCGCGGTGATTATTTTTTCAACTCAGATAAAAGATTTTTTCGGTTTGACAATGGTTTCGGTTCCTTCCGATTTTTTGGAAAAATGGGCAGCCTATTTTAAAAACCTTTCTTCGTTGAACGGTTACGCTCTTGGAATCGGGCTTTTTACCCTGCTCCTGATCAGCTTTTGGCCCAAGGGCTGGAAAATACCGGGGACGATCAGCGCCTTGATTTTGGTTTCGGTCGCCGCTTATGGCGGTCATTGGCCTGTAGAAACGATCGGCAGCCGTTTTGGAGGAATTCCACAGGGATTGCCTTTGCCGCATTTTGTGCTGGGTTCTTGGGCCCAGATAAAACTTCTTTTGCCTTCGGCTTTTACCATCGCGATGTTGGCGGCCATTGAATCTCTCCTTTGCGCGGTGGTGGCGGACGGGATGATCGGTGGTAACCATAAGTCTAATATGGAATTGGTAGCCCAGGGCATCGCCAATTGTGTGTCGCCCATGTTTGGAGGGATACCCGCTACCGGAGCCATTGCCCGCACCGCGACCAACGTTAAAAATGGCGGTCGTACCCCGGTGGCGGGAATGATTCATGCCCTGGTGCTTTTGGTGATTCTCCTTACAGCAGGGCCCCTGGCGGCCCATATCCCCCTGGCAGCTTTGGCGGGCATTTTAATCGTTGTGTCTTATCACATGTCCGAATGGCGCTCGGTGAAGTTTATTTTGACCGGGCCGGTCAGCGACATTACGGTGCTGCTAATCACTTTTTTTCTGACAGTTCTAGTGGATCTGACCGTTGGCGTCGGTGTGGGCTTGGTTTTAGCGTCATTTCTTTTTATGGGACAAATGGCTCAAATTACCAACGTGAGGGCACTGAAGGATGAAAGCGACCATGAATTTTTAAAGGGGATTACGGTTCCCCGAGATATTGAAATTTACTCCATCCAGGGGAGTTTCTTTTTCGGAGCGGCGAATAAGCTGATGGAAGTGGAAAGGAATTTTTTCAAGACACCAAAGGTTTTGATTTTAGAAATGTCCGGTGTGCTGCAGATGGATACTTCGGGGTTAAAAGTTTTAGAACACATGGATAGCCGTTGCAAAGAAAAGAAAACCCGATTAATCCTTGTGGGGATACACGCTCAGCCCATGATGGTATTTCAAAAAGCTAACTTTTACGAAAGGTTCGGCGAGAACAACTTTAAAGGCGATTTGAAAGAAGCGTTGGCTGAATTAGGCGGTTAATCGGGCAGACGCGGGAGCTTTGCTGTGATTTTTTTAAAAGTGTTGATGTCCTGAATGATCAAATGGCGGTGGATCATGGTGACCAGACCTCTTTTTATCCACTTTCGGATCACTCGAATTGAAGTCTCGACAGATGTGTTGACGATTTCGGCAATGTCCCGGCGGGTCAGAGGAACATCGAAAATTAATTTTTTTACGTCAAAGTGAGTCATTCCAGGATGTTGGGCCAGGTCTAAAAGAAAATAAGCCATACGGGTTTCAACCGGCTCAGAGGCGACCAGTTGGCTAAAATAAAAATGTTTGAGATTTCGGATTTTTTGGTGAAGAAGCTGATTGGCAAATCGCAAGTTGGACATAAAGGTTCGATAAAAAACTTTGGGGGACACACATAGAGCGATTGTTTGGGTGATGGCAGATGCGGAAAAAAGATGGATTTCCTTTTCGTCAGCTGTCAGCAATTCAAAAACATCGCCCTCTCCAAAAACACTGAAAACCGTATGGTGTTTATTTAGGGATGTTTTGTAAAATTTGGCGCAGCCCTGTTGAATTAAAAAAATATCCGTCATGGCATGGCCTTCCTCGAATAGGGTTTCCCCTGGAGCGAAGATTCGTAGAGAACAGAATTTTTCAAAACGCTCGGCTTCATTCCTGAGCATGCCGCGAAAAAGAGCGAAAGTGGGGGGGTTTGACACAAAAGGCAAGGTTGCCGGTTGGGATAAGCGGGAACCTAAAGTGGTCATTGCGATTCCTTAAGGGAATGAAATTTATAATCGTGATGGGAAAAAGCAAAATCCTTGTCCATCTTTTGAATCAGGGAATGGCGGCAGTAACTGTGATGAAAGCAATTTGGATTTTCGAAAAGATGACAGGCCAAACTTTCTTTTAAAATGAAGTTTATTTTTCGAGGATCGAAAGAAACTTCAGAGTTTTTCTCCAAAAGCGCCAAAACCATATTTTGAACCGCACTGTCCAAATCCGTATCCCCCTGAAACAAATACCGCTTGACCGGGGCGTTGATAACTCCGGCTTCAAATCGGTCGTCGTTCCTATTTTCAGCCGCTGGCCGGAGGCCGAGGTCACAGTCGGGATGGGTGTCGCACAGGCTGCGTTTGACTAAAAAACGCGATAAACCCTTGACCAGGGCTTTTCGGATAAGGCGACGGTTTTTATCACCTGGATTAAAATCGGGTGGCAGGCTTGTTCGTTGATGAAAATACATGGAAATTTCCAGAAGGCTGGCAGTTTGATTGAGCCAGGAGCTGATCGGCGAGGTTTTTAAAAAACGTAATTGATAAGCCATAAGCCCTCCTCGAAAGCTTTATTTAACTTCAAGATAAAACGGAATAAAAAAAATCTTTATGACAGGCCTCATAAAAGGACGAAACGGCGGGAGTTAAAGTGGAACTGAAGATAGAGACATTCGTTTCGGCCAGGATGGGTATTTTCTCCGCCCAGCTATCGGCTGAAATCCCGCCGCTTTGTTCAGGGACAAGGCGGCGTTTTTGTGTGCGGGAAAGGTTGTTTTTAAGAGTGGAGTAAAAAATGAAAAACGAGCCAGAGTCCAGCCAGAAAAAACCAGAGGAACCGGCATTGTTGAACCGTGAGCGTCTCGACAAAATAACGGCCATGATTGGCGTGATATTTCATCCCTAGAAGGGCGCCAAAGACGGTTAAAACACTTAAACCGTATAGGCCGATGAATAAATAAAAAAATCCGCTTCTCGTTTGAAACGATGGGGTGAAGCTGAAACGGATAAACCGAACCCATTCGCTTCCTTGAATGACGAGAAAAACAAAAGCCAGTGCCGTCGAAACTTCCAGCCATTTTAGAAAAAGGACATATTTTTTGGGATTTCCAAAGGCCAAATAGCTGAAGCCAATTTGAAAAGTCAGGATGCTGAACAGCAGGGTTAAAGCGCTGAATCCGGCGGCGGCTGTCATTTCTAAAAAATTCTGGGGCCGTTGGGCGAAGCCAAACCCACCAGGACGACTAATATGGCGAAGAGAACCACTGGCACAATGAAAAAAGCGTAAACCAGAAAACCCTCGGATTTCAAATCCATATATTGGATCAATACCAGTGAAGCCATGATGGCGGCGATGCCGAAGACGTACCAGTTATTCAAGCCGGGTGAAAGAGAAAGAAAGGTCGTGCCGACGGAGAAGAATGCCAGAACGGCCAGCAGAATAAAGATGACATTATGGTTTGAAAATTTGGATTTTGTGTTCATGAAAAGTCTCCTTGATTTTTATTTCATCAAATAAAGCAGCGGAAAAAGAAAAATCCAGACCAGCTCGACAAAAGACCAATAAAGACCGGTGAGGGCTACCCGGCCCTGAGTGGGCCCCAGAGTCCCCTTTCGCGCGCGATTCCAGAGCAGGGAAAGGGCGGTCAGGCCCCCCAAGATGTGCAAAGCGTGGATGCCGGTCATCAGAAAGTAAAACGACCAAAAGTTATTAGTGGACGGAAATTCACCACGCTGGAATTCCATGGAATATTCGTAACCTTTGACCGCCAAAAAAGCCGTTCCCAGAGCGATGGTGAGTCCTAGTAATAATTTGACTTTATTGTTCTCTCCATTATTTACGGCGTCGGCGGCCTTCATCATGAAAAAATTACTGAACAGAAGAATCAAGGTATTGAGCGAACCGGCGATGAGGTTCAAATGGCGGGACTCTTCAGCCCATTCGGGGTGGGCTGTCCGGAAGAGAATAAAGGAACCCAGTATCCCGGCGAAAATAACTATTTCGGAGGATATGAGAATCCAAATTCCCAATCGGCCCGGAGTTAATCCCTCTGGGCCTGAGGTGTGAGCCGTGTCGGAGTCCGTAAAAAGAAAATGGTTTTCGGCTTCGAACGGGAATGGCGAGATTTCATTCATGAACGATATTCCTTTCCGGAAAGATTTCGATTTGAAGATAAACCAGGAAGGGTTTTCGTTTTATGACGGAGCTCATAGAGGATTTGATCTTTTGAGAACAGAATCGTTCGATAGGTTTTTAAGTGGGCAGGAATCGAGCTTGCGGATAATCATGAAAATTAAAGGATGATTTTAAATGCGTGATAATTTTTCCAGTCTTTCGAAGACTCATGATGATTTGGTACTTCTCTTTTTTGAGCATCAAAAAGCGCTGCTGGATCGCGACATTCTCCGGGCTTCGGTTTTATTAAACCGATATGAAAAAGAAATCCAGCACCACACCGGATTGGAAGAAGAGTGGTTGATACCGCTTTACGAGGAGAGGATTAAGGCCAGACCGGGAGGCGACGCCTCTAACTTTGTGGGGGAACATTCCAAAATTCTCATGTATTTGCAGCGCTTAAAAGACAAGTTGGCGAAAATCAAAAACCTCAAAGAGATGACCCACGAACTGATTAATTTATTGGATGACGAGGCGAGGTTTAAAGATTTGATCCGGCATCATGACGAAAGAGAAGAACGATTTCTTTTCCCTGAATTGGACAGGGTGACCACTATTTATGAAAAGAACCGTCTTCTTCTTAAAATGCAGGACACAAACCATCAGGGTGTTTTGAAAGTAAGATTAGGTTAGGCATTTCAAAAAAGTTAATGAAAAAGAGACGGTGAATCGGTTGGATCGAGAAAACACAGATCAGAGAAGCAATGCAGGAAAAAAAGTAAGAGACAATCATCCGGACGAAAAGATTAATTGGATAGGGAGCGCTGGATTTCTCTTGGTTCACCTGGCAGGTTTGTTCGCCTTTTTAACAGGAGTCAGTTGGGCAGCGCTGACAATGTGTTTTTTCATGTATGTTCTCCGCATGTTCGCGGTAACCGGCGGCTATCACCGTTATTTTTCCCATCGCAGTTACAAAACCAGCCGCTGGTTTCAATTCGTTCTGGCTTTTTTGGCCTGTTCATCGGGACAAAAAGGGGTTTTATGGTGGGCAGCCCATCACCGCCATCATCATAAGTATTCGGATACGCCTCAAGATATTCACTCGCCGATTTTGAGAGGTTTTTGGTGGTCCCATGTGGGCTGGGTTTTGTGTAAAAAATACAACGGTACCCGCGAAGAAAACGTGAAAGATCTTCTGCCTTATCCCGAACTCCGTTGGCTGAACCGTAATGATGGCGTGGCGCCTTTTACCCTGGCGGCGGCGATTTTCGGGTTTGGGGAATTGTTGAGAATTTACGCGCCCGGTCTGCACACCAATGGACTGCAGATGATCGCCTGGGGATTTTTCACGAGCACTCTATTGCTCTATCACGGGACGTTCTTTATCAACTCGCTGACCCATATGATCGGTCGCCAGAGGTTTAATACGGGCGACCACAGCAAGAACAGTTTTATTCTGGCCATCATTACCCTGGGCGAAGGCTGGCATAACAATCATCACCGTTATCCTTACGCCGAATCCCAGGGCATCTATTGGTGGGAACTGGACATCACCCACGGCATTTTAACGACCCTGGCCTGGGTGGGACTCATCTGGGATCTGCAAAAACATCCGCCGGAAGTTTTTCAAAAGAAAGCGCGCTTTTAAACCATGCCGGATAGTATTTAGCCAGCTTTCCGTGGTTTGCCCCCTGATGGTTTTTCCTCAAACCAGTCTTTGAGGTTGTCGCAGATGGGACAGAGGCGGGTTAATACGTTCTTCTGGGCCAATTGATCGATTTGTTTTTGGCTGAGGTTTTTGGGTGGGAGTGTTTTTCTTTTTGGTGTTTTGATCATGATTTTACTCCTTGGGGAAATTTTATCCCCGTGTTTCTTTTAAACTATCGAATACTTCTTCTTCCGCCTCAAGCCAGTCTTTTTCCGCCCCCTCGGGCGGGAGTCCCCGTTCGATCCATTTATAATAGGCGGATTCAGCGATTTGTTTCTGGAGGTCAATGGAAAAATAATTTTGAATGGGGGTGCTTTTTCCGTTTTTTTTATTTTTCATCGTTTCTCCTTTTTTGAAACTTTTATTTAAATGTTTTTCTTCCTTGATGTAGTCTAGAACTGGCGGCCGTCAGTTTTATATGACGCCGGTCATATTTATAAAATCGCGAATTTATTTAATATTGAAGATGAAATCAGGCCGATATGAAAAAGTCATTAATCTTTGCTTTAGCTGGTTTTTCCATAGGATTAGGCGCTCCATTGGGCGCTTTCTACATCTTATGGGGAAGAGTTGGTTACATTCCGCCATTCCAGGACTTTTTTGCCATCCAATGGGGCCAGTATCATTTTTTTTATGAATATATGTTGATCGGTACGAGTACGGTTTTTGCGGTCTTCGGCTATGTGCTGGGGCGATATGCGGACCAGATTCGATCAAAAAACCGCCGTCTTCTTTTAGAAAGCCAGACTGACCCCTTAACCGGTTTGGGCAATCACCGGTATCTGCATGAGGCTTTTCACCATCAGTATCAGAATCGAAAATCGGATTCGGAACCCATTTCCTGCCTTATGATGGATCTGGATTTCTTTAAAAAGGTGAACGATACCTTTGGTCATCCTTTCGGCGACGAGGTTTTAAGGGTGTTTGCCCATGTGATTAAAAAGACGATCAGACCAGGCGATATCGCGGCCCGTTACGGTGGAGAAGAATTTGTGTGTGTTCTTCCGAATTGCAATAAAGAGGAAGCGGTTAAAGTGGCGGAACGGGTGCGGGAAACCATAGAGAACCACACTGTTTCTTTTAAAAAAACACCGGTGAAGATTACGGTCAGTATAGGGGCGGCCACAAAGTTCGGCATTTCCGCCAATTATCATGAACTCGTTCGGCTAGCGGACGAGGCGCTTTATCAGGCGAAAGGCAGCGGGAGAAATAAAGTGGTCTCGGTTTAAATTTTGGGGACTTATATACTTAACTCCCTGTAACTCCGTTGTTTCCGTGAAAACCTTAAAAATCATTCACGGAGGACACCGAGTTGTAAGGGGTTTGTGGGCTTCATAACAACCGTCAATAAAAGACTTAGTATTTAAAGTCTTCATCATTGTCGGGGGGTGCGTTAAGGGAGTGAAGTCTGTAATTCCAAAATTTTATTCCGGAGAAGAATACCCAATTTTTTTTATGTGAAATTAGGTATACCCAAAGCTTATGTCTCGCCTGGTGGGCTCGACATAGGGGTTTTTGACTTAGAGCGGATCGGTGAAATCAAACACGTTGCTCATGATCGCGAAACCCGCATGAACGCTCAAGCCCAAAAGGATGAGGGAAAGACCGACCAAAAAATATTTGGCCGCGCTTCGATCCTGAGGTTTTAATCTTTCGTTGGTGATCGGCAGAACCACTTCCCATAAGAAAATAAACAGTGCCGCGCAGGTCAGCACACCCACAATGCCCAGCAAAATAGGGTTATTCATGGTTTTTTTCCTATGAGTTTTCGGATTTAATTCCCAGCAGGTTTTTGCCTTTTTTGACCAGATTTTGAACCGCGGCGCTGAATGGCTGGGTGTTGCCTTTGGCTTTTTGAACCGCGCCCTCGGCTGTCATTTCGGCATCGCCGTTGGATCGGCCCACTTCTTCTTTAAATCCGCCGACGGACCTATGGATGATTCCCGCGATCTTGTCCTGATTGTGTTCCATATTTGAATTCATCGTTTTTTCCTTTCGTTTTTGAGGCTATTAATTTTAAAAACAGGTTCGGGTGTCAGCCCGAACCCGTCAAACGGTTTGGTGAGACTTTATTTGGTATCGGGTGAGGTGTTTTCCATCAAGGCGGAGCCGTTATAAGAACAGCGCATCATGTGATTCGAGCATACGCGGTCCGCGATGAAGAAGATGAGCAGGCAAAGAAGCACACCCGCGATCAAACCCTTCCCCAAGCCGCAGCCGCAGCATTTGTGCGCGCCGAATCCGCATTGGTTGTGGCATTGGCAGCCGCAAGCACCTTCAGGTTTTTTGTTTGTTTCTTCCATTGGGTTTTCCATGGTTCTTCTTTCGAGTTTTATTTCCTAAAGACCGTTTAGTTAAAGCAAGTTGCGTACCCAGCCGGAGCGAATGAGAATGAGCGAAATCGTCCTCTGGATTAGAAAAAGAATTGTTTAAGGAGCCCTCATCGGTATAAAAAATCAAATTGATAGGTTGAATTCTCATTTTGATTTTGGAGATTGGAACAAGGCGCAAAAGGGACAGGAAACATCAGGAAGGCACGGCTCGTTTCTTGCTTTTATATCAACAGTCGATTTTGTGTCATGATTAATTATGCCGAAATAAAACTAACCAATGCGGGAGCGGTGTCTTATGAAACAAATACTCGTTATCAACAGTTCGTCAGACCAGCGTTTTTTGCCTTTCCTGGAGAAGGTGTTTTACGCCGTGGGTGTGGGAACGGTTTGGGAAGATTATGAAAACATCGGCAAAAAAACCAGCCTGGTGGATTTTCAAAAAAAAGTCGAAGCTTCCGACGCGATATTTTTGGTTTTAAGCCTGGGCGCTCAAGCCTCCGTGAGGGACGAAGACCTGTCTTTTTTGAATTCACCCTTCGCGTCAGGCAAAGATATTTATGTTTTTGAGCATTGCGAGGATTTGAAACGGATTTCGATCCGGGTGCCGCGCGTGAACCATTATTTCGCCCTTTACATTACCAACGCCTGGACCGATGAGGTGGTCAAGGCGGCCGAAACCTTTGAGGGCTCCAAACCATTACCGGCCCCTTATCCTGACGCGCCGTTGAAGCTCTTAAGCGACGCCGCTGTCTGGACTTTTTTTGATCAGGCGTCCGGCATGGCTCTCTTTGACTTTTCAACCTCCCGGCCCGTTGGCAAAAAAACAGCCTGTCCCCATTGCGCGGCGGTTTATAACCTTCACGTTCCAGCGGACATGAAGATTGTCCGGTGCCCGGTCTGCGGTCAATTCGGTGAAATGAAGGTTGAGGATAAGGTCGGCGCCCTGCCAGCCGCCTGAACTTTTATCAATAGATTATGTGAACAGACTTACCCTTGGTGTCTTTAACTTCTGACAAACTCCAAAAGTGGTTTAAAATTATGGTTGTCCGCAGCCTTCAGTGAGGCTAAGTAGCGGTTACGAATTGATTCCGTTTCCACCCTGTGACCCGCGTTACCCCAGGTAAATGGTTTTTGACCGTGAGTGGTTAACAGCAGGTCGGTTACGAAACGGGCATGCCGTCCGTTTCCGTTGGGGAAAGGGTGAATGGCCACCAGCCGATGGTGAAACCGGGCGCCGATTTCATCCCAACCATGGGTTTTGTTTTCGATCCAGTAGCGGGTGTCCTCGCACAATTGACGAACCTCAATAGGAATAACCGTCGGCAATACGCCGATATTTTTCACACTCTTCCGGTATGTGCCGGCCCAACGCCAAACATCGCCGAACATTCTTTTGTGAATTTGACGCAAAGCATTGTCGGTTAAGAGATGGGGAAAGGAACGGCCGGAAGCCCATGCGGCGGCTTGCAGGATGTTGGACTGCTCTACCTGGTTGAGTTCGGGTTGGGTGGTGACGTGGCGGGGAAGCAATCCCTCGGTTTCGTCCGGGTCTAAGGGCGTGTTACCTTCGCTCAAAAAGGTTCCTCGCCGATTTCATCCCATATCCGGGGATCGCCGTTGCGTAGAAGATCGATGGTCAGGTTGTCGGCTTGTTGGTTGGAAACCTCAGCGGGCAATTCCTGCGATTCCAGTTTCATGCTTTGATCCACCGATTGGGTCAATTTGCGCGCGATTCTTCGGGCGCGTTTTTCCACGATAGCGTTTAAGGAATCATTCGGCTTTTCCGGCACGATGGTCCAAACCAAACGGCAATTCATGGCGCGGGCCGCCTTGTCGAGGGAAGCGAGCGTGACAGATTTTAAAACCTCACGGCGTTCCAATTGCAAAAGGCCGGAAGTTTGAATTTTCATCCGCTGGGCTAATTGGGCGGCGGTGAGCCCCAGGGCGCCGCGAACCGCTTTCAGCCAGCCGTCCAAAGGCATGACCATTTCCCTGAGCTGGATAAAGGGAGCGAGCTTGGAATCCATCAATTGACGCTGAGATTGGGTCTGTTTACGGTTAGTTTTCATGATTTTATTGTTACTTAAAAGAATCATTAAGTCAATTTAATATATCTTATAAATTATATTAAATTGTATTTTATATAACTTTCAACTACTTATATTTTGGCCACAAACTGGCTATGGGCATCTTGGCTCAAGAGAAGACGCCAGTTTGATTTTCTGATAATCAAAACTACGACTTTAGTTTAAGTTAGTAGGCGCATAAAGGTCGGTTTGATGCATAGTGCCTTACAAGTCCTCATACAAGCTGGGTTTAAAAGGCCGGTTTTATACTTTTTGTATAAATATCTCTAAAGAGGCCGTATTTACAGGAGAAATTTTGATTTAGTCTTAATCAAACCCCTGTCGAGACCTGGCCTAATCCTCCCTATTCTTCCAACAACAGTCGCCAAGCGACCATTCCGGACGTGATTACCTCCCTGTGTTAATGGGAATTAGGGATTGTGTTAATGGGAAATTTTGGATTTTTAGCGATTATCGGATGAGTGTTAATGGGTTTTGCGGCTTTTGTTAATGGGAAATCCGCCCCATCGGTCCTGAAACCCTGGTATTGAGGGTGGTAACGGTCATTTTGAAGAAATGGTAATGATTGGGTAGGGGCTATCTCCAGAAAAGAACGGTTAGTCAGTTATTTAAAAAACGAGGGTTTAGGCAAATAACGCGGGGCAGGTTTTAAGGGCAAAAGGTAGAATTGGGCGGGGATAGGTTAAAGACAACGGTTGATCGGTTCGAGTCCAACATGGGGACCAATCTACTTAAACTGATTTAATGGAATTTAAAATGAATCGTTGGGGCATCCCAAAATGGCTGGAAGAAGAGGTGAGCGCAAGAGACAAAACCTGCATTTATTGTAGAGTTAAATTTCTTAACGTCGTTCCTCGCAATGATTCACGAAAAGCCATGGCGACTTGGGAGCACATCATCAATGATGCAAGCATTAAAACCCTTGAAAATATCGCTCTGTGTTGTGCCGCTTGCAACTCAAGTAAAGGAACTAAAAAGCTTTCTGATTGGATTAATTCAGATTACTGCAACAAAAAAGGTATCAAAAAAAGCACAGTTGCTCCAATTGTCAGAAAAGCACTACAAGGGTCTTGAAGCTTTTTTAAGGGTTAAAGTGTCTTGTTTCGAAATACTTGGAATTTTATGGTTCGCAACAGATTCGACTCGCTATGCTCGCTCACCGCGAAATTGTACGGAATGGGGAGTCGCAAAATGGATTAGCTACCC
>Ga0302281_10000802_pt1 | contig 23152 bp, 21 predicted proteins | sample III_Fen_E1_2_FD_198762 | JGI IMG/M metagenome (GOLD analysis project Ga0302281, IMG submission 198762) | Peat permafrost microbial communities from Stordalen Mire near Abisko, Sweden - III_Fen_E1_2 | ecosystem: Environmental > Terrestrial > Soil > Wetlands > Permafrost | place: Sweden: Abisko...
GTGCCGCCATACTGGTTGAAGCGGCTGGTATCTTTCTGTGGGTTGTTGTTCGGGTCCCAGCGTTGTTTGGCGTTCAGGCCGGGGCGATCCATCTTGAAAAACCCGGTGCCGTGATATTGGTTGGTGCCGTTCTGCGAGAGCACCTGAATCTGTGCGCCGCTGGCCCGGCCATACTCCGCGTCATAACTATTGGCCACCACCTTCATTTCCTTGATGGAGTCTTCGCTGGGGGTGATGATGGCTGCCGAGCCCCAGGTAACGCTGGTGATGCTTACGCCATCGAGCGAAATGCCATTGGTGTCGTTGCGGCCGCCATTGCCGAAGACCTGCGGCTTGTTTTCCGTCTGGAAGACGCCGGCGGTGTTGCTGGACCCGCTATCTCCCTGGTTTCCGGGCAGGCTGTTGGTTCCGCCGCCGGTAGATTGCGAGCCATCCCCAAACATGCCGGGAGCGAGTTGAACCAGTTGAAAGACATCGCGTCCAAAGGAGGGCATCTTGGCAATGTCGTTCTGGTCGACGGTGCCGCTCACGCTGCCCGTTTCCGTGTCCATCAGCGGAGTTTCGGCTGCGTTCACGGTCACGGTTTCTGCAGTTCCGCCCACATCCAGCACGACATTCAGAGCATTTGCCTGCTCCGCCAGAATGCTGATGTTGTCCAGGACCTTCTTCTTGAAACCATCCCGTGCGATGGTCATGGTGTAGTGGCTTGGCGGGAGTTCGTTGAAGGTGAAGGTGCCGGCTGAGTCGCTCTTTGCCGAGAGGGTATGGTTGGTTTCCTTGTCGGTCAGGGATAGTTGGGCTCCCGGGATCAACGCGCCTTCGGAGTCCACGACGGTTCCTTGCAGGCTGGCCCGGTATTGCGCATGAGCGGGCACAGCGAGGAAGAGGAGAAGCGACAGCGCTGAAGGCAACCAGGCGATCAGCGCGGGAAGGGGCGTTGCCGCCTTCCTTGCGCGGGCAAGATGGTTTTTTGATTCAACAGCTTGCATATTGGTCTCCCTGAGATTGGTTGGGGGAATGGGGGATTTCGCTCTATGGGGAGCACTGATTTCTCCTTTGCGCAATCGATTGCACAAAGGGGTATAGGCAGCACCGCCACGACTGGGCTGTCAACAGATAGGTTGGATGTCTGGAAACCAATTTGGGCTGCTCCAAACGGCCCTTCTGTGGAGGTTAACCCCAGGTCCTGCTGGTCCTCCCGGCACCCAAAGGAAATAAATGCTGTGATTACATGCCTGCTCATGTTGCTCTAATGCGCGATTTCGCAAACCTTCAGGTCGCGTCGAGGGGCAAGGGCTGGTCAGGGAGAACTGCTGCCGGCATTGCTGCCCGGAGGCGTGATCTAAAATCAGCGTTCTCATTGCGCTTACATGGCGAGGCTGAGACAGCCGCGGTGAGACGTGCGGGGTCATCAACTGCGATGTGGCCGGATCGATGCAGCGTGGTTTGAGATTGGCGCATGAATTGCACACTCCCTCGATGGGGAACCATACCCGGGCATGCTGTCAGCGCCTGGGGACCTAGAACATCTGAACTAAAGAATTGAAGCAGCCAGGCCAATGATCCAGTTTCCTCATGGGACAGGGTGAGCACTGCACTAGGTCCGGATGCGTCTCCAACGCATGGGCAAGACCATCCCAGCTTGGCGCACGGACGCGCCCCAGGAGCATCGTTTGACCCAGGGATTACAAAGCGAGAACAGATGCTCAGAGCGCGATCATCCTTGCCTTTGCGGGAGCGGCAGGAGTTATATACGCTGCTGCGGGAACGGAACCAGACTTGCCCAATCGGAACTCTCACCAGTTTCTCACCCAAACGGACGTGGCACGGAAAACCAGGAGAATGGCCTGCTCCACGAAGCCGAAGAGCTCTACGACCTGATTCTTCAGGCGGAGTTCGAAGCCGATGACGGACTTCAAGTTTCGGGAATGGCCACAAACCAAACGGGCCACGGTGACAATGCCAGTGCGCGATTGGCGCGAGCGCTCGACAGAAAAACGGCGAATGCCAGTTTGCTGCTTCGTCTGGGAAAAGTGCTTGAGGCGAACGCGGAATTCGACAAGGCAGCGAAACTCTACCGCAGAGCAACGCTCCTGGAACCAGGATTAGCCGCCGCCCATCACCAATTGGGGAATGCACTGCTTCAACAAGGAAATCTTACTGGAGCTGCTGCCAGCCTTTCTCGATGCATCGGCATCAAGCCCGACTCTCCGGAGACAATCAACTGTCTTGAGAGCCTCCTGGAGAAGGTCGGCAGGCCGGAGCAATCCGTGGTTTGCTATCAAAAGGCGATCTCGCTCAAAGCGGATTATGCCGAGGCGCACAACAATCTGGGCAATGTTCTGAAGCATCTGGGCCGCATGGATGAAGCGGTTGCAAGCAGCAGGCAAGCGGTCTTTTACAGGCCGGATCTGGCCGCCGCACATTGCAATCTCGGCGACAAACTTATCCTGGCTGGAAAAAACGAAGAGGCCGTGAGAAGTTTGAAGCGGGCTATCGAACTCGAACCAAGCCTTGTGGAAGCTCACGTCAATCTGGGAAATGCTTTTCGCGGGCAGGGACTACTCGATCATGCAATTGATAGTTACAAGGCTGCCATCACACTGGCGCCGGATCTGGCCATTGCTTACAGCAATCTGGGAGATCTCTATCGAGAGCTTGACAGGCTTGACGAAGCCGTTGACACGTTCTGGCAAGCGCTGGCGATCGATCCTACCTGCACAACCGCTTGCAGTAACCTGCTTTATCTTTGCGCACTCACGCGGCACGTGACACCTGTATAGCCCTCTACGCGCGGGAAGCGAATCTCCAGATTTTGCCGGTCTGGCAGCGCGTGGATGTGGTGCCGCTTCTCTTTGGGTTGGGCTGCGCCTGCCGGGTTTGCCTTGTATGGAATCACCTCAAAGGGCACGCCAAACACCGTGGCCACCTCTTCGGGAAACTTCCCATCCACAAGCTCATAGCTGGAGCGCCGCAGTCCACGACCCACCACCTGCTCACACAGCAATTGCGACATGAACGGGCGGAGCCCAATGATGTGCGTCACCGTGTTGCAGTCCCATCCCTCCGTCAACATGCCCACGCTCACAATGCAGCGCACATCCTGGCCCGGCGGATGCAGCCCGCGCTTTATCTTGCGCGCCAGTTCCTCAAAGTTCTCCGGATAAACCGGTCTGCCCTGCGTATCGCGCGACCAGTCTGTTTTCCCTATCGTGTCGAGCGTGAAGCGCATCCACCGCACATCGTCGCTCTTTGCGCCTTCCGAATCGGACTCGTCCACCACCTTGGAATCCACCCGGATTGTGTACTCCGCATCTTCGGTATTGCGCAGTCCTACAATGCGCGCGGGCGGAATTTCCGCTGACTGCTCACCCTTCGCCAGCCATGCATAGATCACTTGCGCCAGCTTCGTGTTCTTGCAGACAAGGATGAATACCGGGGGCCGTTCTTTCCCATCCTTGGCCCAATCGTCCAGCGCCGTCTGCCACAAGCCCGCCAGCATCGAAATTGGCGTATGTGCCCACTTCAAAACCGCGTCTGGCTTCGGATTCGCGCGTGTGCCTCCACGCTCGGCAGCCGTCAGCCTGCCCGGCTCCATCACCCATTGCCAGATATTCCTGTAGCCCGGAATCTCCGCGCCCGTGGTATCGCGGACCGCCAACTGCGGAATCTTCACCAGCCCCGACTCAATCGCATCCACCAGCCCAAAATCGCTCACCACCCAGGGGAAGGGCTTGTTTGTCTCCTGTCCCACGCGGCCCAGGAAGTAGGGAGTGGCCGACATATCCACGCACAGGTTAATGCCCCGGTGCTTGTGAACCTTGTCCAGCCCATCCACCCAAACCGTCGCCTCTTTGAAAAACTCGTCGTCCTCTTCTTCCTCGTCCGGGTCCGGCTCATCCTTGCGGATGCGGTAGGCGTGGTGCGCCTCGTCATTCAGCACCAGAATGTTCTGCTTGCCGCCCACATCGCGGCCCAGCACCCTTTGCAGCAGCGCCGTATCGCTCTCAATGTACTTTTGTTCGACGATCTCCACTTCCACCAGCCCGCCATTCGGGCCATACTTCTCCGTGCCGGGAATCACACGCATCGCGCCGTCTGCCGTTGCCGCCGTAAAGGAGGCAAGCGACACATACCGTTTGCCGCGCGCCGTGGTGGTTTTCTTGCCAATGATGACTCTGGCCTTTACGTCAACGGGCTTGCCGCGCTTCTCTACCTTGGCGCTTACCCCGCCCGTCTGCATGGCCTGCGGTTCAAAGACGTGCCAGTTGGTCACCAGCACCTTGCCCTGCATCAGTTGCGGCATCAGGTGCGCCGGAACCAGATCGCGGCTGCGATAGACGCTCGCGTCCCCGCGCTCCGGCTTCAACTCCTCCAGGCGAGAGCGGATGGTCACGTTCGGGCACACCACCAGGGCCACATCGCTGAATCGCGCATCCCCGCGATTGCTCACCTTGTTCAGCACGCTCCAGGCAATCACCATGCCCATCACGGTGGTCTTGCCCGCGCCGGTGGCCATCTTTGCCGCGTACCGTTCAAAGCCTGTAAAGCCTTCGGCCTCCTTGCGGTCGTCGCTCGGATCGTCTGCCGGAATCCGAATCCCTTGCAAAAAGTCCTGCCGCGCCTCGCGTAGAAAGATGATGGTCTTTGCCGCCTCCAATTGCGCGTAGAAAAGCGGCTTTTCACGTCCCTCGCGTTGCCACCAATGAATCAAGTCGTAAGTCGTGCGCGAAACGCCCGGAAATCCCGCCTGCTCCCAGGCATCTCGCCGTTCCCGGATCAGGTTCACCAGCGCCAGTTCATACCCTGTCGGATACAGCTTCGATGGCCGCAGCACATACCCGTCGTGCGTCCAGCCCGTCGTCTGGTCACGCGGCGGAAACACAAACGATGGCCTGCGCCCCTCGCACTTCTGCGGCGTCTCGCCTTCGCGGATGTACCAGTAGTGGCGCGGCTCCTCGAACGGAGAATTCAGGATCGGTTCTGCAACTTCAAACTCGCTCATTTTTCCGCTTCCCCAGTTGGCTCATTGAAGTCTTCCGTTCCGATCTTCAATTCCTCGCTGAACGGGTGACGCCGCATGCCGGTGATCGACTCCATCTCATTCATCCATCGATCTACATGATCCGCCGCACTTTTGACGGTCTCTAGGGTCAACTTATCGAAAGCCTCGCTGTCGCGGTGCGGAGTGAAATGGACGAACAGATTCCGAAGTCCCTTCGCGTCTTCGATGTTTAGTTTAGTGGGTCTAGCCGAAAACGCATCGTACAAGAACTCAATCTTCTGCTCCAGCGGTGATCGTTCCATCCGTTTGAAAACGGCGATCAATTTGTGGGATTCGAGTACCCGGTAAACCCATCCATTCACCACAGCTTCGATATACGCGAAGAGGATCAGCAGGGCGGCTCGAAGCCATCGCTGCTGTGCGTAAACCCCTTCTAGGCCGTTAACCTTGACGAGCCCAGCCATATCAATGAAAAAGTTGAAGTCGTTGAGCAAGTCCTCTCTGGTATTCAAGGCTATGATTTGAAACGAAGCTCCACTCGCCAAACTGCCCTTCTTAATAACGCCCATCCGCATCCCCCATCAATCCGTCTTCTTCGCCTCAGCAACCTTGCGCGTCACCATCAGTTCGTTGCCCCGGTCGTCAATCACCTTCACCGCAATCTCCTGGTGGCCGTTTGGCTCAAAGGGCGCGCTCACCGTACCGGCCAGATGGTCCCAAACCGTGGCCTCGTAGTCGGCCTTGAGTGCCTTCTTTAGCCCCTCCCATGCGCTGGTGCGCGGGAAGAATGCCTGCGATACGTGGAAGCACAGACCGTTGTAATCGCTGTCCAGGAACCAGGCGGGCACATCGTCGCCCTTCTCGTGGCTGGACTCCATCGTTGCCGGGTCGAACACGTCGAGCCCCAGCAACTCCACTTCATATTTGCCATCGGCGCGCAGCCGCAGCTCCACTTCCGGCAGTCCGCACACGCTGAAAATCTGGCTGGATCGCATGTTCTTGAGCAGATCGCCCATCAGCACATCCGGCGTCATCTGCACATAGGTCGAGCGAATCCCAATCATCTGCTCCGCGTTCTCTACCAACTGGCGCGCGTTGGGATGAATGGCGAAGCCAATGACATAAAGATGGGTGTAATTCTTCGCGTGGGCTTCGCGCGCGGCCTCGTACACCAGCCGTTCGCTCACCGCCCCATTCTCCGGGCCAAAGATGAATGCGACGGGCCGCTTGGTCAATCCGCTCAGCAGTCCGCCGCTCGCTTCCAGTGCCTCATCTGCGGCATCGGCCAGCGTGGCCTCCTGGCCCTCGGCGGTTGCGGCCACCAGCGCCTCGGCTTGCAGGCTCAGGCTCTTGGCGGGCTTGCGAATGTTCGTCAACTCAACTTTGCGATTGCCGGGAAGGCGCAACAGCGGGGACCGCCGCAGAATCTCCAGCATCCTGTCTGTGAAACTCTCCGTCGTCTCCTCGTGCGCGGCTTGTACATTCTCGGCCTCTGGATTCGCGCTCATCCCCTCCAGGTCGGCAGCCGTGGGAATGGTGGCCTCCACGCAGAACGGCCCTGTCACGCGCGTGATCTTTGTGTTTTCCTCCGGGCGGTCAACCAGAATCTCCTCGTCGGGCGGCTCATTATTTGCGATGGACTTGAGCGTTACATGGGGCACGATGCCGCCGACCTCTTCGCCCTTGCGGTTCTGCTTTCTCTTGTAGACGAATCCGCCCGCAGGGCCTCGGCTCTCGTCCACCAGTTCGTACCAGGGGAATGTAGCGGTCAGTAGCCGTTGACGCGCCAGCGCTAAAGGAACGCGGCTCGTGTCGATGGTTATCCACCGCCGCCCCCACTCTTCTGCTACATAAGCGGTAGTGCCGCTGCCGCAGGTTGGGTCAATAACCAGATCGCCGGGATCAGTTGCCATCAACAGACACCTCTGAATTGCAAGCGTAGAGGTTTGCACCACATAGAGCTTCCCGTCGGTCCGGCTCATCACGCCACCAACGTCTGTCCAAACATTATTGATTGGCATTGCTGGAAAGTCCGCTAGGAACCTAACGAAACTAATGCCGTTCCCCGTCTCAATGATCCGGTCTTCGGAGATCAAGCGTTCAACCCCCTCTGGCGTTACGCCCCACCAGCGTGTACCAGGGTTGAAGGTCTTGCCTTTGAAGTTGATGGGGAAACGAGATCCAGGGCCTGGCTTTGTCAAATCACTATATGTAAAGTCGATCTCCTTCTTCAAGATTGCCCGCCCTCTCCTCCTGTGTTGCAGGACGGATATCGCCGTCCTTGGTCATGACAGAGTTGTATCTTCCCGCTGAGTCCTCTCCAGCCGCTTTGCTCTTATAGAGCTGTCGATATTTGATTTGATCCTTATCTCTTGCAAACCACAGCAAAAAATCGTTTGCCGAGGGCAAGAGATTTGCACCGAGTCCGGAGTTCTTGTTAAAGGAGATGACTGAAACCAGGTTTTCTGCACCGAATACCTCGTCTAACAACTCGCGAACATGGTGCAGGTTCTCATCGCTAATCTGGACGAACATGCTCCCGCTCGGCGTCAGCAAATCACGCGCCAGAAGGAGTCGGTCCCGCAGATAGGTCAGGTAGCTGTGCAATCCCAACTCCCACGTATCCCGGTAGGCTTCCTCCCACTCTATCCGATGCCCAAGACGTTTGTGTTTATGATATTTATTTCAGAAACAGGACACTAGGGGGCGTCTAGCGACGCCACGCACCTGTGCGTATGCGGCAATTTCGGTGTGCACGTGCGGTCATGGCGGGCAATATATCTGCGAATTTTGAGTACACGCCATGGTGGCGTGCTGGCGATTTAATTGGCTGCACCTTGAGGTTTTTTGAACCGCACATGGGGGGGCGTATGGAATTAAATGAGTGGAATTCGGATTTAATGACAGTCGAGGAAACGGCACGTGTGCTGCACGTCCCCATTTCCTGGGTCTACGGACGCACGCGCCGACGCGGAAAAGAGCGGATTCCGCACATCAAACTCGGCAAATATCTGCGGTTTGAATTGGTGGCGGTCCGGAATTGGCTGAATGGCCAGAGGAACGCTTGATGAATCCGGCCTTGGGGATTACCCTTCCACCAGACGCATTACCGCCTAAACGGGCAACATTCGGAGGAAGAATGGCCCGTAAAAGGTGTTTTCAAGAAGGCTCACTTTTCAAACGTGGTACGCGCAAGAAAGTGTGGGTCGCTCGTTGGTGGGAACCCGTGATTGGTCCCGATAACATGCCTGGGCGGATTCGGCGCTCAGAGGTTCTCGGAAGCGTTGCGAAAATCCCCACGGTTCGGCAAGCAAGGCAGATGCTTTCCGATCTGCTGCGCAAGGTCAACAGCGACGATTACCGGCCTCAAGCGGTTTGGACATTTCGCAGTTTCGTGGAAGACCGCTGGAAGCCGGATTTGTACCCCACACTGAAGTTTTCAAGCAAGAAGTTTTACGACAACATGGTTAATGCTCATCTCATGCCGGTCTTCGGTGACACGCAACTTCGATTGCTCACGAAGGATCGCGTCCAGAGCTTTCTGACAGCGAAAGCACAGGGCGATTCATCCTGGAAGACGGTCAAGCACATTCGCACCGCGTTCGGCTCGATTCTCGAAGCAGCGGTGAGAGATGAACTGTTGGCCTCCAACCCCGTCCGGAGAACACGATTTCCGCGACGTGGCCCGGTTGACGAGAAATCCCCGATTGAAATGGAAACCGTAAAGGAGCTAATCGAGAAGCTTGCTGAGCCTTCCCGCTCTATCGCGTCCTTGCTGGCGATGACGGGGCTGCGAATCGGTGAACTGCTGGCGCTTCGCTGGCAGGACATTGATTTGGAGAAGGGGCTTCTTTCGGTCAATCAAACGGTCTACGAAGGCCATTTTGACGAACCGAAAAGCAGGCGGAGCAAACGCCGCATTCCTCTCGGCCCGAAATGTGCCGGGATATTTGCGGCACTGAAGCCCAACGGAGTGGATTCCACGGCTTTGGTGTTCCAAGCCCGGAACGGTTCCCCGCTCAGTCGGCGCAATCTGCTCAATCGGCAACTCAAGCCCACGTGCGAGGCGCTCAAATTGACCGGCGTCAACTGGCACTGGTTCCGGCACGCGAACGCGACTTTGCTGGACTCGGTAGGGGCACCTCTCGGCACCACCCAGGCGTTGCTTGGGCACTCGTCTGCGGAAATCACCCGCGAGACATACATTCACTCGGTCCCAGCCGACGCCCGGCAAGCGGTGGAAGGCGTCGAAAGGCTTTTCGGAACCAGTGGAAAGCTAATTGGACCCAAATGGACCCAAGTTCCGGCACTGGCCGAAACTTGTAGTCAGCTAATCAATTGATTTAAAAGGATTTGATGGTCGGGGAGAGAGGATTCGAACCTCCGACCCCCTGGTCCCGAATCGGGTGCAGGCGAAATCTCTGGATGCAGAAATCTCTGGCTCTGCTGCAAATGCATGAGGGGGAAGAAGTTGAGGCTCTTGCTCTTCTGAGCGAAGTTCAAGCGAAATTGAGGCTGGGATGCGGTCACCGCCTCGGATTTGCCCTCGATTCTTTCATTCGCTTCTGCCTCCCGGCGGGCGCTCCTCCAAACAGACGACAGAATGAAAAGCTCAGAGAGCCCGCGCCATTGATTTTCAAATCGGCGAGGGGAGCAGCAACGATACTGATACCCGAGCCGCCGGGATCTGGCATCAACAGGGTCCGCTTTCCTTTACACAACTCCTTGATTTTCCTATACTTCTGTTGACTGCACTGAACAACTATGCCACCTGCCACACCCGCAAATTCCGAGTGGTTAACTCGCAAACGTCTCATCGATGGCAAGCTCAAAGCCACCGGATGGAAAGTCGTTCCGTTTGTAAACGGAGCGTCTTTGGTGTCGTTTGATCGCTGCGCTATCGAAGAATTTGAGACTCTAAATGGGCCCGCTGATTACGCTCTTTGCCTTGGCGGACGGATCGTCGGAATTGTTGAAGCCAAGAAGTTGACTCTTGGCCCGCAGAATGTTCTGTCCCAGGCAGAGCGCTACTCGAAGGGTATCCGTCAGTCGTCGTTGCAGATAGACGAGTTCGGTGTCCCGTTCCTTTATTCGACAAATGGCGAGGTGATTTGGTACCACGACATTCGCAACTCCTTGAATCGCTCTCGGCAGATTGCGCAATTTCATACGCCTGAAGCAATCAGCGAATTCCTGAATTTCAATTTGGACAACGCCGTCGCAACACTGCGCGCAATTCCAAACAAGAGTCCTAAGTTGCGTCCATACCAGTTCGAGGCCAACGCTGCGATTGAACAAGCCATCGCAGATCGCAAACGAGCGATGCTCGTGGCAATGGCTACTGGCACGGGAAAAACGTTCACCATGGTGAACGAAATTTATCGCCTGATGAAATCGGGCGTTGCGCGCCGCGTTCTCTTTTTGGTGGACCGTCGAGCACTCGCTGCACAAGCTGTGCGCGCGTTCGGTTCCTTCGATGCAGATCAAGGATTGAAATTCGACAAAATCTATGAGGTGTACAGCCAGCGATTTCAGAAAGAAGATTTTGGCGAAGATGAGAAATTCGACCCCAAGGTCTTGCCGCAATCGTACTTGCAATCTCCCAAGCCGGGAAATGCTTTCGTTTATGTTTCGACCATACAGCGAATGACCATTAATCTATTTGGACGTGAAGTTGCATTCGGCGGCGAGGAACCGATTGACGATGATGCCGAAAAGCTGGACATCCCGATTCATGGTTTTGATTTGATTGTCGCGGACGAATGTCATCGTGGATATACCTCTTCTGAGGTTGCGCTCTGGCGCAAAACCTTAGAACACTTCGACTCGATTAAGATTGGCCTGACCGCAACCCCCGCTGCCCACACGACAGCATATTTCAAGAACACTGTTTATCGTTACGAATATGATCGCGCAGTCCGCGAAGGATTCCTCGTCGATTACGACGTGGTGAACGTCCGCTCAAATGTGCGGATGAATGGCGTCTTTCTGAAAGAAGGGGAGGAAGTCGGACTCATCAATCCTGAGACTGGCTCCAAGAAGCTCGACAGCATTGAGGATGAGCGAGCATTCGATGCTTCAACTGTTGAGCGTGAAATCACATCACCTGATTCCAACAGGAAGATTCTGGAAGAGATCAAGAAATACGCTCAAGAGCACGAGCAGACATACGGTCGCTTTCCAAAGACGCTGATTTTTGCTGCGAACGATTTGCCTCATACATCCCATGCGGATCAACTTGTCGATCAAGCACGAGATATTTTTGGCAGAGGAGATTCATTTGTCCAGAAAATCACTGGGAGCGCGACTGTTGACCGCCCTCTCCAGCGCATTCGCGAATTCCGCAACCGCCCCAATCCTGGAATCGTCGTCTCGGTAGACATGTTGACCACCGGCGTGGACATCCCCGATTTGGAATTCATTGTCTTCCTTCGTCCAGTGAAGTCGCGCATTCTGTTTGAACAGATGCTCGGGCGAGGAACCCGCAAAGGAGAAAAATATCCCGACAAGTCCCACTTTGTCGTCTTCGATTGTTTCGATGGAACCTTGCTCAAATACTTCCGCCAAGCAACCGCAGTCACCGCTGATCCGCCAACAAGCGCAACGCGGACCATACCGGAAATAGTCGACGACATTTGGGCAAACCGAGACCGCGAGTATAACGTTCGTTGCCTCACCAAGCGACTTCAACGTATCGACAAGGAGATGCATGGAGATGCCCGCGCAGACTTCGCTGCGTTTGTGCCAGAAGGTGATCTCTCAACCTATGCAAAGAACCTGGCTTCGGCACTTCACAATGACTTTGTTGCATCGATGAGTCTGCTGCGAAATTCAGACTTCCAGCGCCTTTTGCAGGAATACAAGCGCAAGCCGAGGGTGTTCTATGTCGCGCACGCGGCAGAGGACGAAGTTTCCTCGGAATGGCTCGTCCGTGGGTTGGACGGTAAGGAATACAAGCCGGACGACTACCTCACGGCATTTTCCGAATACGTCTCCACACACCAATCTGACATCGACTCGATTTCAATTCTCTTGAAGCATCCCCAGGACTGGAATCCCGACGCGCTCAAGACTCTGCGCGAAAAACTAGCCAAGGCCCCTCAACGCTTCACTGAGCCCAATCTGCAAAAAGCGTTTCAACTTCGACGCGACAAGGCGCTCGCTGACATCATCTCGATGGTGAAGAATGCCGCAGACGCACAGAGTCCGCTCTACACAGCGCCGGAGCGGGTTGACCGTGCGATTCAGAAGATCCTGGCCGTGCAAACGTTCACTAGCGATCAACTCGCTTGGATTGAGCGCATTCGTACGCATTTGCAAGAGAACCTCTCAATCGATCAAGACGATTTTGAGAGTCAACCGATTTTTTCCGACTATGGAGGCTGGGGGCGCGCCGCTAAGGTCTTCGGCAATCGTCTGCCCGCATTGATGAAAGAATTAAACGAGGCAATCGCAGCATGAGTGATATTGTTCAGAAACTTTGGGGATTCTGCCACACCCTTCGCCATGATGGAGTGGATTACGGCGACTACATCGAGCAGCTTACATATCTGCTGTTTTTGAAGATGGCCGATGAGAGGGGCGTTGAGATTCCTGACGGCTGCGACTGGGCAACCTTGAAAGAACTTTCCGGAACCAAGCTCACCGATCATTACAACGAAGTGCTGCGCAAGCTGCGCTCTGCTGATGGTCTGCTCGGAGACATCTTCACGCAAGCGACCTCCCGCTTCACAAATCCAATCAATCTTCGCCGCCTCATCGATATGATTGACGAAGAGGAATGGTCTGCCCTTGATGTGGATGTGAAGGGTGCAGCATTTGAAGGCCTACTCGAAAAAGCGGCCAGCGAAGGAAAAAAGGGAGCCGGTCAATATTTCACGCCGCGTGTTCTGATTCAAACCATTTGCCGACTCATGAAGCCAGACCCACGCGGCCGAAGCGATTTCAAGATTTCTGATCCGGCATGCGGTACTGGAGGATTCTTAATCTGCGCCTATGAATGGCTCGTTGCAGAAAGTAAGGGCGTATTTGAACGTGCAGACGCCAAACGAATTCGGACCAAGACGTATTTCGGTCAGGACCTAGTTGCTCGACCTCGACGCCTTGCGCTGATGAATCTTTATCTGCATGGAGTTGAACCGCACATCTACCTCGGCGACACGCTTTATGAGCCAGATCGCGGTGAGCGTTATGATGTCGTGCTTACGAATCCACCCTTTGGAACCAGAGGTGCAAATCAGGCTCCGGACCGCGAAGACTTCACCATTGAAACCAGCAACAAACAGTTAAACTTCGTCCAGCACGTCGTGAATACATTGAAACCTGGCGGTCGCGCTGCAATAGTTCTCCCTGACAATTGTCTGTTTGAAGATAAGGCCGGGGAAGTCTTCGAGATTCTCATGCAGGATTGCAACCTGCATACTGTCCTGCGCCTGCCTCGTGGCACATTTACGCCATACAGCCAGGGTGTTAAAGCAAATGTGATTTTCTTCCAGAAGGGCTACCCGACTGAGAATGTTTGGATCTTCGATGCTCGCTCCAATGTGCCGGGAATAACCAAGAAGGATCGTCCGCTCACGAAAGAGCATTTTGTCGAATTTGAAAAGGCGTATGGCAAAGACCAGAACGGGCAGAGCAAACGAACCGATGGGGGAGAGACTGGCCGCTTTCGTAAATTCTCGCGCCAAACCATTAAGGAGCGTGGCAACAAACTCGATATCACTTGGCTCAAAGACGATTCACTGGAAGACAGCGATGACTTGCCCGAACCGCAGGAATTGGCTACGGAAGCCGTGACTGAGTTAGAGGCGCTTGTTGATGATCTCCGCGAGATTATCGCCTTGGTGGAAAAGCAGGAAGGCGTGGAAGCATGACGGAGGAACTCCCACACGGATGGGCAGAAGCGCAGCTGAATGAGGTAGTGCAATCTGCACTCGGCGGCGATTGGGGTATTGATGCTGGAGAGAAGACGGCCGGCTTTGAAATGGTCAAAGTAATTCGTGGAACTGACTTTAGATCTTGGTCGCGTGATAAGGGCACAAACGCGGCAGTTCGTCTAATCAAGGCATCTAGCTTGGAGAAGCGCCGCTTGATGAAAGGAGATATTGTCCTAGAAGTGTCGGGTGGCGGCCCTGATCAGCCAGTTGGAAGAACTGTTTTAATTGACACTGAGGTGTTAACGCGCGCAACTGTACCACTTGTATGCTCGAACTTCTTTCGTCTCCTTCGGCTTGTTCCAGAGATTGATCCTGCTTTTATCAATTTCCAACTCGCACTCGAATATCATCGTGGGTCATTCAACGAACATCAAACCCAGACTACGAATTTGCGTAATCTCAACGTTCCGGATTTTCTGAATAGGACGATGCTCCGAATTGCTCCTCTCAAGGAGCAGCAGTTAATCGTTGGGAAGCTGCAAGTACTGTTGGCCAACGTGGAAGGATGCCAGCGGCGGCTGGTGACCATCCAAAAGACTGTGAAGCGCTTCCGCCATTCCGTTCTAGCCGCGGCCTGCTCCGGTCGGCTGACGGCGGACTGGCGTGTCCAGCACGAATGCGCTACTGCTCCCGGTGAAGCTGAGTCGGCGTCTGACGATCTTCCCTTTGGCTGGAAAAGCAGTTCTATTGGCGAAATAATAGAGGACCTGAAATACGGAACGTCGCAAAAATGTGGATATGAGAAACACGGTGTGCCAGTACTCAGGATTCCAAACGTGGCAAACGGTGTTATCGACCATAGCGACCTAAAGTATGCTGAATTGACAGTCAAGGAGCAGAAGCAACTTTATCTACTGCCTGGAGATATTCTGATTGTCCGTTCAAATGGAAGTGTCTCCTTGGTTGGGAAGTCTGCGCTTGTTGGGGAGAGGGAACGTGGTTTCTCTTATGCCGGATATTTGATACGCATTCGGCCAAATCAATCCCTTGTCTCACCTGAGTTTCTGAACCTTACTCTCAATAGCTATGACATCAGATTGCAGATTGAGCTTGAGGCGAGGTCTACGAGCGGAGTTAACAATATAAATAGCGAAGAAGTGAGAGCGCTGCAGTTGGCTCTGCCTCCTTTAGATGAGCAAGTTGAAATCGTAAAGCGCGTTCATAATTTGTTTTTGCTTGCGGACAAAATCGAGGCACGTTACCAATCTATCCTGAAGCAAGTAGATCGCCTCCCGCAGTCTATCCTCGCCAAAGCATTCCGAGGCGAACTTGTTCTCACAGAAGCCGAAGTTTCCGAGCGTGAAGGCGGCTCATTCGAATCCGCAGAGCATTTGCTTGAACGAATTCGCATGTCGTTCGATAAGGTATCAACGCGTGCAATCAAGAAGCACAAAAAGCAGAACTAGGCCGCTGTCCATTAAAATGTCATCCGCTTTGCCTAACAATTAACTCAATTTATATGAAGCCACTCGGCTATATTTTCATGCTCGTCATGTTTGTGATTCTCTGGTTCGTACCTCCTTTGATCGGCTGGACACTCTTTGGTGTCTCAGTGGGGTTCTGGATAGGCACTCTTTCTCACCGAAAGTGATTGATGCCACAGAAAGAGCTTGCCTAATCGGCAAGCTCTTTTGTTTACTCTGGAAAGAAGGCTTTTGCTTTCTCCATTCCTTCCAGCGTTTGTTCCTCCTTTTTGAGTTGACTCCGCAGGTCCTCGACGAGTTCCCGCTGAATCTCAATTTGCTTGAGAACGTGGTCGCGCGGGGTGAGCTTCACCCAGCGTTTACGACCTTCGTTCTGCTCGGGTTTGGGCGGCTGCTGTTCCACCGGAGCAGCAGAGGGTGTTTGCTTCTTGCCAGCCATGACAATTCCTCCAGTTTGTTGTGCGGTTGTGATTGTGAATCCGTTTTACTTCTCCATCAAACGGAGAAGTGTTCGGAATTCGTGGAGCGATGAATCAATCCCATCGAGTGCGCCCAATGCAGCGCGATGGTTGTTGTTGTCCAAGTCTTCTGCCGCAATCGTGAATCTCTTCAAGATTTCGGCGTTGTATTTCTTGGCGCGTTCGATAATCCGGTCCCGCAATACATCATCCGGGGCATTCTCTTGTTGTCTGCTCTGTGGATCGTTCATGTGTTTGTTTTTCCTCCTTGTTTAGCCGTGCAGCCTGATCAGTACGCCACGCCTCCAGTTTTTGGATGGCGCTACGCAGCGCAGGGAGTTCGACGTGGGTGTAGAGATCGTTTGTCGTGCGAGCCGTTCCTTGGGAGTGCCCCATCAACGCCATTCGCACGTCTTGAATGACTCCCGCCTCCATGAGACGAGTGTTGAAGGTGTGCCGGAGTTGCTTGAAAAGCAATGGGCGGATGCCGGAATTCTTAACGGCAGTCGCCCAGGATCGCCGCAACTTCACGATTGGCTCGTCCTTGTAGGTGAACAACAAGCCGCTCTGAGGCAGAGTCGGAATCAATCCCTGCATCCTGCTCGTAAGGGGAATCTCTCTTTGTTCACCGCCCGCAGTTTTGCTCTTCGTGACGTAGAGCACGCCACGAGTGAGGTCAACGTCCTCGGCCTTCTGCGATAGAATTTCACCCCGCCGCATCCCTGTATCGAGTGCGGCGATAATGATTGGCTTGAGATGTTTGGTTGCAGCTTCAATCAGCTTCGGCTCCTCCTCAAGTGATAGAACCGGTCTGCGCTTTCTGCGAGCTCTCACCATCTGGACCCGACTCATAGGGTTTATGAGCAGGATTCCAGAATCAACTGCGAAGAAAAGAATCCGACGCATAGTTTCAAGGTCGCGATTTACCGTAGCATCGACAACACCGTCTTTGTTCTTTCGATAGCTCCGATACGCGTCAGCTTGGACGCGGTTCAATTCCGTGAGCGGCGTCTCCCCAAAATAGGGGAGCAGACTGCGAAGTTGGTTGTCGTGGTATGGTTTGAAACTTGCGCTCCCAATGAAGCGCGTGGCGAGTGCTGCAAAGGGCATTTCTGGGTTGAGTTGGATTTGCTTGTGGCGGCGTGTGTCGAGTTCCTCCTGGAATTCTCGCTCTCGTATTACCGCCTCGCGTTTGCTTCCGGTTTTCAGGGACCGTCCGTGTCGTACGCCGTGAATCCAGATGTACGCCCACCAGACACCCCCGCGCTTATAGAGACTCATCGGCATCGCTCCTGGCTTGGTGTCGGCACTGGGGAATCCAGTGCCCGCTTCAGGCCAAGAGCCTCGGGCAGAGTCTAGGGCAGAGCCTAGGGTCTGTCTGCCCGAGTCGGTATGCAGCAGAGCGAATGTCCATGAGTCTTTTGGTGAACGAGAACAGCCGACTACTTCCGCTTTCCGTCTGGATCGCTTCCGTAGAGGAGGCGGCGGAGAGTTGAGGACACAAGTACCCAGAAGAGCCAGAGGAGGCCCAGACCAAGCCCCATGAGCATTAAAGGCAGGAGTCCTGAAGAGTTCTGGATCATAGCCTGAAGAAAGACGTACATGTATCCGAGCGTGATTGTAAGGAGGGTCACAAAAGGCAGGATGAATCCAAACAGCATGAGAACCCAAAGGGAAATCCTTCCGCGCGAATGCGGCATACTCAAATTGCGAGAGCCGCACTCAGAGCAAACCTCGGCCCCTCGTGGGTTTGCGTGCCCACGTGGGCATCGCTTTACGCCGTAGCTCCTTCCGCAGTAATTGCAGTAGTAGGGCTTGCCTGAAGTGATTCTTCGGCAAGAAAAGCAATAACGCATAGGTCTATGCTCCCGGCAAAGACAGGGTTTCCCCGGTGGTGCGAAGCCATGAGGTAGCCCAGAATCCCTGCCGCTGAATGATTGAGAGAGTTTGAAACCAGAAAAGCTTTTGTGTTTGTTTTGCGACTTGCCGTCGAATACTCTTGAGTCGGTCTTCATGAATCGCCACCACAAGGACACCGAAATGTGGATATGGAGCAATCTGGCGATGGGCGCCAGTGACGGCAAGTTTGAGGTAAAGATCAACCTTGCGGCTCCAGATGTTGAGCGATTCCGTACCAAGATCCATTTCCACAAAAAGCATTTGGTGTTCTGTCTGAATGCAGCCATCGGGAATTATTGGAATGGATTGTATTGGCGGGAGCTGGAATGCTCCCCAAACGATATTCGCGGAATTTACCGCCGCGATGTACAGGTCATTCAACGCAAGCTGGTGTGTGGCGAAGCTATTGCCGAGAAGAGCGGAGTCTGGTCGCCACTTGGTCAGTGTGGGAGACGAATGGATTTCCAATGCACCCGACCTAGTGAGTGCGTAAACTGAACGCCTGCTGCCAGAACTTGATGCCATATAGTATCGGAGGATAAGCCCTGCTCTTCTTAGTTTCCCCAAGCGCACATTGACTCGACTCACTGAATGGAAGCCAGCAAGTAGTTGGATTTGATCTCTGGTGAGTAGGCGCAGAAAAGCGATTCTCTCGAGGAGCATTCTGTCGCGGGGTTGGAGAATGATTGCGCTATTGCCATTCTTCAAGTTTGTCCTTTCGTGGTGCATTGCCGCGTCGTGCTGCGATGCTCTCCTCAATTGCAGTTCGCGACCTTGCCCAGCGCGCAACCGACCGAGCAACTAAACCCAGCGTTGAAATGGTGTTGCGCGGAATTTCACTCGCCGCGACTTCCGACCAGTGGTCACCCTGGCTGCGAATGAGGAAACGGCGATTGGGGAGTTCCTTCAACCGCCGCTCAAGCGCCGGCCCGCCGTCGAGTGCGCGAGCAATAAATGGGGAGTCCTCAGGGGAGGAACGAAAGAATATGGTCGTTCCAGCAGACAACAAGGTTGCGCGAAGTTGCGCCGAGTATTGTCCAAGGTGCTGATTTGCGGTCACGACCGACACAGAGAATTTGCGCGCTTCCGAAAGCAGGTGCTCGAATGTATCCCCGGAACCGACAAGGTTTTGAACCTCATCAGCGTATATTGTGAAAACATCGCGTCTTTTGCGGACAAATACTGCATTCTGGAATCGAGCCAATATGAGAGCGGCCAGTGTCTCACTGTTCTCTCCAAGCTCGGACTTGTTGAGTCGAAGAATGACCCATGCGCCTTTGTCGAGAACATCTGCAAGGTCGAGCGCCTCCTGTTGACCGACGATGTGTCGAATCGCCGGGTCGATAGTGAACGCACTTGCCTTATTGAGGATTGCCTCTCGGACGACTGTCTGCATCGCGCCCGACATTTGCTCGTAGCGCTCTCGAAAGTAGGCTTTCACTTCTGGATTGGAAGAGTGTTCGATTAGAGGCGCACGAAAACCAAGATCAGTTAAAAAGGGCGCAATCTCTGTGAGCGTCAAACCACTCTCGGCCAGAACCCACAAGGTATTGCGGAGCAGCTCTTCAGTTCGTGCTCCGAAGTGGTCGAGTTGCCAGCGGCGGCGAAAGATTGCGACGACTTCGGAAACAAGGGGGCCGAGAGTTTTCGATTTCCCTAGAATGTTCATGCCCACCGATGCATCAGGATTGGCCGGGTCGAGGACAATTGTTCGGCTACTCAGGTCGCGCTGTTCTCGTTGTTCCTGCTCGGCAATGCGTTCAAGAATGAATGGTGTAAGGTCGCCGTGTAAATCCACAACCAGAAACCCATGGCCTTGGCGAATATCGCTGCTCAGCATCGACTTGATTAGGCTGGTTTTTCCAGTGCCCGTCTTTCCAATAACGACGATATGCTCAGTCCTTCTCAACTGGGGGAGGGTGTATTTCTGTGCGGTGATTTCGCCTTCAACCACTCGATGCCCCAATTGCAAGTCCGAGCTGCCCGGTGGCGCTCGATTGACGAGCCGATTCCAAATGCTGATTGGGAAGTCCATGAGCGTTTCTTTATCTAATGATTTTTGATGAGTAACTCTGTGAACCGTTTTCCCTCCTTTTTCTGGAGCGAGTAGGTTATGGCAATTTCGCCGATGTTGAATTCCGAAAACATTCTGCGGATTTCTGGCGTGTCATTGATTGATAGAACGAACTTGCCGGAGATCGTCGCCAGTTTTTGTGCAAGCAGCTCGAAGTCCTCATGCTCGAAATTGTGCCGGTAAAGACGCACACCGTAATAGGGTGGGTCCAGGTAGAAGAGTGTTGTCTTTCGGTCAAAGCGCCTAAGCACTTCCTCATACGGAAGCCTTTCAACTTGGACACGAGACAGGCGCTTGTGTGCTTCTCCGATTAGCTCAGATAGGCGGTCGGGTGAAAAGTTTGGGCGCTGGATTACATGAATCGCGTAATTCTGACGATCTACTCTGCCTCCGTATGCGCTTTTCTGCAAGTAGAAGTAGCGAGCCGCTCGTTGAATATCGGTCAGAGATTCCGTTGTCATCCCCTGAAGTCGCCCGAACCACTCCCGACTGAGCAACATGAATCGCATATAGCGAATCAACTCCTCATGATGTGCCTGGCAGATTCGATAGAAGTTCACGAGTTCTCCATCCAGGTCATTTATCACCTCGACCTTAGACGGCCTCTTGTGAAAGAGAACCTGCGCTCCACCTGCGAATGGCTCAACATACGTTGTGTGGATTGGAAGCTGTGCAATGATCGAGTCGGCAATCCTGTTCTTTCCGCCGACGTAACTCAGAGGCCCCCTCATTGCGCTTTGTCGTGAATTTTCAAGAGTCGCTTTGTTTGAATATGCAATCCAACGAGTGCGGCATCTAAAGCTGCGATGCTGCATCTACGATTATTCAATGCAGGCCATATTCGCTTCGCAATCTCTCTCAGTTGATGGCGGTCTCGAAGCGGCCGAGAAGCGAAGCTAGCAAGCAAATCGCTGAAGGACACCTTCGATGGGAACGCCGATTGATCTGCGAAGGCAATGCGCGCGAATTCGTAACTGCGTTCGATCCGCTCGGTTGGTTTCACTCCTTGCTCAAAGGTAATATCCTCGAAGTGGTACTTGCTGCACACTTGTCGAATAAAGCTCGTGATCGTGCTTTGAGCGCGCTGCTCATCGCTGGGGATGTTGCGAACTATGACGCCCTGGAGATGTGTTCCTTGAAACAGTGCCAGCGCGGCAACCCGCCTCCGAAGGATCATTGCTGCGTGAGTTTGAAACATAGAGAATAATTAAGGATCAAAATGCGCACGAAAGCCGTCGAGTACGGTGCCCTGCTCAGACGCGGCTTCGTTTATCTTGTGGAATGCGGCGACTACCTCGTCCAGTGGGTACTTTCGAACTAGGCGGAGATGCCAGTTCAGATTCCTAAGATCGTTCAGATGTCGAGCAATTTGCAGTACGACGTATTCCTCAACAGTCTCCGGAGAGAATTCATCGACAGACTTGAAGTGGTCAAGGATGTTCATAGGGTCAATATGGGGAAGAGAGATTGCTGTCCTCGCGCAGACAGTGTCTCTTCTCGCTTGCGAACCTCTTCGCGGTAACGCAGAAAGGTCTCATGAAATAAGAACTCGACCGGGGCCCGATAAATCGCTGCGAGCTTCAACGCAGTTGTCAGACTCGGGATTGACCGACCCGATTCCAAAATCCACATTGCATTGCGTCGCTTGTATCCAAGTAAGCGAATGACCTGCTCCTGAGTGAAGCCCATCCGCCGCCTATACTCGGCGAGTGCGTTTGGGTGTTTGATTTTTGTTTTGGACAAGTTGTTGTCCTCCTTTCACCTTGGACAATACCAACGCATCAACAATACTGGAAGAGGGGCAAGCGCCCCCATTCACCTAGCGTCATTTTGGATTCTTGTGCACAACCTGTGAATGCAAGCCGGTTATGAACAGTTCTCGCCTTCATGTCTGTCCCAGCGGAGGCATTTGCCCGCCTGTTCGAAGGCGATGCGCGCGTGTACTGTGCCTATATGGACAACACCAACAACACGAGACCGGAGACAGTACAACAGCAATTAGCACGCTGGCGGGCAATGCACCCTGAAATGACAGATCAGGAGTTCGCAATGGCGATAAAGGAAATTCAGTCATATCTCAAGATTGCATGGAAGATCTTCCGGGCAGTACACAAGGACGAGGACAACCTGCCGGATGAACTTTGACATGGACTGGGATATTTTCTACCGTTAAGGGTATAAAGGTCGAACCCTACCCAAATAATTAAACAGAACTACAAATACTTATGAAAGAGTATTTTGCGTACACTCGTGTGTCCACCGTTAAGCAAGGTGAGCGCGGTGTATCTTTGCAGGAGCAAAAAGCCGCGATCAAACTGTTTGCCGCGCGCCAGGACTTCAACATTTCACAATGGTTTGAGGAACGAGAGACGGCTGCCAAACGTGGTCGCCCAGTGTTCACTCGAATGATGAGTATGTTGAAGAATGGCGAAGCTGCCGGTGTCATCATTCACAAGATCGACCGGAGCACCCGAAATCTGCGCGACTGGTCTGACCTTGGGGAACTTATAGATCATGGCGTAGAACTTCACTTTGCCAATGAATCGCTGGACTTGCAGTCGAGGGGTGGTCGCCTTTCCGCTGACATCCAGGCTGTTGTCGCTTCTGACTACATTCGCAATCTTCGAGATGAAACCAGAAAAGGGATGCGTGGTCGATACAAGCAAGGCTTGTTTCCATTGCCAGCGCCAATTGGATACCTCGATCAGGGTCGAGGAAACCCGAAAGCCGTCGATCCGGTGCAGGCTCCTCTCATAAAGAAGATGTTTGAGCTTTACGCTTCCGGTCGGTACGGTCAAATCCAGTTGGAAGAGATCATGTACACGCTTGGCCTCCGCACTAAACGTAATCAAAGGGTCAAGCACGCCACACTCGGATGGATTCTTGCAAATCCCTTCTACTATGGACTAATCCGGTTGAAGGCGACTGGGGAACTGTTTGAGGGAGCGCATACCCCGATCATCTCCCGTGCGCTATTCAACGCGGCACGTGAGGTTGCGACACACAAGCACAACACGAAAGTTGTAAAGCATGATTTTCTCTTCCGAAGAGTCGTCAAATGCATCCATTGCGGCTACAACCTCACTGGCGAGAAGGTGAAGGGCATCAACTATTATCGATGCCATACTGACATATGCCCAACAAACGCGATCCGTGAGGATGACGTAGATAAGCAGATTCGCGAACAGCTTGAACTCCTCACCATTTCCGATGATGAGAGATTTGGAGTTGAAGCGTATCGCTCCGGGCAAAGCCATCCTTTTCCTGGCGGCTTGAAGGTGATTGACTGGAGGCATGAACCAGTCAGTGATTTCTTCTCCTATCGTTCGGCGGCGGCGCAGTTCTGCTGAGGTCGC
>Ga0302281_10000814_pt1 | contig 23003 bp, 26 predicted proteins | sample III_Fen_E1_2_FD_198762 | JGI IMG/M metagenome (GOLD analysis project Ga0302281, IMG submission 198762) | Peat permafrost microbial communities from Stordalen Mire near Abisko, Sweden - III_Fen_E1_2 | ecosystem: Environmental > Terrestrial > Soil > Wetlands > Permafrost | place: Sweden: Abisko...
ACACAACAATGGGGTTTGCACTAGTAGTTTATGACGCTATCAATAGTTGCTATTCGTCTGTTGACTTCAACTCCCTGAGTGGTGCTGGCGCTAAGCAGTTTGCTGCTATTACAATTGGAACACTTGCCCTGTACGCTATTACGACAGATGACAGGATTGTCCAGTTGTACTCTGCTCCTACTGTAGAATCTGGGGTTGTGCGTCTCGGATCTGTCGCATCACAAGATCCTGAGAAAGAATTGCAAGTTATAGATGTCAGGGCAATCTTCACCAATATCACCAAAGACTTCTCTGTCACTTGTCATCTATTCGTGAACAATAGATATGATGGCTCTATCACAGAGAAACTCAAGTATGTTCCGCCCGCCAACACTTACACCGGTCCATCAATAGGTTTAGACGTTGGCACGCAAACTAACTCTATACGATTTCCTTTTAACTCATCACAAGGGTGGAAGGCATTCCCTGTGATTTCTTGGACTGATGGAGCATCACTAACATCTGTCTCTATCAGTACAAAAGATGTTATGCCACTACAACCTCTCCGCACACAAGCAGTCGTCGATCAATCATAATACATATGCCACTTTCCTACATACTAATGCGTACAGGTCAGAAGATTGGGCTTAACCCTGCTGACAGCACACAGAGAGCACTTCTCCTTAACTATGTCAACGAAGCTGCGAGAGAGTTGTATGACCAATCTGACCCTCCTGGGTCACAGATGGAGGAAGTGTTTAAGGTCAACGGTGACCAGACAATCTCCTGCCCTCAAAGAGTCGGACCTTTGCGGGGGGTAAGAGAGTTAGACAGTCAGATTACTTGGTCGATAAACAAGATGCGTCCAAGGTATAATCAGTTCAACTGGCCTGATAGTTGGAGGAACTTGAGGTTGAAGAATGTACAGGCACTTCAATGTACTGTGACCAATACGTCTGTTGGAGTGATTACTGTTCCGTTTGTTGAGAATCCTCCTATCAAGATCTCTGTCTCTGGCCCTACTGCCTATGCTACCAATGTGTCAGAGACTATTGTGATGTCCTCTGTGTCTGTTCAAACCATCAACCAGTACAATGACTTCACTTCTGTGAAGAAAGATAGAGTTAATACTTGTGATGTGACTCTCTCTGATATTGATGGGAAGGTTCTTACAGTCATCCCCAATAACCAACTTGCTGCTCAGTACCAGATTATTGATGTCTCTCAGTGTCCTTGGCTTGCTACCTCAACAAACGTGATGGAACACTATGTTGAGATCCTCTACAAGCAAGCAAACATAGAGTTGTCAAATGACCAAGATGAGTTTGTGTTTGGAAAGATCTATGATGACATCATCGTAAACAAGACTCTACAGATCTACTACGAAGAAGTCAATCCTGCAACTGCGATGGCTTATGATGCTAAAGCTACCAGGTCACTTGCAAGAAAGACAGAGGATCAGAATAGAGCTACTGAAGATGTCATTGCTACTGTAGCGAATCCTCATGATGTTCTACTTCCACGTGTCCGGGCAGGAAGAAGGAAATATTACAGGGGGTATGGCGGTAGAGGATATGGTTATTAATATATGAACACCTACGAACAACTTGCAAAGGAGAGAGACTCTCTAGCAAGAGTAGTCAAGGAAGGTCGTAAAGGGACAGTATACCATACAGTAGCTGTAAAGAGGTTGGAAGAGATCAGAAGAAGAATTAAACAAACAGTAAAGGACTACAACCAAAATGAGCGCAAGAAAGTATAGAGTGCCAATTGGCACATTTCATGCTACGTTATGTGAGATGACACCTACGTTCAAAGATCTTCTTGACTTTGTGATGGCTAACAAAGGGCAGGAGATCTTTGAAGGAAGGACTGAATTGGAGATTGCCTCTTTGTTGAAGAAGGGGATTGATGAACAGTCTATGTACTTTGAACAGGGACTTGACGGGAAGATTGCTGGGATGATACTTGCAGAGTTTATCCCAGAGAAGAAATTGTGTTTCGTCACATTCAACATGGCAATGTCTCTTGAACGACTTGGGAGGTTTGCTGCCAAACTCAAAGAGAGACATCCAGATTTTACACTTGCAGGAATACGACATGGTCGTGCAGTCTATTACAACACTAAAAAACTTTATAGGAAGCTAATATGATTAACAATTTCAAGGTTGAACAGAAGATGGGGTTAAGGTATTATAATGGAGGTGCTAGTGATGGTAGTACACAATCACAAGGTACTAGTTCTTCGCAGTCAGGTGGTATGAGTCAGTCTGCTTCGCAGGCTCAACTAAACCCAACACAGTTGTTGAACCTATACTCTCAAGGTCTTCCTTCTATGTTGAACACTGCAAACAAGGCAGTGCAAAGTACCGCTGCCGCCCCGGCATTGAACGCTGCTACCACTGGGGCAACCAATGCAGTTAATGCTATTAACTTAAATGGTCTTTCTCCAGGTGAGGGTAATGCTGTAGAACGGTCTACCAACCAACAGAATCAAGCAACTGGCAATCTTGGAGTCAACAACCCCACCAACACAACTGCCAATGCTATGAACTTTGGTAATGCGTTTAACAATAAGATTGGGCTGATGAATCAGACAACAGCCAATGCTGCTAGTGTTGCAAATGCTGGCAATACTGCTCTCAATACAGTTGGCAATGTGTTTGCACCTCTTGCTGCTAATGCCAACACCGCTGTGTCTAATTCTAACTCACTGTACGGCGCACAGAGTGCAGGTCAGAATACTGGTTCTGGACAGAACTCTTCTGCACAAGGTGGTATTTGCTACCTAACTACTGCTTGTTGTCAATACAAAGGTCTTCCTGATGATTGCGAAGAACTCACACTCCTCCGGAAGTTCAGGGATGAGTTTGTTCCTAAAGGGCTAGTTGATGACTACTATGCAATGCAGAATCAACTCCTTCCGAAAGTTCAAGGTAATGCAGAGACGTTGGAATATATCTGGCAAGTTGTCAGGAAGTGTGTTGAGGACATCAAGCACGACAGAAAAGAATCTGCCCTTAACCGATATACCAACATGGTTGAGTACCTGAAAGGACTATAAGACCTATGGATGAACAACCTGTATGGTCTATATATGGACTTCCCAACCCAGGGCAAGCTAATCCTGGAGGTACATCTGCTGGTCAGGGGCAAACACAACCTCTTGTTGGAGGTGGACTTCAACAGCAAAAGCAAGGTGAGGGGTATGATGCGACGGCAAGTAAGATTAATGATATGTCTGCTGCTATGGGTGGCACTACTGCCCTTCCATCTTCTGGTGAACTGATTGGTAAACTTTTAGCTTTTCTATAACTTATGAGTGCTGCTGGCGTTCAACTTTTAATGAGTCTTTTTGGTCATATGCTCTACGGAGGGCAACCACAAGCTAATCCTGAATACACTAAACAACAACAGTTGAATAGTGATCCCAACTACAATGGGCCTGTTGATTCTAACTTACCGAAGATGACTCCATATAGACAACCCGGGCCGTGGGAAAGTCTTCTTGCACCTGAGGTTGCCAATAGGGAGTGGACTCTCAACAACCAAGGTAATCAAGCTCTCTTAGACGATCAGAACCAGTTCCGAGTAGCTCAACAACAAGTTGGTCGTCTAGGTCCTGTACAGGGACTTACACCTGACCAGCAGGCAGAGTACTATCGCCATAGCCCAACTGCTGGAGGACAACTTGCCAATGCCACTGCACAGAATGAGATTGGTGATAATGTGCAAGGTATCACTGCTGCCACCGACAAACTGTTTGAGCAAAATAAAGGTCGTTCTGAGCTGGCAAAACAGAATGTTGGTATTCCGCAGGGGGATGTAGATGTCCAGAAAGCACTCAATGACTTGACACTTGGTTCTAGGGTACCACTTGAGTATGGGCAGAATGCCAACCAGCAATGGTGGGAGAACAATGGACAACCAAGAGTCAATGCTGGTCGTGCTATCTCAGCACAGGGAACACTCAATACGGCACCAGTGATCAATGACATCAATGCTCTCAATGCTCAGACAGAGCGTGACGAGGCAGGTAGTCGTTCGAGGCTGGAACCTACTACTTATGAGGCTCGTCAAGTTGAAGGTCAGTATGATGCTTTACACCCTAATGATCCATACAACCCAAGAGCTGGATTCTTCCTAGATGGACGCTACTACCCAGGACAACCTGACTTTAAAACAGCGATGAATAATAGTATGACTGGTGGTATGCAACAACCAGTTACCCTGTCGTCTGGATTGTCTGGCCAAGTTGCTCGTCCTTCGTACCAGCCAACTATCTCTGGGTCGTTGCTTAGCAATACACATGGTTCTCCCTCGTACGCAGACGACTGGAGAAATGCTCCTGGGATGAGACCTTACGTAGACCCAGTGCCTACTGCATCTAACCCTACAACTGAGACTACTGGTTATCATGACAATCCTGATGTACAGAGTTTGACCCAACAAGCAAGAGAAGAACATGATCAAAACGGAGTTACTCCTAGGTACAAACAATTGGTACAGAAACTTGAACAACTTCACAACAAACTGGATGAGGAGACTCCACAGCAGAAGGTTACAAGAACGATTAATGAGTATGTAAAGTCTATCTCCAATCCTGTAGAGGAAAAGAAAAAGAAAGACTACATCAATGCAAATCAGAATCTCAATGATTTTGCACACGTTCGTACCAATACTTCCAACACCTACTGATTATGCCCATCGACCCACGTCTTACAAAAGAAGATATTGAAGAACTGAAAGCAAAGGGCATTGACCCCGAGCAGTTCGTTGTGACTGGTCGAGGTGACCAAGGTCAACAGTCTGGGATGTCCTCTGCCCAAGCTGCTGGTGCGACTCTCACGGGTAATGCTGGTGGTATCATAGGTGGTGGTGTTGGTGTTGGTGGTGCTGGTGCTTTGCTTGCACCTTGGCTAGCTGGACCTGAGGCTGGTATCCCTGCTGACTTGATGATGTTAGTCGCTGCGGGGTTGGCTGGTGCTGGTGGTGGTTATGTCGGGCAGAAAGCACAACAAGCTCTACAGTCAGAACAAACCAACCAAGCACAACAACAAGCACTTGAAGAAGCACAAAGAACTCATCCTCTTGTATCTGGCGCTACTGACATCATCGCCTCTGCTCTTGCATCTGGTGGTGCTCCTTCGTGGTCTGCTCCCCTGAGGGCACTCGGTGGTGAGAGAGAAGCAATCAAACACGTATTAATGGGTGCAGTTGCCAACCCCGCGATCAATGCTGGTATTCAATATGGTACTACCGGTGAGTTGCCAACGGCAGGGGAGGTAGCTTCACAGGCCGGGGCGGGATTGCTGTTTGGCGGTGGGTATAACCCACTTGGGAGGATCGGACAGAAGAGAGTACAGCCTCAGACAGAACAATCACAAGAGGAAAACTCTAATGGTACTCCACCTCCGCCCGACGAGGAGAAGAATGATGAGGGGTTCACTATTAGTGCTAAGGAGATACAGGAGTCATTATCTGGGATCAACCGTAGGCTTGAGGTTGATCATAACTCTCCCTACTACCAGGAGAATGAGCAGGGGTTCATTATTGGTGATAAGGAGGTAAAGGAGGCATTCTCTAAGAATAACCCCAAGCCAAAAGCTCCAGAAGATGCTGCTACATCGACGGACTACTATGCTGCTAAGACTGCATGGAGTAGGTCTACGGCTCTACCTGTTGAGGAAAAGAGAGCGTGGTTACATGACCAATGGGTCAAGAGACAACAGACTCAGATAGAACAACCACAAGAACCTCTTAACAATATCAAAGAAGGTGAAACTACCACTCCAGCATCCGAAGAGTTTGATCCTAGAGGATTCAAACCGTACACCGGCCAGGAGATTCCAGAGTCATTACCGTCAACACCAAAAGAAGAGGCTAACACTACCACGGAGGACCCTACTCGATTGGTGAATAGTGAAGCACAGCCACATGATGATGATGAAGGTCCTAATAGGGCTACTGACAGCGCTACTGGTGGTACTCAGCAGACCGTTGGTGAGTTTAAACCGACAGATCAGTATATGCAATATCTTGCCTCTATTAGAGAGAGAGATATGCGCCGCAATCAATTCGTACCTCCTACTATAAAGGAACCTCAACTACCTACTGATAAGTTTCCAGAGTTACCGCCTGCTAAACCTGTCAGTGCTAATACTCTTAGAATAACTAAAGACCAATTACTACCATCTTCTGTTGGTAGAACCGAATCCATTCCTGAGATCAATCCATTTGACCATCTTGCTCCTGTCTATCCTCATAGTACTCCTGAACAAGCTAATGAGGCTAAGAATCTTACAACTAAACAAACACAAGGTAGTTGGCAAGACAAGGCTGATGAATGGAACTCTAAGTTGGAGAACATGAAGTCAGGTTGGAATCCTAACCAACTCCATGCTTTTGGGATTATCCCACACGTCTGGGACACTGCAATCTCTCTTGCTCAGCATGCAATCAAACTGACAGGTAAGGTAGCTGATGGTGTTAATGCGTTCATGAAACACGTCAAGTACAACCACATAGGTCCTGCCATCGACGAACAAGCTCTTCGTGACCACATAACAAAACAACTAGGAGATCAAAATGCCATACAAAAGTCAAGCACAAGCGGGGTTCTTCCACAGTCACCAAAAGAAACTGTCCAAGCAGGGAGTCAACATCAAGGAGTGGGACAAAGCAAGCAAGGGCAAAAAGCTACCTTACAAGGTGGGACCACTCACAATGCACCACCCAGCGATCAAGGACAAGTCAACCCAGTAAGTGGTAAGGACTTTGGTCCTTTTAGGAAGATTGCTGGGTCTGTCTTGGACAATGTTCGTGCCCTTCCACATAAGGGTGCTCGTGCACTGGCAGATGCTATGCAGAGTGCGCTGAACAAACAACAGTTACTCATTGGGAAATACAAGAATGCTTCCCTCGATGCTGTACAGTCAAAGGGCGGATTGTCGAAGTATGAACCGGGAGTTCTCAATAGAGCAATTGACAAGTTCATGACTACTGGTGTTAAGCCTACTAACTTAGCACCTAAGTTGCAGAAATGGTTCGATACCAACAAGGCTCTACTGCATCAATTTGGTCAGGAGCACATCCAAGCAAAAGTCCCGATCAAGAACCCCAACGGCTCTGTTCGACTGATGCAACAGAAAGAGAACTACTGGCCAACGATGGCTAACCAGCAGACAGAAGACATCTTTCGTCAGGGGACAGACCATGCAAAGATGACCGCACTGAAGGGTGATTGGATGGACTACTACACAAAGAAGTTGGGATACACTCCACAAGAAGCAGAGGACAAGTTCAACAACTGGAAATCTAGTGCTGCTGGTTCTTTGCAACAGAGTAACCTCAACCACCAAGACTACTTCAATGCCATTCGCCGCGCGCAAGGTGATCCACTTCCACCTTCCTTCAGGGAACAAGATCCAGTGAAGAATATGTCACGGTACTTTGACCGTGCTTTAACTTCGTTGGCTCACTACACAGAGGTAGAGAAGAACCCAAAGGCAATGGCTGCTGTTGGTGCGACAAAGGATGCTTGGGGGAATAACATTCCCAAGGACCCTGAAGGGTCTATTGCCAACAATGACTATGTGAAAGCTGCCCTTGGGCAATATCACACTGAACCGGGCGGAGTTGCAGAACAGACAGAGGGTGGTGTCTCTACCTTGGCAACACAGATGTTTATTCAATACCCAGGACTTCAAGCTCACGTTCTTGCGTCCAATGCCGTAGGTGCTATCTCTTGTGCTCCCAATCCCTATGTTGCTGCTAGGGCTGTAGGACATGCTCTTACACACATGAAAGAGGGGTGGACTCGCTCGAAAGAGAATGGCCTGTTCAAGTGGTCAGCTGTCAACACAAAGGATATGTTTGACAACTCTATGTCCACCTATCAAAGGATGGCTGGAGTGTCAAAAGCGATCAGGGATGTTTCGACACTGGGTGGGTTGACTACGAAGGTAAATGCTGCTTTCCAGCAGGTTTACTTTGAGCACTTGATTCCCACAATTATTGCACGTGCAAACCAAGGTGATATACACGCTGCACAACAACTAAGACACTGGGACTCCTCGTACAAAGTGGGTAAAACCTACGGACAGAAAGAGACTCAACAACTTGCATCTATTGCTGCGTCGTATATCCATGGAACTGGTGACATACGACAGATGCCAGCGTGGATGATGCAGGAGGGTGAGATCAGTGGGTTTATGCAACTTGCACACTGGTCTGTTAGTCAGACTAATAACTTCATGCACAATTTTGTTGTACCTGCACAGAGAGGTAATTATGCCCCGCTGATGACTGCTATGTTTGGTGCGACTGTCGGAGGGTATATGGTGAAGGAACTGCGGGAAGCACTACAAGGTAAGAAGGGACAGATTCCATCGTTACAGGAAATATCTGCTGGTGAAGGTGGGCTGGCTGGACATCCTGGACTGTTGGTGTACAACATGATCGCTGGGATGCAGTACGCTGGATTCGGGGGACTGTTCTCTCAAGTGGCGAAGTATCCTTTTGACTTTAAGTACAAGAACTCACCACAGGGAGCAACGTTCCCACTTGATGAAGTGGCACACGACGTGTTAGAGACTATCAAGAATGTCTCACAGACTATTGCCAATGACCCTAATGTCAACTGGGTTGACTTAGCTAGTGCTGTCGCGATGAATACGTTCAGGAACAACTTGAAGTTGTCGTCTGTTGCCATCAACCAAGGTATTAACCTCGGTCTTATTACTGGGATGCCTGCTGAGAAGAAACAGCTAGCAGACAAGCTGGGGGAACTGAGAAGGTTTGAAGAAGTGCAAGGACTACCGTACGACGAGACTGAGCAAGGGTCTAACCCCTACATGAACCTCGAACAGAAGAAGTTCAAGATGACACAAGACATGGGTAAAGCAGTACAGATGCTACCTGGGCTTATCAACAATATCGTAGAGAAGTACAAAAGCAATCCCGACGTGATGATGAATAAACTGGAAGCCCTTAAGAGTGGTGACCAGTATGCCACCTTCCCGTCGTTTGAGAAGATGCCTCTACAGGCAATGAAGTACATCGCATACTTACAGAGAGAGGAGGGGCCTGAGCAAGCTCAAGCTGCCCTCCAAGACTACTTACGTCACAAGACTATTAATGAGGTGAAGGGGAGTCTAGTGCCTTAGACTTATGTCTTCCTGTAGTATATAGTCTCAACACCAGTATCTTTGTCTGGTCTTGAGTCTGTTATTATTTGGTTAGTTACCATCAGCACTTCAAGTGCTTCCTCAAACTGTTGCCTGTTGACTCCCTGTTTGTGACAAGGGATCATCAGGTCAACCACTTGCTTCTCACCATCATGTAGAAGTTCCAGTATCTTCTGCGAGGCTTTTGCTTCTGGACTCTTACCCTCCATGACAAGAGCAAGGTGCATGTTCTTCTCCTCTGCTTCCAAGACTGCTATCGCTCTCTCGAATGTACCCTGAGGGATTTCATTCTTTGGACGACCTTGTTCGTCTGCCTCTGCATCCTCCCCGAAGTGAAGAGCCATTGCTAACTTCATCACATGGATGTTCTTACGAGCATAGTAAGGAATCATCTCAGGTGACTTGTTCTTCCACTCTTTCTTCTCGTTGTACTTCTCCCACCATTCTTGCATCCACTGACGAGTAGCATCAGAAATGCGAGCAGGGCCGTAGAGGGAGGTAAGTTTCTTAACGTGTGTAAGAAGGTCAGTCTTGTGCTGTTCTTGTTCAGGAGTCAGTGGGGGAAGCCACATCTGATAGAAGCGATTCTTATTCGCATAGACATAGAATGTCCTAGAGGTAAAACCTTCACCTATCAAATCTTCATCAAAAGTAGACTGCATAAAAGCAGGAGTTGTCCCAGCAATAAGATTGAGACAACCACGGCGGATACGATCCTTTCCACGTGTAATTGTCGAGTACTCATAGTCAACCGGACAATCATATAACCCAAGCAAATAGTTAACAGTATCGTTAGTCCGCTTACGCATAAGGGAACTAAGCTCTTCAAGAACAAAGCAGAGTGATGAGTGTCCATAGGCTCTTAATTTTGGTTGACCATTGACTTCTTCGACGTAGTTGATATATCTGTATGACTGCGCGACTGCTTGTACAAGTGCTTCGTAGGTGATAGCATCTGCACAGACTGGGATCAAGAGAGGTTTGATTAAGTCTTTTGGGCCTTTACCAGTACCTTGTTGTTCTGTCGCAGAGGCATTCTTCAAGTTCTCACTTACCGCCGCCTCTACTACAGCTGCCTTCTCTGGTGATGTTGCCAGCTTTTCATTGCCCTTGGAAGTGTCAAGGGTCCAGTGTTTCAACATTGAAGTGACTGCTTTGATGGAGAGACCTTTTCCCAGACCTGGTGGTCCGACAAGGATCACGTACATGTTTGGGTAACATGGCTGGTGCGCAGGACCCAACCATACACGACGTTGTAGCGCTGCTGTCACTGTGTAGTACCATGACCAATCTAAGTAGTTGTCTGGTGATGGTAGGCCAGAGGTGTAGGACTTCCATCTCTCATAATTTGTTATAGCCATGTCAACTCCTGTAGTCCTAGAGGGTTAGATTCCTTTGCTGAGTTCCAGTTAAACCCTATATTCTGTTCAGATTTCATCTTAAATTTAGTACCGTCATTTGGTGACACAAGGTCAATATTCATTCTCTGTCTCATTGCATCTCTGTTCTCTCTAACAAACATCAATGGACACTGTGTCAAAAAGGAGTCATGAGTGTCAGCAAGTAAGTCGTATGGTTTCTTGTTCTCCAGCATTTCCTCCAGGTAGTAGTTAGTCGAGGCAATGCGAGTAATTTCGCCGACAGTTGATTGAGATGACCAAGCGTAGTATTCTTTCAACTTCTTGTCGATGTTGTAGTCTGTTAAGATGAATGGATGACCAAACAAATTGAACAACATCCCAGTCTCTCTGATCTGTTTCTCGATCCTCTTGTTTCTCTCTGGCACCTCAGGGAATAGGGACCTGATAGTCAACAGAAAATTGCAAGCATCTTCGTTGGAGATGTAAATCTGACCTTCTGACTTCTCCAAGATATTCATCCTGAATGTAGGACCTTGTACGTCATATGAGAAAGAGTGAACTGTCTGTTTTGCTAGGTAGTAGTATCTCTCTCTTGCTTGCCAGTTGTCAGAGGACTTGATTAGCTTATCCATGTCAGACCAGAAAGGATTCTTCTTCAAGTCTTCGATTGGTGTGTTACACAGGAGGTCAATGTCCAACCCTTCAGTCAAACCACCAGAGTCTTTCAACTTCTTCTTCCACACGTCCTTGAACAACTTAAGGGCAACATAGACATGTGGTTTGACGTTGTGGATAAACAACTGACGATAGTCAAGAGGGTCTGACTCGTATGCAACTATCAGTGCCTCTGCACCTGATTGGTCTGACTGGATGAAGACCTTCAGACATAGCAACTCAATCTCTGTGAACTGGGATGTCTCGCCTGTCTTTATCCAGTGCAAACACTTCTCAGTAAGCGCGGGGGAGAGACCATCTGGCTTATAGATCTGACGCATGTGTTTCTCAATGTTCTGTAAGTTACTACCCCAGTAACCTAAGATCTTTGTTGAGGAACGTCGAAAGGTCTTTGTGCCAGAAAGTTTGTATGTGGTGGAGTTTCTTAGCATATCTCTTGGAGGTAACCAAGATTAGCCAATTCGGCTCCGTAGAGTGCAGACATTGGACACCACCTATAACCATGTTCTAATAACCACTGTTCTTGTTCAGGGAATGGACGTAGTATTTTCATAAGTCACTCAAGTGTAATGCAGTTACGGTACAAGCTTCACACAACTGATCTTCGTTGAATATGTGAAGTAAATGAAACTGGTCCATCTCAACAACATACCTTGTTTGTCCGTTGAGAGTATTGAACACAGAAACTACTGTTCCTGGGAATCCATAACCTGTTGGTTTGGTTACCCTGTCACCAACTTTAAACTTAGTGTTCATATAAATGTTTCTTGTTGTTCGGCTACCAAGGGTTTTGTTACTCTACCATCATGTCCCTTCCAAGGGATAAACCTAAAAGCTGAAGTCTCCTTCGCAACTTTCCTGTATGCAAGGACTAGTTGTATCACCGGATTATCAGGGTGTTTCATTGCAAGTCGATACATGATCTTCTTACCTAATGAGGGATCACCTGTCTGTGGTGATTTAAATAGAACAGGATAACCTAAGATCAAGTGGAAGTAAGCACAACATTGTTTGTTAGACCCCGGGAATAACTTTGGCTTTCCTTTTAGGTATGACCGAATTTCCACGAGACCCTCTAACCCTATCAGTAGGTTAATCATCCTACAGTACTGCATCATCAGTCGGTCGTTCTCTCTGATCTGCCTCTGTCTGTCCTCGTCATCAAAGGCAATTCCTTGGATTGTCATACAGAGATAAGGAACAATAGAATCATTTGCACACTTAATGGACGACTCTAACCCAGGAATTGTCTCTGAGAACTTCTCGATCTCTCTGTGGATAAGGACCATTGTATAGACATCCGCCCCACAATACTTCAACTTCTGCTTAACGTGTTCCTGTGTAAAGTATGCCCTGCTGTCTGTATCTTTGTGGAACTTCTCCCAAGTCCAGTAAGACGTGCAATGACCTAATGACTTCTCAATACATGGGAAGCACCGATGCTGAGCCAGCATAGTATCATAGCACCTATGAACTGGGATTCGATATTTAAACCCAAGGACAAAGAAGTCAAAAGCTGCACCGTTATGAGCGACAATAATGTTGTCACGAATAGCAACCGCCAGTGCTCGAAGAATGAGGTGATAAGCACTATAAGCGGGATGGTAATTACCATCAAGAATAGGCACACAATAAATGTTAACACCGTCAAAAGAAAACGAGAAACAGAGTAGATTTTGTTCTTCATAGTCAGTCTCCATGTCAAAGTAGAAGAAAGAATTCTTTGTCCCTCTGAGGACTTGAACCACTTCTTGGGCGGGAGGGGAGAGGTGATAGCTGGGTTTAGGCCCACAGATCAAACCCTTTATGCGACTCCATCCCATTTTATCTTGTAGAATCTGTTTGACCTTCCATATATCCGCTCGCAACCAGAAAGCGTAATTAGATCTTTTTGTCGGGGAGAAACGTTTGACATCCCCTTCGTCTTCACTATCCTCAGATAGTTCATCGTCTGCCACAAAGTCTTTAGAATTTTCATTGAGTGTTGATTCCCAGTTTTTCATATCACAAGCATCTTGTGGGAAGTAAGATGCTATTGCAGGGATACCTTTGTATTGAAGGACTGAACCTCTCATCTCATTAAGAGTGTTGTCCTTTGTCTCTTCTGGACACCAAGCGTGCATTGTCTGCTCACCGAGCAGAAGGACACACTTAGTGTCAGGCAACAAGGGAACCATACACTCCATCACACGAACATCACATTGCATCAGCGAGCACACAGGAGACAGTGCTTCATTAACTAGAATGCCAGATGAACCTTGCAGGAGGCGGACAGTATCAAACCGTGATGGATTGTTCAGGACAATTGTAAGACCTGAATACTTACCATACGGAATGTTTCTTGTTAGGTTGGGTGTTGCCATGAAATTGTTCTCCTTCTATTTAGACTCTAAAGGAGGAAGAGAGTCTCTTGCTTACTCGACTGAGGTAATCTCGATTTTGCCACCTTGGCAAACGTCGTCGATAATACTCTCAGCGCCGTTGTCTTCAAGTTCTGCCTGTTTGACAATTTCTAATCGCTGCTCGTTTGTCATACTATCCCAACCAGAAATATCTTCCCGGTAGTACTCTCCAATTTCCAATGAACCAGTAATTGTGTAGTTAATCCTCATATGCTCAATAAGGTTTGTTGCTACCAGCACCCTCAGGAGCCAACCCAAAGATCTCAGTCACTTCAGATTTCCACTTGACAATCTCCTTGCCAGTCACTGGATTCTTCTGGATGTCACCCTCAGGATGCTTGCCAGCCTTCTTCGCAGCAGCAATCTGTGCACCAGTAGGAGTCCTACGAACAGGGTCAGACTTACCCCTCATCTGTGCAAGAACACACTTACCAATGAACTGCTTCACGTTGGGGTTAGACTTGTCTTCCTGCGATCCATCAAGACCGAACTTCTCGAAGAGAGACTGACCAACTGCACTGTTCCCGATAAACACCTTGGCTTCGTCATTGGAAGTTTTGGCTTCGTCAGGCGAACCATCTGCATTGAAGTGGGCAGTAGTGTGGTAGGAAGTGGCGTTAACCCCAGCAATCACTACAATCTGTCCACCAATCTCATACGTGTCAGGAGCTACAACTTCCCAGTCCAGCGTAATCATCGGATTGCCAGCGGACTTTGAAGGACCAAACGTTGCATTCTTCACCCGGAGAGTGAAGCAACTATCTGACGGGAACTGAATGTTGCTATTCCAATTTACTTGTGATGTACTCATTTTGTTTTATTGGCAGTTGGTTGCCAGCCTATTTGTTTTTGGTTGTTAAGAATCCTAAGGACAACTTAGGAAAGTGTAAGAATATAGTCAGCAACCTCTTGGAGAGTTGCACAGTAGTGAACGTCAGGTTGAGCTGGACCTTGACTGACGTCCAGTAGAGACTGTTCAGGTGGAGTAGAGACTAACCATCCGTTGTTGATTTGACTGATGTGTATTTGTTTCATTTTGTTTCTTATGCTTGTGGTTTGTTTGTGTCCACAAATTGTTTCCGGTACTTCTGGAAAGTTTCGTAATTAGCAAGGATGTACTTAGGTGCATCTCTCAATGAGGAAGAACCCCCGCCAAAGGTGTCATCACCTTGGATCTTCCAGAGGTGGAATGATCCATAGTTAATAGGTGTAGAAGCACACCATTCTTTCAGGGTAGTAGCGTTGATTCCAAAATACGACAAGGCTCTCTGTGTCTCATCATCAGTCTTTGGTTTAGCTATACACAACTGTCGGAAATAATCTGTAAAGTTAAGACCCATCTTGTCAGCTGCTTGACCTGTCAGGAGAGGGCTAATCTTACCATTGTACTCACCTTCTTTATCCCTCTCTTTCTGCTCATGACAGATGAATATCACATCACACTGAAGTGCTTTAATACAGTCCCACAACTCCTCGAAGTAGGCTTTCTTCAAGTCCCACTGGATGAACTTGTTAAATGTTCCTTTGGTAGAATGTGCCAACTCTGTCTCGTTAAACTTGTACCAGATATGATATGCTGTCTCAATGCCTGAGCAACCATCAATGATTAGAGTCTGTTCATGTACCAACTTCAACCCCTCGGTTGAGAGCCACTTGGTAAGTGCTTCCTTCTTCGAGCAAGGAGCTTGAAGACCTGGTCTAGGGAGGATGGTGTCTACAAACTTAGGATCATAGAATGGTGCTATTGGAATGTCAGACCTGTGCAAGTGTGCAGAGACTTTCCTGTCGAAAGACAGGATGACTGGGTTAGGGAACGTCAGTGCTGAGGTAGTCTTACCAGAGAACGGTGCTCCCTGCACTATCAATCGTACTTGACTGTCCTCTGTCTGCGAAAGGAACTTACAGCCTTTGGGTGTGTATGGTGTCATGATAAGAAAAAGATGTCTACGCGTTTACCGTTGTACATGTACTTGATGACTTCTTTGTTATCATAGTACTCTGCATGGATAGAGGTTCTGTCTTCTGCATCTACAAGACCAAACTCTGACAACATCTTGTTGAGATATTTTCTGTCAATTTGACCTGTCTTGTGTGGGTATATAAAGATATCTAAATCTTTAGTACTACTACCTCTATGCAGGACTGAACCTCCAAGAGCTACATGATAATGATTGTAGATCCTCTCGATCTTTGTCTCAAGAGCTCTGGCTACAACTAGAGCTTCCTCCAGAGACCACATCATGGGTGTAGGTGTTGGTGTCATTGCTTTGTGATTTGTTTGTCTAACAGTGGCTTAAGATCCGGCGAGCGGAAGGAAGGTCCTTTGATCCACTTACCACTCTTGTCTTTGTGCCCGTCAATGAACTTAGACATGTTGGATGAATGGACTTCTTGGAAGATAGGATCAATGTCCATACCATGAGCTACTGCTGTTCCAAGTACGACGTACAACAGATCAGCAATTGCGTCAGCGATCTCTGTGAGATCTTCTCTGAATTGAGCAGCATTATACTCATCCAGTTCTTCCTGAATTAGTGCAACTCTTAATGCACGAATATCTGCACGGTCTGGTAAAGTTGTCGGCCTGTCAGGACACTCTTGCTCAGCCTTCAACATAAACTCACGAACTTGTTCTTGCTCTTTCATCATACTTTTATCTCCAATACTTTTGTTAGTAGATCTTTCAATGTTCCATTGTTCTCAATCACTTTGTCAAACTTGTAGTCATCCAACTCAATCTCTGATGGATGCTTGTCTGTGGTGTCGTCATACATCTTTGTCACTCTGATGACAGAACCACCCTGCTTTCTCACCCACTCTGCTTCGTCGAAGAAGCGAACATCAGGTATCAATAGAACTTTAAACCCTGACCTCTCGAACTGAGGAAGTGCTTCCTCTACTTTCCTTACCCAGTAGTCATGGCCATATAGATTACGTTTGTAGTCTGTACCATGACCCTGTAAGATAAGACGGAAGGCATCCTTGTGACTCTCAATGAAGTCAACAGTAACACCGTACATGATTGCTACTTCGCGCTTCAAAGCATCAGCAAAGTGATACCTGATGGCACTACCTTTCGGTAGATTGGCTGCAAGTAGAGATGCTACTGTGTCTTTGCCTGATTTCTTCTTACCAGAGATTCCGATGATTTTCATATGTCATTATAGTTAAGTGGATCGTGGTGTACTTGTTTGAAATTTCTCTTGAGAAGGACGTTCGCAACGTTGTCTGGATTCCTGCAACAGTCCCAGAACTGACACTTCACAAAGTTCTTCTCAGATACGTTCTGATACTTGATGCAAGTACCATTGATGATCCCAGTCTTTGGGAAGTAATTAGTCCTGATTGCTTCTGAGATCTCCCTGATCTTAGCATCAACCATCAACTGGAAGTTGTCGATCTCTCCGCCCGCAGTGAGGAATACCTCCGAGCGTTCAAAGGATGTAGCATTAGGGTCTTTGTCGAGGAAGATTGCGTCGATAAAGCAACCTATGTTTGTCTGACCTAACTGACCAAGTACAGATGTAGGGTGCATAGTGCCCATCAGCTTGATCGCTAGCTTGTACATCCTCAATTGCCTTGACAACTCGTACTGCTGGAAGTAACCTCTATTGTCCCAAGTGCCAGAAGTCTTCCAATCACCAAGAGCATAGCAACCGTTCTTGAACTTACCGATCTTGTCGATTGTTCCACAGAGGTTTACAATGATGTAATCGTCTTCGTAGTACTTGATTGAGAAGGTAACCTCTGTTGCTGGTTGCAGTAAGTTCTTCTCACCTTTGCAGGCAGGGCAAGGACCTTGATCTAACTGCCCACTCCCTCTACACCTCCAACAAGGAAGGACTAGTTGTAGTAACTCGAATGAGTTCTCTTGCATGACAAAATCAGTCCACAGATTCATACAGACTGTCGATAGGTGCCTTTCGTCTCTCAGGTAAGGTTTCTTGGGGTGGTCCCTTGTGGGAATCTTAAACGCATCAAGAGCATACTTCCGTGCAATAGGCAGTTGCCCACCAGTCTTGTATGCCACGTCAATGAACTTATGAACCGCAACTCCATATGTCAACTCAGGTCCATTCAGGAGTTCTTTATAACCACCTGTTGGTTGACCACTCTCTGCAACACTACCAACAACTGTTCGGTAGAAATCTAGGATGCAGGATGAGTGACCTAGAGAAGTGGAGTCGATATTGATAATCAGTTTACTCATTTACAAGTGCTCCTGCTGGATGACCTTTGTAGGTGTAGTTTTCTACAACATACTTGAATGAGAGAAAAACAGCATTAATACACATACCACCATCATCAACACTGGTGATCAGTCCCCTGCCAAGGGGGTTACTAACCACCTCTCCCACCGGAACTTCCTCCACAGTCCAAGGACGATACTTTGGTTCTGGTTTGATGCGATAGTACTCAGGCGGGCTAGAGAAGTTGATTGTCTCTCCTGGAGTAATCGCTGACCAAGTCTGGTATTGGATAAGATTAATCTCCAATGTACTACCCTCACTCCATGCTTTAATGATTGGCCACATCTTCTTAGCTTGTTCTTGATTCATTTTCTTCCTTTCTTTTTTGTGATAAACTCTGGATCAACTCCCATCGCAATCAGAGCATCCATTGCTCGTTTCTTGCTTGGTGATATATAAGGAGCTGGTTCAGTTTTCTTTGGTGTTATTGTTCTTGCTCTCTCAGGTCTAGTGACGTTGAGAAATGGTTCGAAATGCTTTAGAAGTTCTGCATCAGATAACTTCTCCAACTGATCAGCAGAACAGTCTAGCAGTTGGGTAAGAGTCACAGCGATGTCCTTATGATACTGATGTGCCTCTCGTCAACGGCGTACTGTACTCCACGGACAGTTGACAACATCGTCTTGATGTCAACAATCTCCTCTGGAGAGAGGGCTAAGTTGTCCTGTGTGAAGGGTTCCCAGTTGTCAGAGTCCTCTATCCAATCTGTCATCTTCCTATACCAGACTGGTTTGCCTTCGCGCGGGGCGACAAGGACTGGCTTTAGACCATCAGTCCCAGACAACCCAGCAAGGAAGGAGATACGAACACCGAGTCCCCTGACTCGTTCTACTTTCACAGAGTCATACCACCGTTCATAAATGCCAGCTTTGTCTAGTCCATTCTGTGGTTCAACAAGGAATCTGATTGATTGATTGACTCTATTATACAGAGTCTGTGATGACACTCCAGTCTCAGGTGTACACCATTGAGAGTAGTAGTAGATGATGTTCTCACCAGTTTGAATCATCGCGTCGATGGCCTCCTTGATCTCAAGGGCATATACCTTCTTGTAGTAAGGTGCGTTAGATCGGTGTGACCAACCTGCTGGTTTAGTTGATGTTAACATGTTGACTAGTTTCTCTGAAAGTTTCTGCGAAGGGAAGAGTGCCTTGGCTAGGTCCTCAGGAGTGTTCATACTTCCTTCTCGTAGATTTGCTCCATCACAAACTTGTGAGTTCTGACGATTGCACCTGGCTCAAACTGACAAGCCATCCGAAGAAGGATCATTGCATCTTGGTAGCAGAGATGGATACGAGTAGGTTGTTGGTTCTCTGTGAACGAGAGATCAATGAATGTCTTTGCCACGTAAGAACCACAGACCATACACATCTGTTTGGATTCTTTTGGTGCGGGTGGAAAGCTGGGAAGTGGAGGCTGTTCCTCTGTGTTGTTTAAACTCATAGTGATTTGATTTGATTGGTGTGGATGTTTTACTCAGCAATTTCTGTGCCAAGAATATGGCAAGTATAACTCCTAACTATGATATACTCCCCCACACATTGTAACGAATAACATACTTCTGGATTGATCGGACATTGTGAGACAAGTCCAACTGACCAGCCTTTAATGCTCCGCCCCACTGCTCTAAGAACTTCCCAGAGTCAGATAGAGATCGAGCAATAGGTACTGTGTCACCAAGACGAGCCTTCAATGGAGTGATGTTCAATGTCAACGTAGAAATACGAGCAAGAAGATCTTCACGGAACTCCCTAGTCTTAACCATCTCCTCTAGGTTCCTATTAGTTGCAAAGACAAACTTACAGTCAATGTCCTCCTCGTCAACTGCACCTACCTTACAGATCTTATTCTCTTGGAGAACCCGTAGAAGTTTTGACTGCATTCCAAGTGGCAGTTCTCCTACTTCATCCATGAACATTACACCACCTTGGGCCTCAGAGATCAAGCCATTCTTTGTTCCAGTTGCACCGGTGAAAGAGCCCTTCATGTGACCAAAGAGAATGGACTCAATAAGTGTCTCAGGAATACCAGCACAGTTCACTGCCTTGAAGGCACCCTTGCGGGCGGCAATCATAGAGGATGCAATGATCTCTTTGCCTGTACCAGTTGCACCATAGATTAGAACAGCGTGTTGACTCTTAGAAGCCTTGAGTGCTCTATCTTTCATCTCCAACATTGCCTGATCTTCTGTGATGAATCTCTTCAACTTCAACTCACCTGCACAGAGCGTATCAACAAGACGAAAGGAACCATCAGTACACGGTTGAATTGTGTATGGAAGTTTGCCTCTATCAATATAGTCTTGGACGATAGGAACAAAGTCTTCCCCGTTTGCAAGCTGCATCTCTAATTGAAAACGAGAGAGTGTTTTAGTGGGGGTAGTAGTGGGTGGTGTCATATAAGTTTCTTGTACTTCGCGATCAAGTCATCATACTCAAGTAACTTCTGCTGGAGAACTCATTTGTTTCCTTTCTCCTTTTGTGATTTGTTAAATTGTTTCTCACACCATGCTTTCCAGATGGACTGAGCCTTCTCACCGGTGTAAGTGAGTCGATGGTTTGCTTGGACTTGAAGAGTGGTGTATGGAATCCATTCGTCAATGATGCCAAGATAGAATGCTCTCTCTAGCATCGTTGTCTCCTCTCGAAGCTGTGACCCTGCACCAACAAATCCAGGATACACAACAATAGCTGGTGCCTCACACTCAAACTCATGACCATGAACTGTTGGTTGAGTTGGCTTTGACTGACGCCTATAGTTCCCATCAGCTGTACACCAACCAGTCCAAGCGTACTGAACCTTGTTTAGGTCAACGACTATGCGATTATTTTTCATCGTTCAATGATGGTGTATTGTGCACTGTCTAGATACCAATTGCCACCGTAGATTGGGTCAACCCAATTGCAAGCAAATGTTATTGAGGAGTCTTCACCACGTGCCAACTGTGCATCAATGATCGTACTAGCTGCCAACTCAATGGCATTCTCCAGTGTGATACCACACTGAACCATCGACTTAATATTCTTCAACGAACTGTGAACTTTGATTTTCATATATCAATCTCATTTCTAAGTCCTACATAGATAGGACTTCTTGGTTTAGTTTTAACACCATGGGACTTAGACTTGATTGTAATTGTTTTCCACAACCACTTATCTTTGTCCGCCCAAATCTCTCGACGCTTTTGGTCGGTCAATCCAACACCAGTCCCAACCCTGAACTCAAGACCAACATTGTCACGAACAAGGAATGCACCCAATGTCCCTTTGCCAACCAGTAGAGCACCAGCTGATGACCTGTCCATCTTACCAACTGCATTCCTTTTCTCTGGATTGCAGTTCAACATCTGCTCTTCAAATCCAATGATGATGCACTCCGACCGGGTGAAGCGAGCTAGCTTGACTAGGTATTGTTCCCTCAGCGTAGAACGACCTTGCTTGTAAGGAGAGTAAGGCGCTCGGAAACAAATACCCTCACCTTGTTGCTCTTCACATTCGTGGAAGAATTCCAACAGCTCTCGGGGGGATGTACAAGCTACAAGTTCAGGTAAGACACAGAAAGGAGGTAGTGATGGTCGTTCAAAGATAGCAGTATCTATCCTATCTTTGTACCCCATATTGTATCCTCTATCCCACCAGTCAAGGACATGGAACTGTATCTTGTCAGAGTCAGGATGTTCCTCTGACATCACGATTGATTCTACTTGGTCGTAAGGTAAGTCCTTATTCCACAACTCCATGTCAAACCCATATGGAAGGGAGTCTGACCTCTGCTGGAGCAGTTTGTTGGGGATCTTCTTCAGAGTCCTAGAGGCCAAGTCACCTAGTTTGATTGCTCTTATACCATCCTTCTTTAAGGAAGCAATGACTGGGTAACAAAGTTTCTTCATTGCTTCTAAGATGGAAGAATCAGAGTGATCTGACTCTGAACTCAACAAAGAAGCAGCTAGCATTGGTTTGGTGAAAGGTATCATTCTTCTCCTTCTTGTTCTACCAGACCGTCTCCTTCAAGATCATCTGGTAAGGTTTCTTTGTATTTTTCTATGTCTTCTGTCCGACCACCGACTACCATATTACTCCATGGTTCTTTGTGTTTCACTATCTTCGACAAACACCTCAACCCCTTCCCTGCAATGTCTGCCACTCGACCTTCGATGGTTCCTTTGTAGAAAACAAGCCACTGTTTAGTCACTGACAGGGAGGTAAGTCTTGGCGCGCGGCCAACACCTTGGACTAGTTCAATTGGTGACCACGTAGGAGTAACGAGAACTTCTCTCGGACGGGTAGGTATCAGTGGAATATCCTCCTCCACAACATACCCTGACTCCTTTCTCCTGCATCTTTTCTCAGCAGGAAAGACTTCATCAGTATGATGCAGAGACAACCCCACACCACCAGCCTTCAACGTATAGATACAGTATAAAGTCTTACCAGATTGGAACTTGTCTATCTCCTTCTGTCTCTCCTCGAAGGACTGCATCCCAAGACGAAGGTGTTCTGGCAGATCAAGAATCTCCCTCTCCTCAACATCCTCAAGAGCTAGAGCCTCAAGCAACTCTTCACGTGTAGTTCCTTGTGTTTGTAGTTGCTTGTCTGTCAGACTCATTATCTTTGACTTGGCCTTTTGTTTTTCTGTCAACTGAGTCTGACCACCACCCCAGATGATGGAGATTTGATCTCGTGTTACTCCCTTTCTCTCAAACTCAAGAATCATCTGTATGATTGTAGGCTTGAAACTAAGAGCACACACTGCTGCCTTACCACCTTCGACGATCTCCATCATCCTATTGACTAAGTACTTATGTCTAATGTACTCAGCAGCCATGCGAAACTTGAGGAACTGTACCAGTAGAGCCATGCCTGTAGGAATACCAGCAAGTGACTTTGCTTCCAGCTTTGCCTTCTCCTCCAAATACCTCTCCCAAGCTTTCTCATAGTACTCCCTCTCTTCCCTTGACTGGAAGTCAATCATCTGAACTTTGTTGTCAGCTTCAAACTGCGGACGTACACCTTTCACCCTGACAACATACTCACTCAGGTCATCCATCAACCTCTCGACTGCTGCTTCATTGTAGTCCTCAGGAGCACCTTCACCTGCAATTACCTTAGCATACTGAGGCCAAGTCTCATTCGTCAAGATAGCATTCTC
>Ga0302281_10000815_pt1 | contig 23002 bp, 10 predicted proteins | sample III_Fen_E1_2_FD_198762 | JGI IMG/M metagenome (GOLD analysis project Ga0302281, IMG submission 198762) | Peat permafrost microbial communities from Stordalen Mire near Abisko, Sweden - III_Fen_E1_2 | ecosystem: Environmental > Terrestrial > Soil > Wetlands > Permafrost | place: Sweden: Abisko...
TCTCTCTCTCTCTCTCTCTCTCTCTCTCTCCTCGTTCTTATTTTTGTTTCTCTCTCAGGTATGTCAGTCAACCGACCAGACAAACCAAAGCCGCGTTACTTCCGTGTGCCACCGGAGGGGCAGCAGTTCCATGGGCTGCGGGATGCTGGCCATGGCAAATACTACCCTTCCACAGCGGACATTAATGGGTATTACATGGCGTACATTCCCTGGAGCGTTATGCGTCCACATGCTACGACGATGGGGGAGTTCCTCCCAGCCGAGAAGAGTTCGCTGGCGGCCACTATGCACAACATTATGTTGTTGTTTACTTCTATTGGTCATCAAACGGGTCTCTACCAGACATCCGATTTTCGGAGCCTGAGCGAATCAAAGTATGATCACTCGATCTTCACTGTGACGCCGGTTTATACCGTACCTGATGCCAAGCAGTTGGTCGCTCTTGATCGCTCCTCGTTCTCCGATGAAGACGAATGGGAGCTAGCGGTCGATAAGCTGCGCGAGCTGCGGGGTTATGTTATGACATGCAGCGAGGCAGTGTGCACCGACCGCGACCTACCAGAGATTGAGCCAGGACCGCGGGGTGGCGAAAAGACAAAAGAGAAGAACGAACGCGAGAAGCAGATTCTTAACCGCACCATGAGGCGCAGTCCGCCTTGGATACTCCATGCGGTGCTGAGCACGGAAGCCCGCACGAGCGCCGAACGCGAAACCGGGATTCCAAGCATGACCCACACTACGCGGCGACCCAAGAACCACGAGGCACCAACCTTCCTCTCCCGGCTCACCCGCAAGGCATATGCTGAGATGGTTTACCAATACGTTCCCAACCCATCGAAGATTTTGTATGAATCCAAGGTATGTCATGATGAATCACCCATCAATCCGCGGAATGTCTTCAGTGTGCGCAACGCGTGTGAATTGATGACGCGTGATCGGGTGGATCCTGCATTCTGTGCGCCCCGGGAGTGGTATGAGGGTGATTATGTGGTTCACGATCAACCTATTGCAGGCCGCGGTGTTCGATTCCCATTCCTTGGCCGCTTCACCACCCGTATCATGCCCGACGAACTGGCGAGTCACTCGGTTGAGTACCGATTCCTCCCTTGGCTTCGCCCACAGATTGTCTCAGCCGATGATCCAAACTACCAGGCCTATCTCGATCGTTATTGTGCCTCGGACCGCTTGCCTACCCAAGAGCAAGTGCACCATGCGAAGCAAATGGCGATGGCGAGCGGGGTTGTGTATGGCGCGGGCCCAACCCTGGAGGCGCATCGATACCGAACGAAACAATCGCGAACCTGGCAGGACTACAAGGCGGAGCCCCCGGCCGACGACCCACACCTGTTGGACCCAAAGAACAAACAGACGAATTCATGGGAAACATTCCAAACCCAGGCGAAGCTGCGGAAGGCATGGCAGGAAGAGTGCATCAAGGATTGGCAGCACGTGTTCAAGGACTATGGTGATTTATCGGATGCCCAGAATGCCATGGCACATTGGGCCGAGGGGATATTGATGACGAAGAACAAGTATGGTGTGGGTACGTTCTGCCGCCCACGGGAACATGAATTGTTGTTTTCTCAATTGAGCCAGTTTGGTTCCGATGTGGCGCTCAGCATGCTGAGCCATGAGGAGCTTATGCACATGTACGTCAACCATTCGGCTGCGTTGGTGCTGGAGATGGCTGCATTGACTGCACCCATGGACCGCGGTATGCATCTCCATACATTTATGCCTGGGCTAACAGCCACAGGCAAAACCCACCTTCTCAACGGGCTTCTCGATAAGTTGATCCCTGGCACCGGCAAGAAGTATGGTACCGCATCTGGCAAGGCGCAGTTTAGCGAAAACAATCGCGAATGGGAGTGGTCTATTCGCATATGGGAGGAATGTCCCCCCGAATTGTTGGGGTTTGACCCCAAGCGTGTGGGCACCGGCCGCCGTTCCAAGGAGAAGGCAACGGGAGCGGATTCAGCCCAAACTGCAGAGGCTGCGATGTTTCGTGAACTCTTGTCGTCGGGTAAAGGTCAGCACCAGCGGTTGGTTCAGGACGAGGATGGTAAGTGGAACACCGTGACGCTGGTGGTGCAAGGGAATTTTGTGGCTATCATGGCCATCAATTGCATCAAGGATGATATTGCCGATAATATGATCTCGCGTCTGTTGGTCTGTGCGATTCATCTCTGGCAGCGGGAAGACTCTACCTTCTTTGAAAAGTTCTCAAAGACAGCCTCTCCCACCAGCCAACAACTGAAGGCGGCCTATGTTGAACAGTTTCGCCGCGACCAATTTCTTGCTGCTGTTATCTTCGATTGGCAGCGGAGCGGGATTATCGAACAATGCGATACGAGCGTGGCGAATTCGTTTATCTCTGCGGTATTGAAACACGCAGAGAAACAAGGCAGCGCCTGTACACGCGAACCACGAAACCACGAACGGTTGGGTATCATCACAGCCGGGGCAACCGTGTTAAGTGCTCTTCACCGGGGCTGTGATGGACCGCATGCATTCATGCGAGCCGATGAACCATGGTCATGGGTTAAGTTTGCGAACATTGAAAAGCTCTTGGTTTCTACCGTTGAGCATGCCATCTATGCTATTTCATTGATGTTGGATCAGTTCGAGGACCCTTTGTTGATTGATACCGTTATTGGGATCAATCGCGCTATCAGCAAACCTCACCTACGCGCCCCACCCTCTTCTTCTACCTCGCTGCCGACAGGGCGACCATCTCCCATCTGTCTGGCGTGTGCTGCACCGGGGCAATTCTTCGGGGTTGGCAACAAACACAACTACATCAGCGGAACATGCGAAAAGGCAAAGAAGACGAAGAAGACGAAGAAGGATGATGCGAAGGATGATGATGGAGGCGAGATCAAGGAGGGGCATGTTTTCACGTCATTCGGCAAGAAGATCCTTCGAGAGATTGAGGACCTGCCCGATAGCAGCAACCTCAACAGCCAGGTGGTGCGGGTTTTTTGGGAGGATCCCAAATTATCCCATCGTCACAAAGGAACTGTGACCGACGATGACCGGGCCATCTTACTGGCCGGTTATATTGGCCCGAAGATGATCAAACGGTGCCCTGCCACTGCGGTCCAAGCCATTTGTATTGCTATGCTATCATCGATGATCTCCGCCCCCTTGGATCGGGGCAATCCCGATTCACCCATGGGAAAACCAATCCCTGTTATTTATTTCAAACCCGACCCCGAGGGTGGTTGCTCCGAATTACAGATCGCACGCGCCTGGTTGGATCAGGATGCGGAGGAATCAACGGTGATGCGGGCGGTTGAAACAGTGCTCAATCAAACCGGACATGCTGATGGCACCTATATCACCATGCGAACCGAGAGTGATACTCCTTATTTGGTGCAGACCATCACACGTTCACCACTCCAGCCAGGCGGCAAGCGTGGTATCTTTCGAATGATGAACCCTGGGTTTACCAATCCCGATATGCAATCCCTTATCGCGCGGTCACTCAGCATGCCCATGCCAATCTACACGAGACAGGAAACCGAGATGATGGTTGATGCGGACGACACTGCACGTTTGTTGCAGCAAGTCAAGCGGGTTGCTATCTACAATCGGAACATGCAGGCGCAATTCGATAATAAGATGTCGGAGGTGCAATGGTACAAGGTGGAGGAGGGTCAATCCATCTACCAAGCAGCTGTGATGGGGCACATGGTTCGCACCCGAACAACGTGGGATGAAACTGAATCGTTATTGGAGTCTGGAGTGCCGTGGCGAGTGTTGATTAACGAGGAATTGTATGACTATGAGATCCGAACCCGTGTGATGGCGAGCCCTAGCAGTCGATTGGTTCTGAGCTTCCCTGATGATGTTATGACGGCAATGCGTCGGCCCATCACCGTGCGGGAGTATGAAGCGGCAGAGAAACGAAATCCGGGATTTTATTCTCTTTCCTCCTCCGTCTGCGATATGTTGCGATTGCGTGCCTCGCCGCAGATTGCCAATCGTCTGGTGCGGCTTATGGATTCCGCCACTGGGCGCAAAGCGCTAGTGGTCGGTGAAGGAGACGAAGGCGATGGAGTGGACGAGGGTGACGACGGAGAAAGCAAAGAAGGGAAGGAGGAAAAGAGTGACGGGAAGGAGGAGAAGAAAATACCGATAAGGAAGAACAGAGAACATAAATCATCTATTCCCCCGAGCGCGCGCTTGAGCCAGCCTTCAACCCCTCCTCGTCGTGACCCCACCGTCGACGAACATGCCTACAACGAATTTAAACGGTTCTCGTCTCTGCAATCACTTATCCAGCCCAATGTGCGACTTCCGTCATCTACATCATCCTCTTCCTCTTCATCCTCTTCCCTATCCTTATCTCAAAGCAGCGGTGGCGGCAACGAGGGGAAGAAGAGAACACGTGACGAGCAGGAACTGAAGCGGGGTCCCTCCATCTATGGCAAAGGAGAACGTGACCGTAACGACAATGACGATGACGATCAGGATGATTATCAGCTCAAAACTCACGTTGCGCCCTCTAAAAAGACCCGCGCCGATCCGTATATTCCAAGGACTATGTGTGATTATTCTGGTTTATAAATCAAAAACATTGTTTATGTTTTGATTGTTATTTCTTTCTTGCCTTTCGGGGGGGGGGGGAGTGGGGGAGAGAGGGGGGGGGGGTGGCGGGCCGCGCCCCCCCCCCCCCCCCACCCCCCCCCCCCCCCCCCCATCTCTCTTTTTTTTTTCTCTTTGTAGCGACCGCGAGCCCGGTCTATGTTTCAGCTACTATCTTCTCTTTCGCCTATTGTCTTTGATGATCCTTCACAATCTGGGTCACCCGCGAAATTCTCCTCTTCATCCTCATCTTCTTCTTCGTCGGGTTCGTCTGCTTCTTCCCGTCCGAAGCGCGCGCGCATCGATGTCGCAGCAGAGCCGGAGGCGATTTCGATCAGCAGTGGGTATGACAGGACACCCAAGGGAGAAGTGACCCTGATCGAGGTCGAAACATTGGTTGATGCGAGGGCCGAATTGTTCCGTCACTTGGATCGTGTTCGCAATCAGGTTCGCGAGCGTGGTCGTGCATTCGTTGTGCGGGAAACCAAGAATTGGGTGGATACGGCACCCATACTGGAGAAATTAGGGCTGAACGACCGCCGCGCAGATGTCATGTCCCATCACCTCCTGAGGCTCGCCCATCACGGAACACAGGACAATCGAATGAGGTGGATTCAAAACGAAGTTCAATTGTATCGACTAAGGGCTGGTCGAGCGCCGGGTTATGAACTATCGTCCCTTATCGCTGAATTGGGTCTGGGCTACACCCCTGTCGACATCAACTCTATCGGTATGGACGCTGCTAATCGCAAATGGATCGGGCCGCAGTCTGTGGTTTACCGGGTTCCATTTGAACACGCAACGCACATGGTGGCCCGCCGATCAGTGGTTCTAATTCGGGGTTATGTTTATCTGCCAATCGAAAAAATGCGCCATATCCTCGAAAGGAAATACTTTGAGAAAATGCGCGACTCCATTGAGAAGACCGTTGCCCATCAGCGAATATTGGAGAGTCGAAGAGATCAATCTACCGGTGTGGCTCTCGTTATGAAGGACCCCAGTGTGTCACGAGCACTGATCAACTCCACTCAGGCTGTCGCTCCCAGCTGTGTGTATATCAACAAAAACAAAGTCGTTGTGAATATGGAAACATTATCAGCACAAGCCCGTCGCTCTTTCCCTCTGTGTATGCGTCTCATCCACGACCAAGTGGAAGCACGAGGTTCAACGGCCACTCATATCAAACACAATGGGCGGCTTCAACTCGGGTTGTTTCTCAAGGGGATCGGATTAACGCTCCGACAATCGATGGATTTCTTTCGTTCGGCCATGAAGGATGTTCCGGCAGAGAAATTCGACAAGGAGTATGCCTATGGTATCCGCCATATGTACGGAAAAGAAGGGAAGCGTGTGAGCTATACACCATATGGATGTTCGAAAGTGATTGAATCACAGCCAAACAAAGGTGATGTTTGTGGCTGTCCATTCCGACTGTATAGCCACTCCGCCATGGTTGACATGCTCGTGAAGCGGTCTATCGACAGGAAATCTGCTATCGTCATTGCCGATTCAGCAAAGGCCAAGCAGTTCACCACCGCGTGTTCTCTGTATTACACATACAAACACAAGAATGCAAACCCCCGAAGCGAAAAGGGTACCATCGAGATTCATCACCCCAACCAATATTATGACGAATCATTGAAACAATGGGCGACATCCTCATCCTCCTCCTCATCTTCCTCTTCCTCCTCATCTTCTTCTTCTTCTTCTTCATCTTCTTCTTCTTCTTTGCTGGTGTCGACCCCTCCAATAGCACCCCCGCCGCCGCCACTCCCATTCCGATCATTGCCCCAGCCTTCCGTAACCGAAGGGAAAGCTAAACGATACCATCAACGTGATTGGGCCGATGAATGGCTCGATGACATTGAATCTCAGAGCTTAGTGGAGCCTGTTCCAGTGCATCCGCCTATCCCTCCGCCGCTCGCCCTGCCACCCCCCATTGGGGATCAATACGTCGGTTCTACCGAGGGTTTATAAATAACGTGATTTTGATGTCCCCTCCACTCCCTTCCCCTCCCTTCCCCCCTCCCTTCCCTTCTACCCTTGCTCTTAAATAAGGTAAATCCATTTTTTTTTGTTCTGTTTACAGCGTTCATGGCTACGACCAGCGGTAGCGGCGGTGGCGGCGGTGGCGGTGGTGGCGGTGGTGGCGGTGGGGGTGGTGGGGGCGTTCCCGATAGCAGCGTTAGTCGTTCTTCCATGCTTTCGCGGAAGAAAGCGGAATTGGCAGCCGACGAAGAGGCGGTACGATTAATGATTAAGCGCCGGGAAGAACATGAACGGGGTGGTGGCGGTGGAGGTATTGCGGGGAGCATGCCGGCGGTATTCAATGAGGTGATGCGACCCGCCGCCCCTATGCGAAAGGAACACAAGGACGCGCCGCAGTGGAAGTGTGAGTCACCCTCCACAGTGTTTCGATCTGAAACATATGATCGCACGAAGGCAGCGATGAATACGGCACGGGGCCTTGCGATAAGCAACCAATCGCTAAGCGGTGATAGCAAGCAGGACATGGCTGTTTTATTCGAACTTCAGCAGCTCGCCAACCATGTATTGGACGACGATGCGGGTCATGGTGCATGGGCTGCATTCATTGAGAAGCATCGCGATCAGAAGAACATACTCGCCAATTTTTACATTGGTCGGTATCTGTTTGATCTGGAGGAATCTGCTGCTGCATTTCAATGGCTGAGTCTCGCATCGCATTCATTATATGACGACGAACTCCGCTGCGCCTGCACCAAAATGCTCAATTTATTGGGCGCATCCGTCAGCCTATCGCGACCGAGCAAACGCCCTATACCCGCATCCGAACCAGGCCCCGATGAACCGACCTACCGCTGCATGTTGTGCACCGAACGTAGAGTCAATGTGATCATCAAACCGTGTAATCACATTGCTCTCTGTGAGGAGTGTGCAATGACACTCCCACACGATTCAAACGTGTCGAAAATCTGCTTGATCTGCCGCCACCCAATAACTAACTTCGAACGCTGTTTTCACAGCTGATCGTTTTTTCTTTTCTTTTTTCTCTTTTTTTTTTCTGTATATTGATGTTGTTTTGCATTATGTACAATCCTTCACCGTAAAATTTTCCTGTATCTTTCCATTGGATCACCAAAGAATGTCTACCAAAAAGGGCGGGAGTGGTGACGCACCAACAAGTGAACGTGGTCGATTGGTAAAAGGGAGCAACTGCGATACAGACAAAGCAGAACCCGCCGATACATGGCTTGATCGAATTGGTGAGAAGGTGTTGCCACAAGGACCGAATGCGCCTGACAACAAATGGAATTCTGCTGCTCACCCTTGGCGAGGAGGTATTCTCGCGGTGATGCAAATCCTGGTGATCTTGTATGAAATCTTCTTGATGTGCGCAGCATTCGCCGAATTCTCAACCGACAACAATGACCACTATTGGTCGATTACCACCTGGTGGGATATCTCCCTGGCGGGTTTCTGTGCGACCGGTTGCCTGTTGCTGCTGACTGCATGCCTGCAACATGCAAAGAAACCCGTGGGTGACGAAAAGAAGAACCAGCAATATCCACCTCCGCTGCAGAGCTGGCACGGTCCCGCCTGTGCATTCGTTTTCGATGGGTTGGCATTCTTCTACATCCTCAATCTCAACAATCAATCGGCGCCCTCTGACATTGGCTACACGCGACAGTTTCTTCTCTCGATGTTGTTCATCGTCATCGGATCGTTCTCCAGTTTCTGCGTGTTCCTCATGGCGTTCCAGTGCACGATGCGACCCACCATGCCCCAGGATATCGACGAAGCGAAATGAACAACAACCGCCGCAAATCTCTCTCTCTCTCTCTCTCTCTTTCTCTCTCTCTCTCTCTCTCTCTCTCTCTCTCTCTCTCTCTCTCTCTCTCATGCATTCCCACCAGCCCGATTCCATTTTTTTCTATCACAAACTCTTTCTGTTATCGATGTGTTTTCGTGACCCAAAAAAAAAAAGGTTTTGCAATGACAGGAAAAATTCCTGTCATTGCTTTTATCCGAGAAAAGGGCCACCATTTTCTGATGACAGATCTTATTTATGTCATTGGGAGAAAAAAAATATTTTTTTTCTTTTTTTTTACAAACGACGCTTTTGGCCTAATGCGATGTAACCATCCGTGAGGTACTCCTGTGGGTGAAGCACGGAGTCACCACAATCGCTCCCATCGCCTTGCAGAATCGAAATCAATTTGGGGTGAATGATAGGAGACCACGCTTCTGGCGGCGGCACATATGTCCTGGTGAAACGCGGCACTGCGCCAGTGCCACCAATACCCGCCACCAAACCAACATAAGGCTGTTGGTTGGCTCCGAGATTGTTACCCGCGCTTCCTTTGATAAACCGCGAGGCGATGCTCACTGCTCCCTGGTAGCCGGTGGAATTGATGTCTTGCACTGCATCCATTCGTTCACCACCGGGGATGTACTTGGAGTTGTACACCCTCGGCATGCGATCACCGCGAGCTGACATTGCACCGCGTTTGACCGGTGGCGCGGGGTAGCTAGCGACGATCTTCCCGTCGGCAAAACGTGTTTCGCGGAGACCAATGTGGTGGCCGAATGGACCAAGAACCGCTTGAGATGACGACGAAGAGGAATATGAAGAAGAGGAGTGGGATGAAGAGGAAAGGGACGAAGGGGGGGGTGGTGACGTTTGAAACATCTCTGTGGTAGGATAGGCTGCCGACAGAGGCCTACCGTCATCCCGTTCTCGACGTGCTTGTAGTAAATGCAACCGGTGGAGTAACTCAGCTTCAGCCGATCCCCCTGCATTGCCAGTTGCCCCCCCGCCGCTGCCGCCACCACCGCCACCACTATTGCTATAGTTGGGTGAATTAGCAGCGATACGCGCAGTGGCAATACGCTGAGCTGCTTCGATGCTACCTCCGGCAATCTCCTTTTCAATTTCATGGGCACGACCCGGCGGGATAAGACCACCCTGTTCGTTCTTCTGCCATTGACCCATTGTGTGTTTCTTGAGCCGTTCCGTCTCTGTTTTGTACTGAGCGATCTCATTTGCGAGCGCGGCCAGTTGTTTCGCTTGCTCGGCCTCTTTGGCTCGCACCCGCTCGAGTTCCTCCTTCTGCTTCTCCAGTTCAAGGTGTTCGGCATACATCACCTTGAGCAGCTGCTGGCGCTTCTCTACCGAAATGCTACTGTTCGTCACAATGCTGTCGAGGGCGGTCTTTGATCCACTCTTCGCGAAATCAACGGCCTCCAATTCGTGCATATCTTTTTGCTTCGCAGCCTCCGACGACTCCTGCTTCACTGCTTGTTGTTGTTGTTGTTGTTGTTGTTGTTGTTGTTGTTGTTGTTGTTGCTGCTGCTGGTGGTGGTGATAGTGTTGTTGCTGCTGGTCTTGTTGTTGTTGCTGTTGCTGGTGCGCTAAGAATCGACCCTTCTCATCTCGTGACAAAGGCTGAGAGGAGGGTGGCAGTGGCTGGGAGGACGATGACGACGACGGCGACGACGAAGAAGAGGAAGAGGAGGAGGAGGAAGAAGAAGAAGAGGGTGGAGGTGGTGAGCTAAGCTGGGTCAATGGCGGTGCTTGGGCCTGATCCTGTGGTCCTTGACCATTTGCGAAGATTCCACGGGCCTCGAGTTGCAACCGCCGCTGGTCTGTGGCACTCGGGTAAACAGGGAGTGTGCCGAGGCCAGGGACCCGGATTGTGTTCGGGAACGCTGCCTCAGTTTTTGCATCGTTCCCATTGTTGTTACCACCCTCTGGGGTAGCCATGTCGTCTTCGGGTGGGAGTGGTGCAGGTGGAAGCGAGGCACGAATAATGCCGCTGTCGCCTTCGTTCTCAACCAACGGAGCACTGGCCTGGATGAAGGAAGCATGTGAACGGCGAAACTGATGCTTATACTCCGCTGCTTTCAATAAATCATTCATTGGAATAATTCCATCGGTAATGATACTACCTTGTCGCGCAGGTACCTGCACAACCGATACTTCATGGACCTTCATATTGGGGACGGAATGGGTCAAAGACAACGATCGTGTGTACCCCAGATCGATGCAGGCACAGCAATAGGCACCCGGTGAACCGGGATCCGCGTTGATCTCAAATTCGATGGGCCAATCCCCTTCGAATGAGAGGCCCCTGGATGCCCGCACCATTCCGACCTGGATTGGTCTTCTGTCGTCAAAATGCTCGAACATGATGGGAACGCCTCCAGCTCTTAGTTGGGGGTCGAGTTGTGAAACCTCGAGTTTATTGAGAGCATATTTCTTCAGGTGATTGGGCACATCGAGGTTCTTTTCTTCCCTCACCCCGCGTGCAAGATAACCCGAGAAATAGCGCATAACTCTGCGTTTGCTGTGGTGTTGTTTCCCTTTTTTTTTTCTTCGACACAGGAAACAAAAAAAAAAGACACATGTAGCAATCGAATTTATTTCCACAATAATAGGAACTGTATATGGCAATGACAGGAAAAAGATATGCCATAGGCATGTGTTCATTGATTTGGATGCCCATAACACAAAAGTCCCGTCATTGCAACGGTTCCCGCAAGCCAAACAAAATGGGACTGGGCGGCACTACTGGGGCAGCAAGACATGTGATATTGACAACCGGTCAATCCAATAGCGTGGATGATTACAATGAAGAAATGAACGCCACCCGCCACCGCAGCCATTGCAAACCGCCAAGTATCGTTTGTTGGATCCATCTTATGGGCAAAGAGGATAGCAGCAGCCATGTACATGGATGGGAACAATACACTGCATACAGCAACCGGAAGGGCGATCGTGCAATGAAACTCGCTAGTCTGATGCAAGAGAATAGAATCATCGACCTCTTTCGGGAGCCCGATTTCAGTTTCACTGTGGGGGTCATACTGTTCATGAGGGGTATGTAAAGTGCCCTCCATTTCGGGTACAGCCCCGGATACGGCAAACGATCGCACGTAATTGGTTGTCATATGCCACCACATCAAACACCAACCTGAGAATGTGAGGCTGCTCATCGAAGCAAGGCAGAATAGATCGACAAAGCCGATAAACACGAATCCAGTCGACAGCAGTACCGGGGTCAGTATCATCATCAAAACCACGAAACCCGGGTTATAATTACGACTGCGCATACACTGATGGTAATCGTACCAGAAGACCGTGCTCACCATGAAGTAATACACTAATGTTATGAGATGAATGAAGGCCATCATCCATTGGACGTTGGAAGGAAACAACAACCATGTGTATGGTTCATAAAGGGGAACCAGGCTCGTGGATCTCATCAAGAACGCGGTGATGCGCGCCGATGCCGGCTCCGGTGATACAAGTGCAAGATTGACAACGAATGCGATGGTGTGCGCGAAGAATAATAACATCGCCGAGCACTGTGAGTGAGCCAATAGCATGCATTTCCGCTTTCGATTGCCCGCTGCTGCCTTCTGTTGTGCCGCACGAATAACGGCTGAGCGTGCGCGGGTAGTGGTGGGTAATGGCGGCGGTGCACCTTCTTCGTCACTCCGAATGTCATCGTCATCGCTGTCATCCTCCACCGTTACTGTCCTCTTCATGTCGGTTTCGGTCAGTTCCACGCTGGGTGTCGGGGGTTCACCCACATGTGTAATAACTTGAGCCATCACCGCGTAGCTGATGATGGTGCTCCCTCTCACAATTCGCCTCCGACAAGTCGTCTTTCTGGTCGCAGGAATCCACAGCGAAGAAAAAAAAAATACATAGACTTTGATCAAAGGAAACCAAAAAAACAGAAGTATCGAACGAGTTTAAACAAAAAACAAAAAAACATCATAAATAACTTCAGGTGTTGCAGGCCGCTTCTTCTGCACGCTCCATAGCGGTGAAGAAATCCAATTGTTTGTGTAATTTTGCCCATTTACTGAACGATATGTGGATTGCCTGTGCATCGATTTCGCCACTTCGCGCCGATGCATTCACTGCTACTTCGCGCATGATCAACGAGGTTTGATCAGCTAATAGTTGCACGGCTCCTGGTTCGAATGTTACTGCGACGCCGGATGGAGATAGCTTCGCTGCGATCAATTGTAGCACTTTGGCGGCGGTGTCCTTTGATACAATGGGTAGAGAGTCAAATCCGGAACTCATGGATGCGGGGGGTGATGGGGGTATAGGATAGGAAGGGAAAAAATAAACAAACAAAACACACATCGAGGAAAACGATGTATGAATAAAATAAAGAGCAGACTGATACCACACTATACATGCACGCGGCGCGGAAAAAATGATTTTATTTGATCAACATGGGCTGGTGGGGAATCCAACAAGAGTATAGGGGGTGGTTGAGGGGAAGGCAACGGCTCGGCAAAGGCAACTCGTGGCGGTGGGTGTAGATCAGTGGGTGATGCAATAGCACCGACCGATACCCTTGGTTGAATGGGAGGGGTAGGAGGTCGCTTCACGGGATGAACAGGGGAAGTGCATCCCATGTTCACAACGAGAAGCGGATAACAGAAAAAGAAAAACACAACACGGGTCAAAAACAGTAGCAGGTATTCGTTTGAAGATGCATTCAGAGAGAGAGAGAGAGAGAGAGAGAGAGAGAGAGAGAGAGAGAGAGAGAGAGAGAGAGAGAGAGAGAGAGAGAGAGTTCCATCGCGTAGCTTAGGAGATGACAAATACGTTGATCACGAGGGTGGTCGATAATGTCGATGAGCTACCACCAGAGTTGGCAACATATATTGTGATCTGACCCACTGTACCAGAGAAATTAACCCATCCCAATGGGAGTGGGTCATTCGCGTTGTCCGATGTAGGGATGTATCCATTAATGGTGATCCAGACGGTTGAATAGACAGTGCTGATGAACGTATTATGCAGAACGAACGAATCATATTCCCCAAGACTGAGACTCGAGACAGTGAATTGAATCTGGCAGCTCGGGCTGTTACATGTTACCGAACTACTCGACACGGTCGCCTGAACTGTTGTGCCACTGTAGGATGCACCATTTGTGCCATTGAAACCCCTAGGTCCTTGAGCACCCGTAGATCCGGCTGACCCCTGAGGGCCAGTAGCACCAGTGGCCCCGGTCATTCCCTGCAGACCTATAGCACCATTGGTGCCAGGGGCTCCTTGTGCACCCTGAGGGCCAGATGGACCAGTTGACCCTGTGGCACCCGTTGTTCCTGTTGCACCGGTCATCCCCTGCAGACCAATAGCCCCATTGGTACCAGGGGCTCCCTGAGCACCTTGAGCTCCTTGTGGACCTTGGGCTCCTGTTGACCCGACGGCACCTGTTATACCTTGTGGTCCCGCCGGACCAGTGGCACCCGTGTGTCCCTGTGCACCAGTTACACCATCGGTTCCAGCTTCACCTTGTGCACCAATAGGACCCTGGGGACCCATGAGACCTGCAACACCCTGAGCGCCAGTTGCCCCTGTCTCTCCCTGAGCACCCGTGGCCCCAGTCGTTCCCTGAGAACCCGTTATACCCTGTGCACCTTGGTTGCCAATAGGACCCTGGGCACCCTGAGTACCAGCTGGTCCGGTTGCACCTGTTACGCCCTGTATACCTTGTGTACCCTGTGTACCTTGTATACCCTGGTCACCCTGTGAACCGATGGGACCCTGGGCACCAGCGGGTCCTTGTGCACCCTGTTCACCTTGTATACCCTGTTCACCCTGTAGACCTTGCATACCGATAGGACCTGTAGCTCCGGTTGCACCAGTTGTACCATCGAGCCCATCTTCACCCTGTAGACCCTGTGGACCGGGTGGACCATCAGGGCCTTCAGGACCCTGAGGACCCTGTGGACCTTCATCGCCGTCTGCGCCGTCTGCACCAGCTGGTCCCTGTATACCAGGTATCCCTTGTTCCCCTTGTATGCCTTGTATACCCTGTATTCCTGGCAGACCCATCATCCCCATCATCCCTTCGGTTCCATTGTAGCCACGCTCGCCCTGAGCCCCGCGTGGCCCTTGAGAACCCATTGGACCAGATGGACCAGTGCTTCCAATAGGACCGGCGGGACCTGCCGATCCTGTTCCACCAATTGCACCTGGTGGGCCGGTCACACCAGGCGGGCCCTGAACAGCATGTAGTAAACCAAAGTCGATGTAGGAACCAGCATAAGCAGCAACCGTATGGCCGCTCATATCCCCATCTGGGCCATTGATACTCATATTGGTGCGATCATCAAACACCACAGTCAGAAGCTCGCCTTGATGTGATCCATTTGCAAAAAACGCATCCGTTAGGTTGGCAACCACCGGACCAATGATTTGGACAGGACCGGCTGGTCCAGTTGATCCGGTAGAACCAGTGGCACCTGTCGCACCCGTTGCACCGGTCACACCGTTTGCACCTGCCATGCCATCTGTGCCATCCATCCCATCCATGCCCGCTATGCCTGGTTCACCTTGGATTCCCATCATGCCTTCCATACCCTGTGGTCCCACCGGCCCTTGTATCCCCTGTATACCCTGTATACCTTGTATACCTTGGACACCGGGTGGGCCAATTGGGCCCGTTAAACCATCCACGCCATCTGTTCCATTCGTACCAGCTGGTCCAGTTGGTCCTGTTTCACCCTGTTCTCCTTGTGAACCAGGTTCACCCTGTGCCCCGTCGGTTCCATCTATCCCATCCAGACCATCGGTACCATTCACACCGTCCAGTCCCGCTGGACCTGTTGCACCTGTTGCACCGGTTATACCTTGTGGCCCTTCCCATCCCTGTGGCCCAATAGGACCTTGCACACCATCCACCCCATTGATGCCATCGTTACCATTCATTCCGGGTAGGCCATTTGTCCCATTCATGCCATCCACCCCTGCCGGGCCCATTGGTCCAGTCTCCCCCATTGCTCCAGTCGAACCCATGGGGCCAATCGGCCCCGTTGGGCCAGCCGGTCCTGTTGGTCCTGGCGCCCCATCTGTGCCATTCAAGCCATCCAATCCATCATACCCATCGAATCCATCCATCCCTGGTTGACCCATTGCCCCGGTTGCACCCGTTGCTCCCGTTGCTCCCGCCACCCCATGAATGATGCCTAGGTCGTAGTACATACCCATACTGTAACCGATAGTGTGGCCACTCATGTCTCCAACTGGTCCATTTATCGACATATCTGTCCGAACATCAACGAGCACCGTCAGCAATTGGAGATCGGGATCATCGATGAAGGTAGTATCTGAGAGATTGGCAACCAGGACAGTAGGAAGTGTTTGAATAGGACCAGTAGGACCGGGTGGTCCTTGTGCCCCATCCATGCCATTCACTCCATCCACTCCCGCGGGGCCAGTAGCACCCGTCGCACCGGTAGCACCAGTTACCCCATCCAATCCATCGTAACCATCCGTGCCATTGATACCAGGCGGTCCCTCTATTCCTTGTGCACCCCATGGACCTCGACGACCTTCAGGACCCGGTGCACCCACTGGACCGGCAGGGCCCTGCGGTCCATCCATGCCATCAGTACCATTCATTCCGCTTGGCCCCATCGGGCCAGCGGGGCCAGTTGAACCAGTCGCTCCTGTTGCTCCAGTTGATCCATCACGTGGAGTAGCATCGCGGCCAGGCAAGCCCTGCGGTCCGGGCGGGCCCTGTTCTCCGTCTGTTCCATTGATACCATCTCGGCCATCCATACCGGTCACCCCCATCGGACCGGTTGCACCCGTTGCACCCGTTGCACCTGGAGCTCCGGTTGCACCCATTTGACCGGCTGCACCGGTTGTACCAACCGGCCCTGCAACGCCGTGTATTACACCCAAGTCATAGTACGCACCCATGCTATATGCAATTGTATGCCCACTCATATCACCAACGGGACCATTGATTGTCATATTCACACGCGTGTCGATAATGACCGTCAATAACTGTAGAGCCGGATCATTTGTGAATGTAGTTGCCGTTAGGTTTGAGACTAGAATAGTTGGTAATGATTGCAACGGACCAACCGGACCCATTGGACCGGTTGCACCTGTCGCTCCAGCCGGTCCAATTCCCCCGGTTGCGCCAGTCGCTCCAGCCGGCCCCACTGCCCCGGTTGCCCCAGTGGTGCCCTGGATGCCCTGAATACCTTGTTGACCCTGGGAGCCATCCGTTCCGTTGCGCCCTGCTGTTCCCATAACACCAGGTGGACCCATCGGTCCGGGTGACCCATCGGTACCATTGACACCGGGGGTTCCCTGGATACCTGGAGCACCCGTCGATCCTGTAGGTCCAGTTGCACCATTCCATCCATGGAACCCTTGCGGACCAGGTGGTCCCTGTGTGCCGTTGATCCCCGGCACACCGGGTGGTCCTATCGGTCCCGGTGGCCCAGTGACACCCGTTACACCTTCGAGGCCGCGAGGCCCTTGTGAGCAACCACCCGCATAGGCACCGATAGCGAATAGAAAGATGAAGCAGCAAAGAGATATGAGCAGTTTCCACCGCATACTTCAGACTAGCCTAGTTTTTTTTTAATTCTTTCGAGTATCACATGCCGTATATAATATGAGTTTTCTTGTTTCCTGCTTCTAATTCTTGTGTTCATAAACACGAGACAACGAAATACCATTTTGCTAGGGTATCATTGGTTTTTTTTACTATGGCTTCTAGCGACACTAGTTCGGGGCGAGCGAAACGACAGGCACAGATCGAGGTCTACATCTCTCTCTCTCTCTCTCTCTCTCTCTCTCTCTCTCTCTCTCTCTCTCTCTCTCTGTCTCTCTCTCTCTCTCTCTCTCTCTCTCTCTCTCTCTCTCATCTCTTTTTGTTTTTATAGGAACTCAAAGCGAGTCTCGTCGATGAGTCGAAGTTTCCCATTTATGGTATCTTATCGGCTTTGGGTACCGATGCATCTCCACCTGGCAATGGTCGTTTCGCTTTTAGCCTTCCAGAAAAGCGCCGAAAGAAAGATACATCGAATGGTGATGACGGTGCTCGTCCTGCGAGTGGTACCGATGCATCTCCACCTGGCAACGGTCGTTTCGCTTTTAGCCTCCCAGAACGGCGTGCTCGTCCTGTGAGTGGTACCGATGCATCTCCACCTGGCAACGGTCGTTTCGCTTTTAGCCTCCCAGAACATCGCCGAAAGAAAGATACATCGAATGTTCGCGATGGTGATGACGGTGCATCTCAGGAACTCGAGCGTTTCTCTTTTGGCTCTACTGAGATATCAGTATCGAAATCAGGAATTGTCAAGATGCACGACTTGTTGGCGGCTGGTTATATTATTCCTGTGTCAGACTGGGTAAAGCAGATGATCAAAGGATACCCCGAGCGATCATCACTTCCCGGTATGTCTGCTTGGATCAAACGATGGATGGATCGAGGGCGCCGTGCACGTTGGGTTGATTTCATTGATTCCATGTCGACTACCGCGCGGGGTGATGTTGATTACCCGAAAGGATGGCCGGCCTGGTATCTGTGTGTCAAATGGTTTCTCATGGCACATGGGGTCCTGCCCATCAACCGCGAACAGTACAGGGAATTCCAGCAGCTGTATTGGGATCTGATGGCAATCGAAAAAGTGCCATATGCATTTGTCAATGCATATGGCATGGCCGTGCGAAACCTGGCGGATAGCAGCATCGGCAGCGAGGAATTGGCAGCGCATATGAAGAAGGCTTATGAAGCCCTGCCCATATTCTTTCATCGTCGGAAGAGGCTACTGATGAGTATTGTAACCACCCGGGTTGATCCAGCGACCGCTTATGATCCTTTCACCGGGCAATCGGTGTATGACGAATACAAGAAGCTGGTAGCGGAGGCGAACGTCAGCAGCAGCAGCAGCAGCAGCAGCAGCAGCAGCAGCAGCAGCAGCAGCAGCGGCGGCGGCGGTGGTGGTGGCGGTGGTGGCGGCGGTGAAACAAAAGCGCCTACACCGGCGCTGGTACCGAAATCCATATTGCAATCACAAGCACCGCTTGCCATGGATTCGATGCAGAAGCTGCGCCTGGATGTGGATAACGCCGCGAAACGTCCTGCCAAACCAGGCAAGTGGCGCACCACTGCTGGGTGGTCTCACATTGCTCAATCATCGTTGCCACTACCCCCACAGTTGCAGACGAAGAATGGGCTAACTCGTACAGTGGACGAGATCTCGTTCCAGGTTGACCGCGACGGTCAGTATTGGTTCGATTACCTGGAGTTCATTGACTGCATGGGATTCACACCCGACAACATCCGAGGCAACGTTGACCGAGATCGATGGATCTCGGAATGTTTGACCAATCAACCTATCTCGGTCAAAGGAGACGGCGCGGTACAATTCCTGCAGGCATGGGGCTGGGTAAAGGCTGGAAGCAAACATGCATATGCCATTGGATTGATTGCCAAATGGATCCAACAAATGCTGATCGAATTACCTTGGACCATAGTGATCGCCATTGAAGATGGTACGGACGAGGAGAAAAAGAAAGCGGGAAATGGCAGTGCTAGTGGCGATCAAAAAGCGACATTGCCACCACCACCACCACCACCACGGCCACTGCCGCAGCCCAGCAAACAGTGGCAGAAGAAAAAGGATGCTTCGGAGTCCTGGTTCGACGACGACGATGACAATGACGATGAAGGCTCTAGTGAAAACAATACACCACCGAAACCATTCAACGCCACCTCGAGTGACAATGATGATGATGACGACGACAAGCAAGTGGTGTGGCAACAACCGAAGCGACGCGACCCCAAAAAATGAGCTGGTTGTATATTGTAATGAAGTGACGAATGTTGTGTGTAAATGATAATATTTTTTTCTTTCTGTTGCTCGTGACTCTCTCTCTCTCTCTCTCTCTCTCTCTCTCTCTCTCTCTCTCTCTCTCTCTCTCTCTCTCTCTCTCTCATTATGTCTCGAACTGACGGTCAATGGGGTCAACTGATCATCGACAAAAAGGCGAAGCGCGATGCAGCCGCAACCGCACGAGCCCTGCGGCGGCCCGCGAAACCCAAGCATGAAATGAAAGTGGCAAATTTTGTCACCTCCGCTAGGATCATTCGACAAGGGAAAGAATTCAGTTCGGAATTTCATTTCCCGACAATGGCGGATCTTCTTGGCGGCAGTTATGCTGAGCGGGGATTCGAGTGTGTGACCTTACATCCACGTCAACCAAAATTGTGCATGCATCTATACCGCTCTGGTGTGATCATTGTATGCGGGGCGAAGAGCGAACTCGACGCAGAAGCTGGCATGCATTTGGTGATGACTCGAATTCGGAAGGCATGGGGGTGGATTCTCCTTCTGGTCAATTACCATGTGAGTAACGTTGTGGCACATCGCAATCTCGGCTATCATCTCAACTTGTGGTCAATGTGGGAGGATGGCAAAGCCGAGTACCATCCGGCCTTGTTTCCTGGATTATGTTACTATCCTAATGGGTTCAGCGTCGAGCGCCCATGTGTGATCGTCCAATCGTCAGGTGCCATCGTTGTTGTCGGCGCGCCCGATTTCGAAACCGCATGCGCTGTCGATCGCGCCATTCCATGGCACAAATACAAATTGATTAAATAAAAAAAATCAATAACTTCTGTCGTTTTTGAGCCAATGACATATTATCTTCTGTCATTGGACATACAAAAAAAAAGAGAAAGAGAAGCCAATGACATGTTATTTTCTGTCATTGGATATACAAAAAAAAAGAGAGAAAATGTGCTTTTTTTTCCACTGACATAAAAAACATCGGATCGCGGGCCATCGATTTTTTAAATCGTTCTTGGGCCAAAAAAAAGAAAAAAGAAGAAAAAAAAACGCGTTTTTTTTTACAATGACAGAAAAAAAAAGAAGAAAGATTAATCGGCCCAGATCGCAGGCCATCGATTCTTGAATCGCTCTTCAAGTTCCTGTTTCTCTGGTCGATCATGGAAGAACCGCACAACACCAGCACCCGTGATGTGTGTGATCTTTCGGTTCTTCTGTCGAGAATACAATGATTTGCGCAGCGCCTCGGGAATATAGCCGATACCCTACAGAATGGGAACATGAAAAAAAAAACATTGAGAGAGAGAGAGAGAGAGAGAGAGAGAGAGAGAGAGAGAGAGAGAGAGAGAGAGAGAGAGAGAGAGAGAGAGAGAGAGAGAGAGAGAGAGAGACACAGAGAGAGAGAGAGAGAGAGAGAGAGAGAGAGAGAGAGAGAGAGAGAGAGAGAGAGAGAACCACGACAGCCAGGAATTGCTCAACGGGGAATAAATATGTTCCATCACGAACTTCCACATCCAATGACTCGATTGACGCCGATCCTTTGGCATCGAGCTTGAGTTGTTCAATTCGGGCCGCTACTCGTTTCTTTTCCGCAAGGAGTTGTTCGAGTTCATCTCGCCCCGCAACCTCGGGTTGTTCTGTTCGTTTCTTCTCGTCATTGACAATGGTTTGAACAAGGGCTTGTCGTTGTGCTAACCATCGACTCTTGTTGTTACTCTTACTACTACTACTGCCACCACCACCACCACCACCACCACCGCCGCCGCCGCCGCCGCCGCCGCCGCCGCTACCTTTTGTTTCTTCCTCATCCTCCTGGCCGCCTTGTCTTGATCTTTTCGGCGGTGGTTCCATCTCGTCGATCGTCGCTTTCAATTCTTGGATATGCCTTTTGCTGCTCTGCGCGGCGGGGCCCATCAATAGAAGCAACGGATCCACCTCTTTGTCACGCGCTAGGAGGGCGATGACCTGTTGTTCCGGAGTCGGCTCACCTTCATCCTTATCTTCCTCTTCTTCATCATCGTCATAATTAGGTGATGCGGGTTTGAGACGATTGGTGAAATCCTGAAGACCTTCGTCTGCCCCGCCCTTGGGAATATCGTCATCATCAACCACAATGGCAGCACTAGCCGAACCACCACCACCACCGCCGCCGCCACCACCACTACCGCCGCCGCCGCCGCCCCTTGAAACAGCAACAGGCACAGAAACCGGTTCTGGGTCATCGAGAGGTTCTTCTTCCTCTTCGTCATCTGGGTTATATGTAACCCGACCAGCGTCACTCGTGGGGGTTAGATCATCAACAGAATATAGTCGCTGTTGACCACCACCACCACCACCACCACCACCACCACCACCACCACCACCACCACCACCACCACCGCTCTGAAGCTGCAGCGACGGCGCCTCGATTCCAATGTGATGTAGTATGACTCGAGGCGCACTGTTGTTGTTGCTGCTGATGCTACTGCTACTGCTACTGCTGCTGTTACTGTCGCTGCTGCTCGGTGCGTACAGTGCCACGATGCAGTCATTCACCCATTTCCACCACTCAAACGCAATGGAACGTCTCGTGCCCTTCTTGTGATCCAACGACAAGAAATAGCCAAATATACCATTGCCATGCCATGTGCAGACATTCGCGTTTTCCTTGGCGGCCTTTTTGATGAGCTCTTTCTCATCCTTGGACACATAAAGACGAAGCTGATCTGTACCCCACCAATGTTCCTCTGGTGTTGGAACACGGCGCACCCTCCAGGCTCGCTGGTCTACTCCAATCATCGAACGCAATTGATTCCAAAGATACAGCCTCATGGGTTCCCCATTGTTTCGCGAACAGCGAACGGTGGTCTCACTGAATGCAATGATCCCGATACCGAGCTCATCGGCGTGGGCCAAGGTCTGATCCGACAACTGGTCCATTTGAATATCGAAATCCATGTCAATGGGATTGCGATCCTCAAAGCCGGCATATAGCTGACTCATTGGGACTGCGATCCTCAATGCCTTGCGCTCCTTTTCGTCTGTGGCTCTGTACTTTTCTTCGGCAGCGACGAACATCTCGTATAGCTTATCCCAATCCGCCATTGCCGTCGGTATGTCAGGTAACCCGTCGCGATAGGTGGCAACAATGGTACTGAAACCACGATCAAACCGCGGCGTCGCTGGATGCAACCAATACCAACCGGGTCGTGCCATGACAAATTGTTTCATTTCAGCAGACAGGTACGCATAAGGGATGATGGAATGATAAGTAGCCCATGCCATTTCACGCCATATGTCTGCGTTCACTACCGGTATGCTCCTTTTTTTCGGTACCAATGGCCTGTAATGCCGATCCGAGTGTTGATAGTAGACAACAATATCCTCCGGAGCCGCCGTGATCGGTCCCTCAGATACCTTCTGATGAATGTAGCCACGGGTTGTGATCGAACGAACATAGATCTCGGCTTCAGGACCTTCGTCTGTAATGATGTGGATGTTCCTTGTGAGAGCAAAGGCGAATACATGTAGAACATTATCATCGAGCCAGCCACTCGTATCCTCCAGCTCGACCGCAGACCGGATGCGTGCCATGGCTGCATCATATTGTTCCTTGAGGATGAACTGTAATTCATTCCTGTGGATTGAATCAGTGAATTCGCTCGCCAACCACGCCTTTGGATCATTGGGTAGTTGCCAATTGAATGCTGCGATTGAATCCCATCCGCACCACCCATTGCTGCGTACGGGCACGAATTCCCGGCCGGGCGCCCATTGGTTTATCACATCGGTTTCATTTCTATTAGATGCCCCC
>Ga0302281_10000831_pt1 | contig 22803 bp, 20 predicted proteins | sample III_Fen_E1_2_FD_198762 | JGI IMG/M metagenome (GOLD analysis project Ga0302281, IMG submission 198762) | Peat permafrost microbial communities from Stordalen Mire near Abisko, Sweden - III_Fen_E1_2 | ecosystem: Environmental > Terrestrial > Soil > Wetlands > Permafrost | place: Sweden: Abisko...
GATAGCCTAAACAATAATACAAACACCTTTCATTGCGTGCTCGGAACGCCTCGACCTTCCTACGAAGTCGGGTAACCAGTATGAAATGTTCATGTACGTGCCTTTCGCCGCTAATACTGCTCAGACCACCGAGGGTACGGTTGGTAGTGGCATTGCTGTTAACGTTCTTAATAACACATCAACAATCGGAGAATATGCTGATTATGCTAACTTCTCTAGTTTGTCTCTGGCTACAGCCATAGACTCGACTGTTGAAAATGTTGCGCGTGAACTTGCTTATCGTCTTGGTGAGTCGCTTAGCGCATTAGTTCGTGCTACTGCTGATGGTGCAAACGCTGTTGATTCTAGCGTTTTAACACAGCTTGGCGCAACTTCTACTAGTTCTTTCACAACCCTGAGTTTAACTCAGATTCGTAATTCTGTCCAGAGTCTTGCTGGTCGTTCGGTTCGTCCGTTCGATGAGTCCAGTAAGTCCTTTATTGGTGTGATTCATCCTTTTGCATTAGGTGATGTTCTTGCTGATACTAGCAACGATGCTCCTATCGACATTTTGAAGCACACTCCAGTGGGCCTTGCTCGTATGGAAGATTTAATCTCTACTGATTTAACAGAGATGATCGAACTTCCTAGCTCTGGTGTTCATTTCTTCCAGACAAATCAGGTCACTCAGACTACTAATTATAAGGGCGTTACAGGCTTAACCGCTCTGCGAACTTACATTTTTGGTCGTGACGGCATCTTTAGCATTAAGCTTGGTGCTCAGGGTGATACGGGTTTTGGTGATGGAGAATGGCGCAATATAAAATGCAACATTATGCAAAATGTTGAGCCAACGGTCGCTGATCCTGAAGGTTTAATTCCGGGGTGGACTTCCTAAACAATAACCTATAATTATTATAGGTACTATGGGCTGACCCTTGAAAAAGGATATCAGTAATCTTCTTTAATTGACTTGAAATCTGAAATGACAACAAGGCGGAAGAAAAGACTTGACAAAGCTTTTCACCGTGAGAGACTAAATAAGAAGACAACCTAAAAGGTTGAAGCGATAGTCCGATCTTATGGGAATAACAACCATAAGAGATTGATAGAAATATTCAATCCAGTATCTCCCAAGGTATGTATAAACATGAAAGCAATAGATAAAAACACAAAAGAAAAGGTTCTTGAATTATTACAAGCACAAAGAAGTCAGAAAGAAATTTCTACTAGGACTGGCGTGTGTATAGGAACAATCCAAGATTGGGCCGCAGAATGGAGAAAAACCGGACTGTTGGTGAGCTACAAAAGACCGGGAATGGCTTTTACAAATCAAGCTAAAAGTGTGTCTAATGGATACTACAAAAGTATTAGAAAAAGATACTTAGGTATGCAGTGGACCGATAAACTTGAGAAACGTATATTTGGTTTTAATAACCCTACAGAAGCGATTCATTATTATCTCGATAGTAATGGCGATCCGAGGGTGTGTGCGTATTGTGGCATAAAACCTAAAAACGGTAAAGTATGGGGATTAGATAGAATAGACTCCTCTATAGGACATATTCCGGGTAACCTTGTTCCTTGTTGTTCTACCAATGAAGAAAATAGATTTTTATCTTGTCAGACAAGCAAATCAAATTTTAATCTGAATGCTTGGATGACTGCTAGTATGTTTCGTGCATACGGTAAACCACTTCCAGAACAGGTGGTTTTAAATAGACTAGAAGAAGTTTATAGTCTAGCAAAAGAACTAAAAGATACTGTAACAGTTTGATAGAGTTCATTTCACAACGTCGCTCGGCCCTGATACTACAATTCGTATTCGGGAAATAGACGCTGCATCGGCCATTTCTTGATTAAGAACATAAGGGGGTATAAAAACCCTCTTATGCTGGTTTTTTATGCCAGCGTCTATTACGCTGGTTTGCTTTTTGTTCAATAGGGTTAGACCATCTTACATTGTTTGGTTCATAGTTACCGTTGTTATCTATGCGATCAAATTCTGTAACAACACAATTGGTAAATCGTTGTGTTAATAGGTTTAGTTTATTCATACTTTAATCAGTATAACACAAGAAGCATCAAAAGTCAAGAAATAAATACGGAGAAAACAAAATGAGTTTTAATTCAGTTTTTCATGCTGAACCTACTTTGACAGCACAGGCTTCCCCTTCTTTAGCTCCTGCTCTAGGTGTTGACACATCTACAGGCAATCTAAAGGTAAATTTGGGGTCCGGTTCTAGCTCAGGATGGGTTCCTGCTAATATTGCGGTTGCTAATATAGCGTTACTAGCACAAACTGCTAACGTTGCTAATGTTTTAACATACGCTGTTCCTTCTAACGCTGCTGGACAGTGGTTAGTAACATTGTATGAGACAGCTAGTAACACACCTACAGGTGCTACATTACCTGCTGTGACAGTTACTTACACAGATAGGGACACAAGTGCAAGCATTACACAGACAGTAGCCTCAGTTGGTTCTGTTAGTGCTAATACTACAGTTTCACAAGCAACCCTTGTGATTAACCCTGCTGTGTCTACTAATATTGTTATTGCAACTACTAGTTATGCTGCGGGTAGTGGTACTGCCCTTGCATATAATATCAAGGCTCGAATCGTTCCTTTGGGCTTTTAATAAGGAGAAAATAAAATGGCTTATCAAGCAACTACAGGTTTAGGTACACCTACCAAACTTGTTGTTACGGGCAATGGGGGTACTACAAAGAATCCAGCCGTAACTTTATCTTTATCCGCTAATACTTGGCCTACTACGTTTCAGCTAGAGACACAGATTCAGGATGTTTCAGGTGCGGAGCAAATTGCTGGTACAGCGTTTACGCTTACCGCTGCTGCTAATGCTTCGTCTCCTGCCGACCTTACTCTCAGTGCTGTTGCTACTTCGGCTGCTGGTGTTGCGGTGTATACGGGTACGATTACAGGTGGTGGTTCAAATGCTTACGCGGGTGCTACTTTTGTTGTGGCTGGTTTCGCTACCAATGCTTCTAACAACGGTACTTTCCAGTGTACAGCTAGTACGACTACTACACTTACGCTTAACAACATTGCTGCAATCGCAGAGACACATGCTGCTACTGCTCAGGATCAGGCTAGTGTGACGGTGTATACGGGTACAATTACAGGTGGCGGATCAAACGCTTTTGCTGGTTTTACGTTCACGGTTACTGGTTTCGCTACCAATGCTTCTAACAACGGTACTTTCCAGTGTACAGCATCTAATACGACTACGTTGACTCTTACCAACCCTAACGGCGTTGCGGAGACACACGCTGCTACCGCTACACAGCAAGAAACAACTGCTCTTACTTATGTTGCATACGGGTCTAAGACTCTTAGTGGAAATACTTATATCCCATCTGGTACTTCACAGCATGTGGCTACGGTGTCCGCTACAGGACTTATTACAGGTGTTGCGGCTGGTGGTATTGAGATTGAGGTTTCGTATCCAACGTTTAATAACACAATTGGTGATATTGTTTCTAGTGGTAACATTATGAACGGTCTTCCAATTAACAAAATCTATAAATCTGTTGATGTGCAGGTGCTTCCGTAATTAAATAGTTGAGCGAAAGAGGAGACGCGCAATGTCACAATACGAAGATAACACAGATGAGGACGCGCTTGTAAGCGTTCTTAGACACCAAAATCGAGCGCAGCGTAGTCTGGTTAAACAGCTACGCCGCCTTCGCAAAGAAGAAAAAGAGCACTCACATGAATTGTTTGAGGCTCTATTAGATACTGACCCACAAGCGGAAGCTGCGTTTAGGGAACTTTGGATGCGTGGTGAGTTTGATTGCAGTCCATCGGATTACCAAATGGTAGTCGAGGAATGTCTTAGAGCTTTAGCAGTCTATAGACGAATTTCAACCCACATTCCTGCGCTAGAGTCCGATTGATTTAAAAAGTTTTATACTAATATATGTCAAAATATGGTGGATTACCGGATATAGACTACTATTAGTTTTAGTAACTAGTTAGCACGGCCATGCGCTTAGTTACACTGCTATATAATAGGTAACGTTCATTAGCTAAACGTTTTTATATAGCAGAAGCATTATTAGTGAGGAGACTAAAGGTGCCAACAGCACAAGAAATACAAAGTTTACAAGGTACTCGATTAGAGGAAACGCCACCTTGGATGAGCTATGCGGCTGAAATGGGCGATAACATGTCTCCCGAATTAGCAGCACAAGTTGAAGAATACTCCCAAAAACATTACACAGATGCCCCGATTAGCTCACAGACTCAAGAGGAATTATGCAGACTACAAGAGGCTAATCAAGAATCTGCCAAAGAGTATCAGTGGCTAACACCAGAAGAATATGAAAACGTGGAAGCTAGAACGGGAACAGTAATTGACCATGCAGAGTTTATTCGTAGACTCCGAAAGCATGGAATAGTTTGTTTCTATAAGCAGCACCCACATCACGATAAGGCTGTATTATGGGTTTCTAAAAACGGACTAGGAGAGCCTGAAGTTGCTTGTTGGGTACAAGTAGGCCCAATGCCTGAGTTATCTATCATGAACTTCGATGCTCAAGGTATTCCTTTAGCAGAAAGGCGCAGAGGTTGGCGTACATGTCTTTTGCAGATCATACTAAAAGGTATTATCTCTGAGGATGACGCTAATAAGCTATTTGGCTACCCAAAGTATACAGAGCAGTTCGATAGATATAATTACACATTACACATGTTTAGAAATGCGGGTGGCAAGCTAAGTGAATAATTAAAAATCAGGAGGAGATAATTAGTGAGTAAAGGTTTAAGCGGTGAAGAGTCTTCAAATATAACAGGTGTGTTACATAAGACTCAAGAAGTAGATACAAATAAAAATAAGTTAGCTGCTTTAGAAGTTGAAGCTAAAGAGCTTGAGTTAAAATCGGCTAGACTTCGTTTATTGGAACAAGAGGCCAATCTTCAAGATATTCAGGAGCGACTAGCAGAGCGTCAATTAAAACGTGAAACAAAGCAATCTCGTAGTATTATCAACGGGCACACATTACGGCAGCTAGCAGACACAGACAAGGCTGTACAGGCTCGATGTAACCACCACAAAGGCGGTGACGGCGCTCAGGGCGTTGTTTATGGACAAGGACAAGACCCTCAATATGCTGTTCTTAAACATATTATGAGTAATGGCGATACATGGGTGCGGTGTCTACGTTGTGGGAAAACTTGGAAACCACCTATTCGAGATGCTAGGAACTATGATGGTACACCTCGCTATAAGACCGAAGAAGTTTATATAGAAGCTTTTATAGAGTATAAAACAGCTTGTGCGTTTCCTACTAGAAATCATACTAGTAGTTCTGGTCAGTTTAAATGGTCTGATAATGGTGAGTATTTCCGTGAAATGATGGATCAAGTTACCCTTCGTTAATAATTTGGAGACAATATGCCTTCTAGTGTTTCAGTCTTTTTTACTACAACGGCTCCGGGTAATTTCACCTTACCTCATAATCTAGGTGCAATACCCGGATCAGTTATTTTTGAGTATATTACTGGAGGACAAGTTTGGTTTCAATCTACTAGATATGATGCTAACAATTTATATCTAGTAGCATCTGATACCGGAGTTGAGTTTTATGCTTTAATTTATGTAAGTGTAACTCCTATAACACCGAGCGCCAGTGTTCCGGCCAACTCTACTATAAGATTACAAGAGGTAGTAAATGATGCTTCCTCGTTAGGCGACGTTTCTCCTGCTCTAGCAACTGGCGGGTTATCACAAGCCCCTGCTCTATCAATTGCTAACGACGTTATGCAAGCGTTGATAAACGGTGGTCCGGCTGGACAGCCTTATAATTGGAAATGGAATAGATTTAATATACCGCCGTTCCCCACCATTAGTTTGCAGCAAGATTATTTCATACCCGGTTTGGTAAATCTTGGATGGCTAGAAAGTGCATGGGCAGTTAATATAAACCAAACATGTATATCAAAGTCTAAGAATCAGTTAGAGGTTAGAAAAGACTTACAAGTTACTAACTTTCAAACTAGCGGTGGCGGAAAGATTTGTTGGTTACCCAATGACCAATTAATGACAGGAACTTGGGGCGCGGCACCATTAGGCCCAACAGCAGGGTTTCCTTCAGGTCAAACGACCGTAGCAGGTCCAAACCAAACGGGACAACAGAATCCGGGTCCGGGTGTTATTTATACCAACCCCTTACAGACGTTAGCAACACCTATTAATGCTTCTACGTGTATAGCCGATCAGTATGGTAATCTATGGGCATTAACGACTTATGGAACTTGTGGAAACACGCAACCCGCATGGACACAGTTTCCTACTTACCCTACGTTTAGAAATCCTTTAGCTACTGCTACTACAGTAACAGACGGCTCATGTGTCTGGACAGCAGTTAACCCTAAAGGACAAGGTATTAGATTAAACCCTATACCTCCACAAAACGGGGTAGTGTGGCTTATTCAGCCTATAGGACAAATGAGAGCACCAAGGTTCTTTAACCTTACGCAGTATCTTAATCCTATACCAGATGATTTTGAATGGGCGTTTAAGCAAGGGTTCTTCGCAGAATGTTATCGTAGAAACCCCGATGCAAAAGTTAGAGCGCGTTACCCACAAGAACGACAAATATGGTTAGAAGCCCTAGACCACGCTGTTAGACAATCTGATAGAGAAATGGACGATTACGGCTTTTATCCGAGTTCTATCATTATGGATACTGGATACGCTATTAATCAAATTACTCCGGCGCAACCTTTTGGACCGTGGAGTGGTTGGTAAATAATTTAGAAGTTACAAGACGGGGAGTATTCTTTATGAGTATTCCCCGTTTTTTGTTTTAGGAGATTACATGGCTTCTTCGAGCACTATACAGCTAAAAGATACAATACAATGGGCTAAGAGGTTTATATTCCAGCGGTCCACAACCTATGGTAATAATTTAGAACCTGCCATGACAAGTGCCAATTTAGTTCTACAGACGATTTTAGGAGCACCCTTTGCTTGGAGATGGAATCGTAAAGTTACTGGTTTTATAACAACACAGGGGCAGCAAGACTATACAATATTTAATTGGACAGCAACGTTTGCTGTTTCTACAGGTTGGGTATTAGTCGATTCTAATGGAAACTGTCAGAGTGTTACCACAGCCGGGACCACAGGTTCTACTATTCCTACATTTAATGCTACCAAAGGGAGTACGACTACCGATGGATCAGCAGTTTGGACTAATTTAGGGTCTATAAATACTCCCGTAAGTACAACATACAATTTTGATTGGATTGAAACTACATCAATTCAATTACTAAATCCTAACACACAAAGTCCTTATTGGAAAGAAATCCCTTCTAAGCTGTGCCTTAGTTTAGATTCGGCACAATCTCCCCCTAATTATATATCTGCACAATCAGACGATGGAAACGGTAATGTCACTTTTAGACTAATGCCCGTTCCCGATATGTCTTATCCAGTAGCTATAACCATACAGCAAAAACCCCCAATACTAGATAGTGTTAATGCTACTTGGACACCAATACCAGATGAATACTCGCGCTTGTATACTTGGGGATTCGTAGCGTTGATGTTATTTTTTGGTGATGATGTTTCTAGGTTTCAGTTGGCTAACCAAAAATTCATAGCTTCTTTGTTAGGAGCTAGTCAAGGGCTTAGTCAAACACAAATTAATATATTTCTTCAAGGATGGTCCGCTATTACAGGACAGCCGATAGTTAATGAAGATAGGGTACAACAAGGTACACAAGCAAGAGGAGTATAAGTTTATTTTATGAACATTTTTAAACATATTATAGGGATAGCTTTAATTTTGGCGTCTTTCTGTACGTATGCTCAGCAGCCACAAGCTACTAATGGACAGCCTTTGTATGCAGTTAATGCAAAATATACAAATGGTGTCGCTCCCGGTTATATGCCTTTGGCTGGACCTTTGTCTACTCCTGCTAGCGGAGCACTCACTATTACGTTAGGAGGCGGTACAGCGAATTGTGGAAGTATAGTACAATACCCCGGTTACCCTACTAGCCCGGCTTTAACATTAGCTGCTAATACTACCAACTACATATACTTAGATACAACAAACAGTTGCATACCAACGGTTAGTCAATCTGTTTTTACTGGTTCGCAAATTCCTATTGCAAAAGTTGTTACAAATGGATCGGGAATTGCCACAAATGGTATAACCGATGTAAGAACTATATTTAACTGGATTCACGGTAGTTCCACGCCGGGAGGCGCTAATGGTTCTATACAATACAACAATGCAGGTGCCTTCGGGGGATTGACCCCAGACAACACATTATACGAGGATGCGCCCGGTATTTTGGAAAACCATCCCACGCTTAATGCTTCTCAGGGCGGCGCTGTGACGATGGGCGATTCTAACTCAGCAGGTTTGGGGTTAGTTTATACGCAGCTTGGTCCTTACATTCTCGGCTCATGGGCGCAATACGTATGTTTTGACCTTAATGTTCCAGAGTCAGCTTGTTCCACGACACCTTACGGTCAGATTGCTACTAACGTAGCGGGAGATAGATCGGGAGACTGGGCTAATCGTGCGTTCTCTGGCTTCGCACCTTCAGACCAAGCTAACCCTGTTGTCGTGGCTCAGTATAACACTAACAATTTGGATGCGGAAACTAATGTAACTCCGCCATTGTCGCACCAATATTCTTTCGTTTCTCAAAGTCGTGCAGCAATGGTGCATATCGCAACTCCGATGCAAGATAAGTATCTGCCAATAGCTCAGGCTGTAACCCAGTCTGGACAAGCTATCTCTCTCGGTGCTAATCAGGCGGTAGTTACTATCGCCAACAATTATGTCCCGCACCAGAGATTGTTAGTAAGCGGATGCACTACACTGACTGGCCTTAACACCGTGGGTTGGGTAGAACTTACAGCCGCCACTTCCACAACGATCACTTTTCCTTATTTTAACCTAAATGCTACACAGTCGATTTCTTCCGATACCTGCGCGTTCACCCCAACTAACGTTTGGGCGTTAGGTTCGGGCTGGTCACCTTATCAGGTACTTGGTACGCCTAGCACACTCCCCGGAGCAACACAGGGCATATTTTACCAGACAGGTAATATCCTGACGTTTTCATGCTCGACTCAAAACGTGACTTTTGTTCCCACCGTTTACAGTGCGGGTGCAACAGGCATGACTGCCACTATTACAGTTAGCGGAGGAGTAGTCCAGACAGTCACACTTAATGCTTCTGGTAACTTTCAGCTTGTTAATGGCACATATCTTCAGATCGGCTCTGGTAACGCTATTGTCCAGACGGTTAACAGTCCCGGTACATACGTCACCACAGGGTTAACATTAATTTCCGGGGGAACAGGATACACGGCCACTTCTAGTGCGGTTATTAACGCTAGTGGGCAGATTGAACTTCCATTCACGATTACTCAGTTCGGTGCTGGATGCACATCTTCCACTACCCCGGTATCAGTAAGTTGTAGCAATGGAACAGCTTCCTCATGCGGTCAGTTCGCACAGGCTAGCTTCTCAGCTAACCCACAATTAGAGGTTACATCTTCAGCCTCCACCACAATGACTCTATCGGGTATATATGTGGGTGCTGGAGGAGATATAGAAGTCATCTATCCAGCAGGACCGGGCTTTGGCGGGTCGTGGCAAATCACCGCCGACGGTGGTAGTCCATTAACCGACACAGTGTTTGGCACATCGACAATATCCGAAAGCTATGCAGGAAATGATGGCTATCGGTACGGACCCGCTAACTTCGGCGGTACAACATCGCTTCAAGCTGCCCATTTCAAGGTAACCCCCAGTGCTACACACACTTTTGTCATCACTGCGACTAACTCAGGAGGTTCTAACGTAGCCATTGCGGAATTAGCTGTCCCTACGGCAACTCACAATGCTGGTGTTAATCCACCTAACGTGGTTGCAGGTGGGGCGTTACCGAACCAAAACTCTGGTGCTCCTACTTGCGGACTTACAACTCCAGCATTGGCAGGGTGTCAAGTTGTCTATTCTGACTGGCTTTCCACACTAGTTAATCAACTTAACGGAGAGGGCATGGTCGTTAAGTATTACGACAATCAAAACATTGACCCTGTTTCCGGTTATTTTAATTCTAGTCCGAATAACAGTCTTCAAAACAATATCGTGACTAACGCTAACAACGGGTTGCACATGAGCAGTTCCGGTCATAGTCAAGTTGCGGGTAATGCCCTAGCTGCGGCTAATGCAGCACCGGCTACCTCGCAGTTCGTGCAAGCCCATCAAGGTATCGAGTATGCACATAACAGTGCCTCCAATGGCTACTGGATAGGTTCGTACTATGGCAATCAATTTAGTGGAGCACCGACCTTTGGTAATTATGAGACACAGGGCTTGGTTAACGTCTATCCTCAGACGTGGGGCGATTGGTTCTGTCAACTTGCCAACCCTAACACCACTTCGCTTATCCCGCCAGTTGGTAACTACGCCATAACGCCGGATTGCGGATTTGGCTTTGAGGAGAACCAAGACTTCCAATCAGGCGGGTCGTCGTCAGGAGTATTACACAGTCTTTCTCTGCCACTAGTTTCGTCTCAGACCGCAACTAGTCACCCTATCGAGTTATCAGGCACGTATGGCAACCTCGGTGTGTACGTTGTCTCTTACACACAAGGTACGGGGTATACAGGCACCCCTGTTTTTACTTGGGTTTCAGATGGTAGCTGCTCTACTTATCCCGTCGTTGAGGCTTACTTACGAAGTAGCTCGGTTTCGATCACACTGCTAACGCAGGGTGTATGCGCTACAGGAGTTCCTTCTTATACACTAACTGGCATATCGGGCGGCTCAGGATTCACCTTTGTTGTAGCTAGGGCTGGTGCGGTATCTATCTCTAGCCAAATGCCGGGTGCATACACAGGTTCGGGCAGCGTAACTCTGACCGGAGGCCAATGCTCAGTCACACCGACATTGACAACATCGCTTAGCGGCGGTGGTATTGTGGCATCCATTAACAATGCGGGTAACTGCTGGATAGCTCCAACCGGCTTTACGGTTAGTGGCTATACTGGTTCTGGATTCACCATCACCACAGCGTTGCCTACGGGCGGTGACACATCTTCACGCTGGCAGATGCTCGTTAACGGTAACAACCTAACTTTGATGGAGCGTAACGCCCTAACAGGTGTTGCTTTACCTCAGTTTCAGGTGCTTGATTTATCAGGTGGAGGTTTTAAGGTTAACTTAGGCAACACACAAGGAATACAAGTAGGGTATGCCTATACCTTGGACGCTTCTTTACTAACTGCGAACATCACTGGCGTTCCGATGACGACTCTTACGACAACCGGAAGCGGTGCGGCAACATACACGGCAGGTACAGGTATCCTCAACATTCCGAATAACGGAACTGGTTTATCTGGAATGACCGCAACTCAAGTTGCAATAGCGGGGTCAGCATCAACCGTGACAAGCAGCAAGGCTATCCAAGGTACGGATACTAACATCTTATCTTCAGGTACTATTTCAGGTACAGGGGCATCTCTTTGTACCGATGCCAACGGTGGAGCTACTACTAGCGGTTGCACCAGCGGATCGGGCACTGTTACCGGGTCTGGTACTACGGGTAAGTTAACGGAATGGACAAGCAGTTCCGCCGTCGGTAATGCTCCCATAACAGACAGCGGAACAGCGTTGACCGTAACTGAAAATACTACGTTTTCAGGGAGCGGGGCTTCTAATATTGCTATAGGAGCAGACGGAAGTGCGGCTGGTACTATTAACCTATCAAATGGGTCAGCTAGCGCACATTCTATTTTAGGCAGTGCGGCAACTACAACTAATACTATACTATTTCCTGCAACAGTAATTGCTAACGGTGACTTAGTAACATGTACTACTTCGGGAACTACATGCACTCTGACCGATGGCGGTGCTCCTTCTACAGGCACAGTAAGTAGTGTCGGATTAACACTTCCCTCGTGGTTAACTGTTACTGGTAGTCCGATAACCGGAAGCGGAACATTGGCCGTTACAGGTACTAGTGAAACTGCTAATTTCTTCTTAGCTGCGCCCAATGGTTCGGCAGGAGCAATGACACCCAGACTTATAGTTACCGCCGATTTACCAACAGGTATACCTATCGCTAATATAGGATCGTCAGGACTTAGTGGTGCATCTCCAATAGCTATTTCGTCTTCGGGTGCTATATCTATTAGTGGTGTTGCCGGAGAAGTTCCAAACGGGACTTCTGGTACATTTACAGCTACTCCTACATTAGGTGCTTCTGGTACGCTAGGGTCACTTACATTTGGAAATGCTACTAGTGGTACTTTAACACTTCAAACTGTTACAGGTGCTTTAGGTACAGTTACAGCGTCTTTACCTGCTAATACAGGCACCATAGCGGAACTAAATTTAGCTCAAACCTTTAGTGCAAATCAGATAGTTAATTCAGCGTTCGGTGTCGAAGAAAGTTCGGTAATTGCCAATGCAGCCTTGTCGATTGGCACAGTTGCATGGGGCAGTTCTCCGACAAATGCTTACGCAATTTATGCTTTAGCTCCAACAGGCGCTACTAATAACTATCTAATTAATTTGTTTAATTCTGGCGGCTCTACTAGTGAGTTCAACGTTACTAGTGCTGGTGCTGGCACATTTAATGGAAACGTTACTGCTTCAAATGTCGTAGCTTCTTCTGGCACAGGCACATTCTTAAATGTGTCGCTTACTGGTATTATGACTTCTAAAACCATAGACCAACATGCTGCAAATAACTTTGGTGGAACATGTTCAATGTCCTCTAGCACAAGTTGCACTATAACACTAGGTACAACATACACAACTCCTGTTTGTGTAGCTACGGTACAAAGTACAACGGTTATAGCAGCAGGGTGTACAGTTAGCGGTACAACAGTAACGATCACAGCGGCTAGTAGTAACTCAGCAACATGGGGCGCGTTTGTGTTTGGCGACCCTACATAAGGAGTATTATGAACTTTTTTTCATGGTTAAAAAGTACGTTTAGTGAGCCTCTTCCCGATGGATCAGGCTCATGCTCCCGTATTTTAATAACTGCTATTATCTTTTTTACTTTAGGGTGGGGAACTGCCATAGCAAGTAAAATACATACAAACATAACCGTTGCAGATTTAAATAGTTTTATGGGCGCGGCTGGAATGTTTATCACAACTACTGTTACACCTTTATATCTCATTAATAAAGGAAGTAATGTTATTAATGCTAAAACAACTAAGGAGTAAGATGAAGAAACTTTTATTGTGGTTTGCTTTTATACTGGCTGCTGCATTACCTAGTACGGCGCAAAACACTTGGTACTTTGTAAACAATGCTCCTTCGGGCACTTGTCAATCTGGAACTGCTGGACAAATAACTATAACTACTGGACTTCTTTACACTTGCCAGAGCGGAACATGGGCACAAACTGGAGGCGGAGGCGGAGGTTCGGGCACTGTAACTAGTGTTGCTTTGAAGAGCACAACAGCCAATTTGTTTAGCAGCGTGGCCGGTACAGCGGTAACAACTAACGGGTTTCTTGACCCAGACGCGCAGTTAGCATTACAGGCCGCAAATTGTCATGTACTAGGTCCAGCATCAGGCTCTCCTGCGGCTCCCACATGCCGAGCAACAGTTAATGCAGATTTCCCAACCTCACTAGCTCCTACTTTTAGTGCGGCCAATCTAACAAATTTTCCAACATTTAACCAGAATACTACTGGAACTGCTGCTAACATAACAGCAACGTCTAACGGTACTTTAACTACTCTTTCTGTACTATCATTACCATATACACAACTTACAGGAACTCCTACGGTTCCAACATCTTCAAGTTGGCCTAATGCTGGAACTTGTACATCCGGTCAGTATGTGTCAGCATTAGTTAACGGTACTGTTCCTACTTGCGCCGTAGTTCAATACTCGCAACTAGGCGGCACAGTTACTACATGGAATCAAAACACTACAGGCAATGCTGCAACAGCTACAAACATTAGCACTAATGGAAGTGCTAACCAAGTTTGGGGAATGAATAGCGGCGGTAGCGCACAAGGCTGGCAAACAGTTAGTGGAGGAGGCTCTACTGGATCGTTAACAGGCTCAGGACTAACTACAGGAGATGTTTACTATGTAAATAGTAGCGGAGTTTTGACATTAGCTGAAGCTAATGCTTCTACAACTGTTCCCGGTGTTTGTGTGGCGTCTAGTGCTACTGTATGCGTGTATAGCGGTGTTGTTACAAACGGTTCATGGACAGCAGGGGGTATTATTTATGTGTCAGATGGTACTGCCGGTCTATTAACACAAACAGAACCATCTACAAGTGGTCATTACGTACAGATTATAGGTGTTGCAACGTCTACCTCGGCATTTCTTGTAATGCCTTCGCTTAACGTTGGGGGAATACAATAATGAAAAAATTAGCACTGTTTATAGTATTAGTGGCAGCGTTGTTCTGTCATAAGGCTTCGGCACAAGCTGTAGTTGCTAATCAGTGCAATGGTACATCTTTTGCTAACACAACTACAACATGTTCTTATGGCAGTAACATAACGGCTGGACATGTTTTGTTAGTATTTGGCTCTGGTAATGCTGGTGCCTTTACAGGTACAATATCAGGTTGTGGATTAACTTGGACACAAGCAAAACAAGATGCTACTAATGGTTATGTTAAAGCGTATGCTTTGGTAACAAGTACAACATCTTGTACGCTTACTTTAACTGAAAGTTCGACTCCTGCCGGATCAATGAAGCTAAACGGATTTGAACTTTCTGGAGTAACGACACCTACTGATTGTCAAGCGTATAGTACGAGCACAGGTGGAACTGCTGCTTACAATACTCCATCGTGTACTACAACATCTAGCGGTGACCTTGTTATAGCTTCTTTACAAATGGTTAGCAATAACGCACCCGGAACTATAACGGTTAACTCTCCTTTTACTGCTGTAACAATATCAGCAGATGTTAACGGGGCGTTAGCCTATGATGTACAATCTTCAGCAGGAGCAATAAATGCTACCTTTAATTTTGCTTCTTATGGAACGTTTGCTTTAGAAACAACAGCCTTCCCTAACTCGACTCCAGCAGTAGGAACGCCCACAGCTAGTATAGCGGCGGGTACATACACATATAGTTTACCTTTGAGTGTAACGCTAACAAGTGTTACATCTGGTGCTACGTTATGTTATACAACCAATGGAACTACTCCAGCCGCAACTACACCGGGAACATGTTCCACAGGAAGTACACTAACTAATGGTAGTTCAATAACAGTAAGTGTTTCACAAACCGTACAAGTGTTAGGTACTAAGAGTGGAGATACTAACTCTTCGGTAGCATCTTTTAGCTACGTGATTTCTCCAACATTCGCTAAATGGAACAACGTTTCGGTTGGTCAAGTTAAAGGTGGTATAAGCACTATAGATAGTAAAACTATAGGGCAAACTACTGGAAATTATAACGGATGGAACACACTAACACCGTGTCCCAATTTTTATCCAGTAGATTTTATTATAACAGGCAACGGCGTTACTCAAGGCACAGCGGTAACTACTAGTAACTTGGCTACAATGACCCTTGGAACTTATACGGCGTGGACCCAAGCAGCTACCCATCAAACAGTAGGCGCGACACAAGGACCAATTCCAGCTAATGTGGGAATTAACGGGACTACGGGACTTACTTGTATAACACCTACACAATCTTTAGCTCAAGATAACACCTTCGCTGGAGGTAACCCAGAAATCTCTATTGCAACTTTTACTACAAGTGCAACAATAGCTGTTATATCAGGTTTTATGACACCGGGACCGTTAAACGGAACTGTCGGTCAGACAGGCTCACTATTTGATGCTGTAGTTATTCTTGGTAACACTGCTTTGTATGCTGTCGTGCAATTAGATAGCGGATCAAGTGGGCTATCCTGCGGAAATATTTATGCTTATACTATAGAAACCGGCCCAACATCGGTTACACACTCAGGCTGTATAACAGTTACTTCTCAGGTACGAATTTGGTATACGATGAAGTTTGATATGACTTCTAATAAACTAGCAAGTTTAAATATATATGCTGTTAATGGGAGAACCTTTACACAAATAGGGTCAACGGTCACTATTGCTCTCGCTAACACTGATACACTTTCTCAAATTTGGGTTGGTAACCACGAGGCTGGAACATCTGCGGGGCAAACGACTTATATCGAGGATTTGATGGTGGACTACACAAACCACGTCTTTCCTAATATACCACATTAATAAGGAGTAATAATGGCAACTGTTAATCAAATAATTGGAGGTAGCTTTCAAGATAGCGAGGGTAATACCTTAGCACTAGGTTATCTTAAAATAAGACTAAGCCAAGACGCGCAGGCTAACGGAAATTCTCAAGTAGGGTCTTTGTATGATTTACAAATAAACCTAGATAGTTCCGGTAATGTTCCATCGTCTCCCGAAGTTTCTCTTTGGCCTAATTCTGCTCTATTGCCTAGCGGAACAACTTATACAATATCGGCCTACACTTCGGAGGGTCAATTAGTTTGGGGTCCAAATTCTCAATCTATTCCAACATCTCCAAGCCCCTTTAATTTAGGGGCTTGGATTCCAAATCAGTCTTAATTAAGGAGTAATAAATGCCTAATATCATTGGACTAGCGGGTGGTCAACCTCAGAAACCTACAAGATGGGAGCCTATATATACAGGACGTTGGAGTAGTGGTATATGGACTAATAGAAGTCCCTTACGTGACGCTGTTACTACACGTATCGTTGAGAAGTTTTATGGCGCGGCTGGAGATGCCCTTATAGATGGCTCAAATGTAGAAATATCTAACAAGCTCACATTAGTTCGTAGGCCGGGAACTTGTGTAGCAGATAGTAACTCTTATACTAGTCCAGATAGGTTTTATGATTTTAGGTTGTCTAGCCCTGCTTTAGAACAAATAGATGTTATGGTAGATCAGGCTAATGCTTTGTATTCATTGTATAATGGAACAAAAAGTCTAGTGTTTACTAAAAGCACAAACTCCGATCAATCTTATATGCAGTCTGTAGGTAATACTTTATATTTTGCGGACGGAATAGATAACAAGAAATGGCTTCAAAGCTTAGTAACTTGGTCTGCTAACGAAGCGTGGGGAGCAAATGGTAGTGAATTTTTTACTACCTTTTTAATAGACCCTAATAACAATATTCAACAGCTAATAGGTACGTCTCTTGTAGTTACTGGAATAACGATTGTTAATAATGTATTAACCGTTACTACTTCTACAACACTTACCAATTTACTGTCAGACGATGATATTGTTACGTTTCCTGCAACAATGACTGCTACTTTTCTTGAAAAACAAAGTGTAACTATTACAGGAGTGACTACTAATACATTTACAGCAGCCTTTACGAATGCTAATTACAGCGGATCGGAATCCTCTATTAGAGCAGCAGCTATAAATGGCGGAACACCTATATCAGGCGGTACAGTTCCTACTTGGGGAACAACTGTTCCCAGTTCTAGCAATAATTTTCAAGGTAGTATAACGTATGACGGTTCTGCTATATGGGTCAATCGAGGACAAACTGTAGAAAACTGGGGCATAGCTCCTCCCACAACAGTTTTAACTCCTACTTTAGGAAAAGCGTTCGCGTCTAATTGGATAGCAATGACTTCCTATTCTTTGGCAGGAGCTATTATAGATTCTAACGGCAATCTACAGCAAGTTTCAACAGCAGGTACTAGCGGCAGTGCTACACCAACTTGGAATACTACGCCATTTGGTACTACTACAGATAACACAGTAACTTGGACACTTATCCAAACTGCGGCTCAACTTGTTTGGCAACCCAGTTATAACTATGTTTCTCCGCTTTCTCTGACGCAATGCGCGGCTGCTTCTGGCGGAACTACTGTGTATACTGGTTTAATTCTTGGAGGAGCTAGTAACGCCCTTGCAGGAAATACTTATTTAGTAACGGGTTTTGCAGAGTTAGCAAATAATGGAATATTTACTTGCAGCGCATCTACTACTACTACGTTGACTTTATCTAATACAGGCGGTTTGGCAGAGGATGCTACAAGTACAGCCACCGCTTCAAAACAAGGTACTATACAATATGTAATAGGAAATGCGGCAGGTGTAAACTGTTTGTTTAAGTTAACCCCCGTTTCACAGCCAACCATATCCGGTAACGTTAGTGCTTATTTATACCCTGCTTCCCATATTATAGGCGTCGGGTCAGTCCAGCTACAATATCCAACTACGACCGGAAGTGCAGCAGCTAGTTACACTACTCTTAATAGTTTAAGTGCGTATGGTGACCCGCCCGGCTTTTTTAATCAAACAATATTATGGAACATTGTTAACGGGGCAGGAAGTATAGTAGGCACCGTTAATCCTTTTCCGTCCTATATGGGTGACGTTAACCTAGCAGTTCTCGGTAACCTCAGCTTCCCCGTAGCAGGTAATTATACAATCACTATCGTTCACCAAGATGGTATTGTCTGGGGAATGGGAGGCGGTGCTACTTTAGTAAGTGGACCCAATAATAACCAATCAGGTCAAACAGCTACAGTTATTAATGGATACCCTTTATTTGGGGGGAATAACCAATCTGGTCCTTTTACGGATACTTTTGTTATAAATATACCAACACCGGGTACTTATCCATTTGAGTTTGATTATGCGTACTGGTACCACCCCGGTCAAATATTTACAGTAACTTGCAATGGTAACACACTAGCAAACGGAGCCACAGAGAGCGGAACGGTTCAACCTAGTTGGCCGGGTTTCTCAACTTCTTATGCACCGGCTTATGCTAATGTATCAGAAGCAGCCGGTAGTCTATTATGGAGTAACATCGGCCCGGTATCCGATTTCGTTTGGAGTAAGAGTGTAGGATATACACTACCAAATACTATGATTGTGGATACCAACGGTTACACCGAAGCTCCTTTTAGATCAGGTGTCAGCGGAACCACACAACCTATATGGTTAACAGGAGAGTATAATCTTACAAACGATAACCCAAATTTAATATGGATTAATGAGGGTGGGGGGTCATCTTTACCATCGGGTAGTTTAAGTACGTTTAATGGAGGATGGCAATATTGTATAGCTCTTGTTAATACGCTAGATAATACAGTCTCTAATTGTACACCTTTATCAGTGGCTACGGGTAACTTTGTAGGAGTCGAAAGCGTTACAATAGCAGCGGGTCAAGGACTACCAGCACCGTCTAATATAGACCCTCAATCAGACTATGTAGCTATATTTAGAACTACAGACGGTCAAGCTATACCTTTCCTTATACCGGGTGTATCGACTACTTATACATTGACACTACACGATTATTTGTTAAACGGTTACTCTGATACTACTCCAGATACAGGACTTAATAACTTGATTCAAGGAGCGATTCTTGGAGAAAATACTCCTCCTGCAACGGGTTCTAAGAATTTAACATATCACTTAGGTAGAATATTCTATAGTGTAGCAAACACTGTTAAATGGACTACAGGTGCCGAGACTCCCGTTGGTAACGGTATTAATGGCTCAGCACCCTTGAACTATGATACAGTTCCTTCTTTAGTCAAAAGACTTGTACCTGTTAGTAGTGGTTTATTAGTGTTTACTGTATCTGACGTGTATTTAATACAAGGACTAGGAACGTCTTCTAATCCTATACAAAATGCTGTTCCTGTTTTACCCGGAATAGGACTAGCTAGTTATAATGCTTTAGATACAAATGGTCCTATTATCGGTATGTTCACAACAGATAACGAATTCTTAATCCTTGATCCTTCGCAAGGAGAAGATGATGGAGGGTTTCCTATTGGTGATAGACTTAGACTAAATAATGGAAATCCGGGTCAAACTTGGAATCCGGCAAATGTTTATGTTGCGTGGCATGTACAAGGCGAAGATAAAGCATGGTATGTGTGCGATGGAGAATTTGGTTGGTATAAACTAATGCCCACTCCTTCCCCTGAGTCCGGGTATACATGGTGCCCCTTTGCTTCTATAACAAATGGTGCTAAAGCAGTGCAAAGTATAGAGCTTACACCGGGTAAACACAGATTGTTAATCGGTCCTACGGGAACTGGTGAATTGCTACAAAGAGATTTATCAGCATTTTCTGACGTGGGTACTCCTTATCCTGCTTGGGCCGTTATAGGATCAGCCGTATTAGCACAACCGGGACAAGTAGCAGAAGTAGCATTTATAAATACAGAATGTACTAAAGTTGGTACCCCAGTTACTTTGGGCATTCTTATAGATGAAGCACTACCGTATTATACAGGACCAATTGACATACTGAAACAATGGGTGAACGATCCTCCAAATACTAAAGTAAGACCTAGTAGATCGTTCTGGGCACAAAGATTCTATTTAGCTCAGAACCAAGAAGATGCAGCAGCTATGCGTCATTGTCAAATTATTGTGTATTTCTCTCCAACAGATACAGTCCAAAACGAGATGCACACCTTGACAGTATTTGGTGCTTATAGCCAAGAGATGTAAGGAGTTTACATGCCGTCGTTAAGTGATGCAATATCTACTTATAAGGAAAATAAAGAAATGGCTGGATATAAAAGTATTCAGCCATTTAAACCTAGCCCTGATTCTGGAGCTACCGGAACTTCTACTTTAAGTAGAAGTGTATTCCTTCGGTGTCCTTTACCCGTTGTACTTACAGGTGCTACTGACTCTTCAAGACAATATTACAGAAATGGTGTTGTACCTCAGTTTCGTTGGGTAAGTCCTCAATCTGTTCCTATAAACAGTTCTGGCGTTACGAGTGCTACGACAATTGGCGGAGGCGGAGGCGGTGGTTCTAGTTCGGGCGGTTCGGGTGGCGGATCAACTACGCCGTCAACATTACAGCAAGTTTCTATAACTACACCATCTCTAAGTGCTAATAAACAGTTTGTTAGTTCTTTCTTAGTTAGTCCTTCTTTTCAATTGATAAATTTATCTGCTACTAAGGGATGCCGTGTAAGGCTGTACGGAACACAAACCGCGCAAAACGGAGACTTAGGAAGAGGATTAGACGTTCCTCCAGCAGCAGGAACCACTCAAAATTTAATAACTGATTTCGTATTCGATACAAGCCCTTTCCAGTGGACCTATCAAAGTAGGACAGGAGCTAACGGGGATAAACCGTCGTCTTCTAAAATCTATATAACAGTTACTAACATAGAAACAACTAGCAGTGTTATAGTAGTTACTTTAGGTTATGTTCCTACATAACTTGACAAGGATGATATAATATGAATAGAGAAATAGCAGGTGGGGGAGGCGCGACACTTTATCCTCTTACAGGTGACGTAGATTCTAATGCAGGTAGTAATAGTGTTTCTGTTGTGGGTTTGAATAATACGCCACTACAAACCTCACAATTATCTTCGGGGTCCAAATTACAATATATAGCAAATGCTAATGCTTGGGTTTCTACATTAGTTGCTACTGTTCAAGTAAATGGGATTACAATATCAGATGATCCTACTATTACTGTAAATGTGAATAGGCCAATTAAAGTAAATGGAGTATAAATGGCAACAAATTTAAATAACACAACTCCTGCCGCACCTAGCGGAGGCGTTAACGTATTGTGGCAGCAAGACGGCTCAGGTAACACTAGTGCATATTTGCCGCTTACAGGCACTAAGACTACAGTAGCTCCGGTAGCGGGAGTATTGACAATAAATGCTACTCTAGGTAACAGCTTTTTAATAACAGTTAACGCGGCAATTACTAGTATGTCTATTAGTGGTCCCACAGACGGCCAAGAGATAACACTTTTGTTTGCTCAGGATTCAACGGGTCATGCTGTTACGTTAGCTGCTAATATAGCAGGTGCTACAGCAGTTAGTACAACGGCTAACACACATTCAGTTATGAAACTTACATATAATGTAGGTAATACTATTTGGTATAATATACCAAGTAACGGGGTCTAATGGTAACTAATAGATATTTGGAGTACGCTGATTTACCTTTATTGAAAGAGAGCCTTGAAAAAGATGAACATCATAAGAACACTCCGGTAGAATTCTTTTACGAACTAAACACGGTCGCATCTGTTTATGAAGACGAAGACGGTATAGTATTATTTGTTAGAGGCGAAGCCTTATTGATAGAAAACTATAAAGTGCTAAAACTTGATATACAATTCGTAGATAACAATAATGCTAGACGTAATATGCGGTGTATGCTAGAAGGCTTTCCTATATTAGCAGAAAAGGCCAAGCAAAATGGGTTTGAAATAGTAGTCTTTTTTAGCGACGTAGACATATTAAAAAGATTCTGCAAAAAGCATTTAGGCTTTGAGGAAGCAGAAGGTATTTACAATTGGCTCCTAAAGGTGGTATAATGAGTATGAAAGTTTATAGAGAACTTCGGTTCCAATGGGACGGCCACAAATACATAAAGATTTATGAAGATGCTTTTATGTATGAAGGAGAAGTTGAATTAGCATGTGGCGCTAGCTCAGGACAAAAAGCAATAGGTCAGCAACAGTCTAATTTTTATAATCAGGTAACGACTCAGGCTGGATCAGTTTTTGGAAACTCTAGCACTGTTTTTCAAGATTTGTTAAACACTTTTGCACCAACCGTTGCGGCTGGACCTAACCAACAAGGATTTTCCCCTACAGAGTTATCGAACTTAAATTCGCAAGCCATAACACAAACTGGGCAAGCATATAGAAACGCTAAAGCCGCTGTTGGAGATGCTGAAAGTGCTCAAAATGGTGGTAACGCTTCGTTACCCGGTGGCGGTAACTTAGGTGTAAACGCTCAACTAGCAGAAAGTGCTGCTAACCAAACAGCAG
>Ga0302281_10000842_pt1 | contig 22650 bp, 28 predicted proteins | sample III_Fen_E1_2_FD_198762 | JGI IMG/M metagenome (GOLD analysis project Ga0302281, IMG submission 198762) | Peat permafrost microbial communities from Stordalen Mire near Abisko, Sweden - III_Fen_E1_2 | ecosystem: Environmental > Terrestrial > Soil > Wetlands > Permafrost | place: Sweden: Abisko...
CGGGCATGCTGGGCATTGGTATCGGTGGCACGGCAGAAAAAGCAATGCTGCTGGCAAAAGAATCGTTGATGGCATCCATTGATATGCACGAACTGAAAGCACGCGGCGCGAAAAATCGGCTGGAGGAATTACGCCTTGAGATATATGACAAGGTAAATGCGCTGGGCATCGGCGCACAAGGCTTGGGCGGACTGACCACAGTGCTGGATGTAAAAATTCTGGATTATCCAACCCACGCAGCTTCCAAGCCGATAGCCATCATTCCCAACTGTGCAGCGACGCGGCATATTCATTTCGAACTGAATGGCAGCGGCGTAGCGCAATTCACCCCGCCGAAGCTTGAGGATTATCCCGATGTACACTGGAAACCGTCGGCGGATGCGCGGCGGGTAAATCTCGACGGCATTACGCGCGCTGACATTGCTCAATGGCAACCGGGCGAAACACTCCTATTGTCCGGCAAGCTGCTTACCGGCCGCGATGCGGCACACAAGCGCATCGCCGACATGCTGGCGAAAGGCGAACCACTGCCGGTGGATTTCAACGGGCGTTTCATCTACTACGTCGGCCCGGTTGACCCGGTGCGCGACGAAATCGTCGGCCCCGCCGGGCCGACCACCGCAACACGCATGGACAAGCTCACCGAAATGATGCTGGCGCAGACCGGCCTGATCGGCATGGTGGGCAAGGCCGAGCGCGGCAAGATCGCAATTGAATCCATCAAGAAGCATGGCGCGGTCTACCTGATTGCGGTGGGCGGCGCGGCCTACCTCGTAGCGCGCGCCATCAAAAAATCGAAAGTCCTCGCCTTCAACGATCTCGGCATGGAAGCCATTTACGAATTCGAAGTCGAAGACATGCCGGTCACCGTCGCCGTGGACGCGCAAGGCCGCTCGGTGCATGAAACCGGCCCGGCGGAATGGCGCATGAAGATTGGGAAGATACCGGTGAAGGTTGGGTAAACCAGCATTTCTTGTGTCGTCAAAATTACGTTAGGTGTCAGAACATGCCCATTGGCATTCGTATGAAGTTCTGGTTCTTTGAGCACTATTGGTGGTTGCTCGCTGTTGCCATCGCTGGCGCAGTAACAACTCTTCTCGCGCTACACGAGCCGCTGCCAACTGTCGCAACGGTAGTTGGCGCTATCCTCTCCGTCGCCTATTTCATTCAGAAGCAGAAACTCGAAGAAATGCGCCTCTTCCGTGAACTCTTCAAAGAATGCAACGCGCGGTATGATGCAATGAACGACGATCTTGCTTCAATCGCTGAAATGGGCGAAGCTGAACTTTCGCACAAAGATCGTCTGAAGGTAATCGACTACTTGAATCTGTGTGGCGAAGAGTACTTGTATTTCAAGCGCGGCTACATTGAACCTTCTGTCTGGCAGGCTTGGAATAATGGCATGAAGGCCATCGTAGCAGCGCCAGCAATTCAGCGTGTTTGGCAAGTCGAGAAGAGAACAGGTTCATACTATGACTTACCGCTATAGGAGCACGCGTAGGATGCGGTGACGAAGGAACCGCATCGGTCGAGATTGATGCAGTTCGCAAGCTCACCACATCCTACGAAATCCGCGTAATAGCCAGCCCGGATGCAATGCAATGGAATCCAGGATGTTCGAAGTACGCATCCCCGGATTTCGCTACGCTGCATCCGGGCTACAGTTGGCGTGACGGGTACAAAATGTACCTACAATTTGCTTGACCTTAAACAATAATGCATCTACAATTTGCGTATGGTCACTTACGATGAAGTCAAGCGGGAAGCCAATATCAAGAATCATGGCTTTGATTTCGTCGGCAGTGAGGCCGTGTTTACAGGCTTCACGATTACCCGCAAAGATGAGCGCGAGGTTTATGGCGAGTTGCGTTTGCAAACGCTGGGGCTGTGGCATGGAGTAGTGGTATTTGTGGTGCATACCCCGCGAGGTGATGCCGACCACGTAATTTCGATACGAAAGGCTGAAAAACATGAAGAACGCATCTACTGGAAAAATTACCCCGGCTGACCGCACCGACTGGCCGCGTGTGCGTGCCATGCAGGATGCGGATATCCGCCATGATGTGGATAGCCCGTCCACAAAGGTTTCTGACTGGGAAGGCGCAACGCTAAAGCAGAATGGTGTCGAGGTTGGACGTACCAAGACTCGTGGGCCGAACCGTCGCCCGACCAAGGAACAGGTGGCAGTGCGATACAGTCCCGATGTGCTGGCGGCTTTTCGCGCCACCGGGCGAGGCTGGCAGACACGCATGGATGAGGCGTTGCGCGATTGGCTGGAAACCCACTCCCCGGCTTAGCTCATCATTTCCTTCTCCGTAGCCAGCGTAGCCCGGATGAAATGCAACGCTGAGCCTCGCCCCCAACATATAAAATGCCTTGCAATATATATTATCATATGTATAATTTAAGCCATGAAATTCACGTGGCGAGAGTCCAAGCGTAAGACCAACCTGAAAAAACACGGATTAGACTTTGCTGATACTGAAAAGGTCTTTGCTGGCCCGATGGCTGTGTTCGAAGACACGACTCAGGCTTAGGGCGAGCAACGTTGGATCGGTATCGGTCTTCTGGATTTTTTGGTGGTACTAATCGTGCATGTTGAATTTGATGGGACAATTCATATTATTTCCATGAGGAAGGCAGACAGCGATGAAACAAACTTCTACCAAACCTATTTCTGACGATGCACCCAAACTAAAGGCCGGTGATCTAGCGCGCGCCAAATTACGGGTAGGTATGCAAGATGTCAGCCGCGAGGAATTTTCGGCGGCATTAAATACCCAGCTTGGCAAGCAGCGTGTTTCGATCATGCTGGACGGTTCTATCATTGCGTTCTTTAAAGCCAAGGCGGGAGAGCGCGGATACCAGACACTCATCAATCAGGCACTCCATCAAGCCATGACGGGCGAGCAGATCGAATCCACGCTACGCCGAGTGATCCGCGAAGAACTGCATTCGGCGTAGCGCGGATGAAACGCAATGAAATCCGGGATGTTTGAAGCCTATTTTCCTCGGCGTTTGTTCGTTGGCATGGATTTTACTTGCTGATTCGTCTATCATGCCGCCTTGATTTCGCAGTTACAGATTTTACGAATTGGCGGGCCTCCCCGCATTGCGACATGGTGAATCTGGTCAGGTCCGGAAGGAAGCAGCCACAGCCAAACGTTGCAAGTGCCGGGGGCAAGGCTCGCCTCCTATTTTTCGAGAGTGTGTACCTCGATTTTATTGGCAGGCAATATGTCGGCAACATCGGTTCTAGCGCGCAAATGGCGGCCCAAGACCTTCGCGCAACTGGCGGGGCAGGAGCATGTCGTGCAGGCTTTGGGCAATGCGCTGACGCAGAACCGCTTGCATCATGCTTATCTGTTCACCGGCACGCGTGGCGTGGGCAAGACCACCATCGCGCGCATCTTCGCCAAATCCCTGAATTGCGTTAACGGCATCACCGCCACGCCGTGCGGCGTATGCAGCGCCTGCACGGAGATCGACAGCGGGCGTTTCGTCGATCTGATCGAATTGGACGCGGCGTCCAACACGCAGGTGGACAACATGCGCGAATTGCTGGAAAGTGCGCTGTATGCGCCGACCAGCGGGCGCTTCAAGGTCTATATCATCGACGAAGTCCACATGCTGTCGAAGTCGGCGTTCAACGCGATGTTGAAGACGCTGGAAGAACCACCCGCGCATGTGAAATTCATTCTCGCCACCACCGACCCGCAGAAGATTCCGGTCACTGTACTATCGCGCTGCTTGCAGTTCAACCTGAAACAACTGCCGCCCGCACTGATCCTCACGCATTTGCAGTATGTGCTGGGGCAGGAAGATATCCCGTTTGAAGCGGGCGCACTGGCGCTGTTGTCACGCGCGGCGCAAGGCAGCATGCGCGATGCGCTGAGCCTGCTCGATCAAGCCATCGCCTATTCCGATTCGCGGGTGGATGAAGCGACGGTACGCAACATGCTGGGCGCGATAGACCAGAGTTATTTATTCGATCTGCTGCAAACCCTGCTGGCGCGCAACGGTGCAGGGTTGCTGCGCATCGCCGACGACATGGCAATCCGCAGTTTGGCGTTCGACGCCGCGTTACAGGATCTGGCAACTTTGCTGCATCGCGTCGCGCTGGCGCAGACCGTGCCACAAGCGATCGCTGAGGACGAGCCGGAGCGCGTTCGCCTGCTGGAACTTGCGCAAAATTTCAGCGCCGAAGAAGTCCAGTTGTTCTACCAGATTGCCATTCACGGGCGTAACGAGATAGACCTCGCACCCGATGAATATGCCGGGTTCACCATGACGCTGCTGCGTATGCTGGCTTTCATGCCGGGGGGAGTACCGGTAGTGTCAGCACGGGCAGTACCGGAACGGGTTATATCCAAGCAAACTGTACCTGAATATTCATTGCCGCCAGTTGCTGCCGCCGCGCAACCTTTGGCTCAGCCACCTGTAGCGCCAACTGCGAAAATTGTGACGGACAAGCCCGTGGGCAGTGCTTCCGCGCTGCTCGACTGGGGCGTATTGCTGACACAATTGAATGTGCAAGGGATGGCTAAGGAATTGGCCAAGAACTGCACTCTGGAAAGTTTTTCCGATGGACGACTGGCGCTGAATCTGGCACCGCAGCACAAGCATCTGCAGACCAATAAAATGGCGCAGGATAAATTGCAGGCTGCACTCACTGATTATTTCGCCGAGCCGGTCCGATTGGTGGTAACGCTGGGAGCGGCTAATGCAGCCACCCCCGCTGCTGTCGCGCAGCACGAAAAACAGACGCGCCAGCAACAGGCGGCAGAAGCGATTACGCTTGACCCGTTCGTGCGCGAGGCGCAAGCGCAGTTGGGCGCACAAGTAATAGAGAATTCCATTAAACCGATACAGTAGGAGAATACAAAATGATGAAGGGTGGATTGGGCGGACTGATGAAACAGGCCCAGCAAATGCAGGCAAACATGAAAAAAGCTCAGGCCGAACTGGCGACAGTCGAAGTAGAAGGCCAGGCAGGCTCCGGTATGGTGAAAGTCACCATGACGTGTGCGCATGAGGTGCGCCGCGTGTCGCTGGACGACAGCTTGCTCTCCGACGACAAGGAGATGCTGGAAGACCTGATCGCAGCGGCAATGAACGACGCTGTGAAACAGGCGGCAGCCGTATCCCAGAAAAAAATGAGCGGCTTTAGTGCGGGAATGAATTTACCGCCGGGCATGAGTTTGCCGTTCTGAATAATAAATGCGATTAGCCACGGATTAACACGGATGTTCACGGATAATCTTGTAGATCGGATTTCAACCCGACGTGTCAAACTAAAGCCCGACCTACGCGATGTTTTAATCGGTGTTAATCCGTGTCCATCCGTGGCTAAATTGCTTGTCCCACAATAAATGAACACTCCCTCCAGCCTGGAAGACCTGATCGCCGCATTGCGCTGCCTGCCCGGCGTCGGGCCGAAGTCCGCACAGCGCATGGCTTACCATTTGCTGCAACGCGACAAGCCGGGTGCATTGCGTTTGGCACAGTCACTTGAGCATGCGGTTGAAAGCATTCGTCACTGCGCAAAATGCAACAACTTTTCCGAGGAAGAGGTATGCTCTTTGTGCCGTTCACCCAAGCGAGATAACAGCTTGCTGTGCGTGGTAGAAATGCCGGCAGATTTGCTGATGATGGAACAGGCGCAGTGTTATCGCGGCATGTATTTCGTGCTGATGGGCAGGCTCTCACCACTGGATGGCATCGGTGCGCGTGAGCTTAATTTGAAGCGGTTGGTCGAGCGCGCGCTTGAACTGCCGTGCGAAGTGATTCTCGCCACAAATTTTACGGTGGAGGGAGATGCAACGGCGCATTACATCGCCACCCTGCTATGCGCGCAAGGTATCAAGGTGTCACGCATCGCGCGTGGATTGCCGGTCGGCGGAGAATTGGAACATGTAGATAGTGGCACACTGGCGCAAGCCGTGCTGGAACGGCGCGAGGTGATGGAATGATAGAAAAAGAAGAACAGCAACAGGACCCGCAAGATAAGTTGGCGGGCGAGCGACTGCAAAAGGTGCTGGCGCAAGCAGGCGTGGGTTCGCGGCGCGAGATGGAAGAGTGGATAAGCGCCGGACGCGTTACCGTGAACGGTGAAGTGGCGACATTGGGAATGCGCGTAGTCGAAGACGATGTAGTGCGTGTTGATCAGCGGATCATCCGCCTCAAGGCGCAGAATGAAAGCATACCACGCGTGTTGCTGTACCACAAACAGGAAGGCGAGATTGTCAGCCGCGACGACCCTGAGAAGCGCGCTAACGTATTCGACAAGTTGCCCAAAGTACGCGGCATGAAGTGGATAGCCATAGGTCGGCTCGACTTCAATACTAGCGGTTTGCTGATTTTCACGAGTTCCGGCGATCTTGCCAACCGCCTGATGCATCCTCGCTTCGAAGTCGAACGCGAATATGCGGTACGTGTGCAAGGCAGCATGACGGAAGAGCAGATGAAACAAATGCTGAAAGAAGGCATCATGCTGGACGATGGGCCGGTTAAGTTTGAGAAGCTGCTGGATGAAGGCGGTGAAGGCTACAACCACTGGTATCGGTTAATCATGAAGGAAGGACGCAACCGCGTCGTGCGCCGCACTTTCGAGGCGCTGGGACTGCCGGTGAGCCGTTTAATGCGCGTGCGCTTCGGCATTGTCAACCTGCCGCCGCGTCTGAAACGCGGTATGCTGGTGGAACTTGGGGCGGGCGAAGTGAATGCAATTCTCGATTGGGTCGGCATGGAAACACATGTTGCCCCGCAGCTTTCACCACGCGAAGCGGCTACGAATTCCGGGCGTGGAAAGTTAACCAAGCCTCATCACACAGATAAATCTCGTCCGACTGAGAAATCGAAATCAACTGGCAAGCATGGCGATAAGACCGGATCAGACCACCACAAAGGCGGTCGGCAAAACACTCTCTCCCCCACGCCGCGCGGCAAAGCTGACGCGCGGCGCAGCGCGCCCCGCAGTAAAGCTAAAACTGCCCATTAACACCACAAGTACACACGTTGCTAAACAAGCATGATTATGCATTTAGGACGGTATGAGATTATCGGTGAGCTCGGTCAGGGCGCGATGGGTATCGTTTATAAGGCGAGAGACCCACTGATCGATCGCATCGTCGCGATCAAAACCATCAACCTGGCTCTGGCGCTGGACGAAAAAGCTGAATATGAAGCACGCTTCTATCAGGAAGCCAAAGCGGCTGGTCGCCTGAGCCACCCTAACATCGTCACCGTTTACGACGTGGGCAAAAGTGGCGATGTGGCCTATATCGCCATGGAGTTTCTGCAAGGCCGCGAGCTACGCGATATTCTCAATAAAGGTCGTTGCTTACCAGTCAACCAAGTACTCGACATTGTCATACAGGTAGCACTGGGTTTGTCCTATGCACATGAGCATGGCATCGTACATCGGGACGTAAAACCTGCGAATATCATGGTAGTTCATGACGAGTTTATAAAAATCACCGACTTTGGTATTGCGCGCATGGCATCGTCTACCGTGCTAACTCAAACTGGCGTGGTGCTTGGCTCACCCAAGTACATGTCGCCGGAACAAGTTTTGGGTAAATCGATAGACCAGCGCTCAGACATTTTCTCGCTTGGGATAATGCTGTACGAAATGCTCACTGGCCAAGCGCCGTTTGTCGGCGAGACAATTAACGCCGTCATGTACCAAACTATAAATACAACACCCCCCTCCCCTGGCAGTCTGAATGCAAATATACCTTCGATGCTCACTTTCATCGTCGCCAAGGCGATGGCGAAAAGGCTGGATGATCGGTATCAAAACGCCAAGGAATTTGCCGATGATTTGCGTGCTTGCCGCGATGCACTACCACGCTCAAATGCGCGACCAAAGACGGCCACAACAAGCGTACAGGTACCGAATGCCATCCACATAGCTTCACAAATTGAAGCCGAACTAGAGGATTCCAACTCAGCGGCGAACATACGTTCATCAAGCAATTTCGATTCTTTCGATGCTACGATGCGCCTGACTTCGATGACTTCACCTGAAGATATAGAAGAGCTTAACAAAACTTTAAAGATAACGCGCCCAAGTCTGGATGCGATGAATCAAGCCGCTCTACAGGCTGTCAAACCTAATGCGGCCTCAGCACCTATAATACGCACCATTCCCGTTCGGGTGAGTAAAAGCAAGGGGACGAATGCGCCTCGCCCCACCAGAAGCCGGAATTTTATGCTACTTATGATCATCTTGCTGGTGCTGCTCAGCTTGGCTATCATCTTTTAGCCCGGCTACAATTTCTTTATTCAGGAGGCGGTTATGCAGCAGAATTTCAAACTCAACCCCTCGCATTATCTTGCGGTTATGCTGATTGCCGCGCATGGCGCAACACTCGCTGCTTTATTTCCGCTGGCCTTTCCGATCTGGGCAAAAACGGCGCTGGCATTTTTTGTATTGCTCAGCCTGGGATACCATCTGTGGCGCGAAGCTTGGCTATCCACCCCATCCGCGACGGTGGCACTGATGCTGGAAAGTGATCAAGTCGTGCTGACCACACGAAGTGGGAAACAAATTACTGGAAAAATATTGCGCGATAGCTTGGTTACACCTTACCTCACCGTGTTGAATATTTTGCCTCAAGGCGCACGTTTTGCACGCGGCGTGGTCATCCTGCCGGACAGTCTGGATGCGGAATCTTTCCGGCAGTTAAGGGTTTGGTTGAAGTGGGGCGGTTAGCATAATGGGCCAATATTTCATTACCGGCCCGCCAATATCAACTATCGACCAACCACCACTACAATCACAACGCCAAGAGAAGTATACTAAAACCATCCGTCCGTATTACTATATATCCTCAACAACACAAGGAGCATGATCATGGCTAAAGGTCAGCAACGAAAAAACAAAGAAGCAAAAAAACCTAAAAAGAAGCCGACGCCTGTCGCAGCGTCTGACAGAATCACACGCACCTGGAGTTAACCACATCGCGCGTCAGCTAACGGCCTAGGCTAATAGGCGTTTTGGCGCTGCCAAGCCGGATTGGCACTGATCACTCGATGTTATAGTTGGTGCCTCGGCTAGAGCAACCAGACGAACGTTGTCGCCCTGGTTCTGCACATAAAGAACGCTGTGAAAAGTGCCATATGCATATGGTTATGCGTGCGGATGAAAAAATTGAATCAATCTTAATAAATCGCATGTTTCCCCAAACATAAAGCCAGCAGGATTTGATTTAATGCAATCAATCGGAGCGCCTTATGAAGAAACAAAATATGCCCAGCAAATTGCCCAGTGCAAGCGATTATGAGCTGCAGCATACTCTCTTAAATGCGATCATTGACGCATCGCCCGAGGGCATCCTTGTCGTTGACGAGCATGGGACGATCATTTCTCACAACCAACAATTTGTCGAAATATGGAGGATACCAAGCGTCCATCTGCGTGGAGCCGAGCCCGGTACCGCCATTGGGGTCAATGATAATCCAATTCTGACATATGCCACCGAGCAAGTGAAGGATGAGCAGGCCTTTCTTGCGCGAGTGAAAAAGTTATATGACAACCCGTATTTGAAAGATCATTGCAAGATTGAATTAAAGGATGGCAGAACGCTAGAGCGCCACTCTTCGGTACTTCGGAACAACGATGGTGTGTATTTGGGACGCGTTTGGTTTTTCTGTGATGTCAGCCCGCAAGAAAAAGCCGAGTCCACTCCAAGAGATATGGAAAACCAAGATTCTCTTACAGGAGTATCAAATAGAAAGTACTTCTTTGAGCGTGCTAATCAGGCATTTTCCCGTTCGAAACGCTATTCGAACCCGCTGTCCATCGCCGAGTTTGATATTGATAACTTCAAACAGATCAATGATCAGAATGGGCACGCAGTAGGTGATGAAGTATTGAAATCATTGTGCAACATCAGCCATCGACTCCTAAGGGCAACGGACATTTTTGCACGTCTCGGTGGTGAAAAGTTCGCCGTGTTGCTGCATGATACCAATTTGGAAAAAGCTACGGTAATAGTCGAAGGCCTCCGACAAGCAATAGCCGACAGCAAGCTTTCGCTGAGCAACGGTGAACTCAACTTCACTGTCAGTATTGGAGTCGCAATGCTAAAACCAACAGACACTTGCATCGAAAGCTGCTTGGAAAGAGCGGAACGTGCCAAGTACAAAGCCAAACAAAATGGCCGAAATCGAGTGGAAATCGAAGCGTAAATCGCAGGAGTTAGAATCGAATTAAATATTGGAGTCACCTGCTAAGTTTCAATTGCGTAACCCTGTTCATGGAATATGCTGAGGCACGCATCAACAACGTGAGCATCAAAAGTTATGCCACGATGTGCCGTAATTTCACTCAGCGCAGCTTCAATTCCCAATGCTGCCCGGTAAGGGCGGTGCGAGGCCATGGCCTCAGCCACGTCCGCAACCGCAAGGATATTGGATTCAAGAAGCAGTGCATCCCCCGTCAGCCCGAATGGATAACCGCGCAATACGAACCTCGGCATCCTCATGGTCACTTTTATTCACCTCAGATAAAGACCGGCTCCTGAAGAATGATATTTAGTCATGGTCATTTCCCTATTTAGGATCAATGGGAAAATACGCAAATCAGATAATCCTCTTCGCTCGTCCCGGTTAAATATTCTTTAAGCGAGGTGCGTATAACTTCAACTACACGCTTGTGAATTTGGCATGCGCGTGATTCATTGAACCCCATTTTCTTGCCAATTTCGCATAAATTCATGCCTTGCTGATAACGCATATCCATCAATCTGTATTCACGTTTTGATAACCGGCTTATTGCATTAGCCAAAGCTTGGTGGAAATATTTTCCCTGCAGCAATCTAAATGGATCAGTGCTGATATCAGATCCATGGCGATCTAAAAAATCCTCACGTCCTTCCTCTTCGTAATACAGAAGCTGTGCACCTTGTGATTCAAATCGCATCTTCTGGAACGCGGCCAGGGGAATATCAAGCTCTTTGGCGATTTCCATTTCGTTCGGTGGTCTGCCTAGCAGATGCTGCAGTTTCATCGTCGCCGCATCAAGACGCCGCATGGCGCGACGCAATGCCTGTGGCACCCAATCATCATGACGCAATTCATCCAGCATCGCGCCCCGAATACGCTTCATGGCATAGGTGCCGAACTGCACACCACGCAACTCGTTATACCGATTTGCTGATCCCATTAGGCCCAACATGCCAGCCTGAATGAGGTCATCAACTTCTATGTTACCGGGAAGCATCCGTTTCATACGGTAGGCGAGACGCTCGACTAGCGGGGCGTATTCTTTCAGTCGCCGATTTCTGTAAGCCAATTCCATTATTCTTCCATTCCGGTAGTTTGAAGTTTGGTGGCAACGACGGTGAACAACCTTATACCAGCATCACCGCAAATTCTGTGCGGCAGCCAACATAGTGATGACAACAACCTTTCTGTGTGTTGGCACACAGAAATTACAGCAAGGAATGGCGATAATACTTTGCGGTGCGAAATGTTCTAAAGGGGAAATACCTGTGTGGATTTACATTGAAGCTGTCGATGAGCTGGGAAATCTAAAGTATCTACAAGATTTTTTCTACCACCCGTTTGTCGTTGAAGAAGCGAAAATCAAACGGTTCGCGGTTGGATTTTTTCATCCAAGTACCGGGAAATTTATTATCGAAAGTCAACATCAGATGGACTACCAGGCAAGGCTAAGGATTAGCCTCATGAACGGGGGTAGTGATAGATTTAACTAAAGAAAGACGAGATCCGCTCGGAATCTCGTCGCATCTGATCCAAAAGAGGTGCGCTAAAATATTTAGGCGCGAATCAATAATTCCGCATTGTGAAACGTTTTTTGTAGCGCTATCCGCTTGGACACATTGATTACAATGGGTGATTGAAAGTTGGCAAAGATGCCTTTTGCAGCAGCAATGTTGTCTTTCACCTCATTCGCCACCATGATTGCAGTCTGCAATTTATCCCCATCTTCAACTTGCAGTGTACTTTTTTCCTCATCGGTCAGCGATAGCTCGTAGGTGACCTTGAGCGATTTAGTATCTGCCATCGACAACTCCACGGCCGGATTGTCTACCGACTTTAACGAAAACATAATGGGGCTTTCCTTTGGATGAAATAGATTGAAACGCTTGCAATCCTTAAAGCCGTTCAATCCATTGGGAAAATCGATAAGGGTATTTTGGCCGTGTTTAATTTCTGCTGAGTGAGTGCTGGTCGAATTCATTTTCATTCCCCCTGAGTTACTTGGTGCAAGCAGGACGCCACGCTGGTTTCCTGAACTGTAGTGCATCTTGGCAATTAATTCTGCCAATATCTGTGTGTTACCACACATAAGGCGGAATTATTTTTAAAATAGTGAAATCAAAGATGTAGCGAATAGCTTCCTGGATTTCTTGAGATACGGAGAACCAGACATTGATAAATTCGCAGCAGGTGGCTGATCGCGACTAAGCAGGAAGGGCTGTGTATTCGGGGGAAAAGGACGGGCGGCTAACCCGTAATTTGATTATTTCCGGTGATTGTTGTGACCGGAACGCGCAGTTTGAGTCAGCGCGTCAATCCTGATTGACGTTTCGGCGGCGGCACTGTAGTTGTGCGCCCGCCCCACCCTACTTGCTCTTCAATCAGGCAGCCAACGCTTCCATCGGATAACCGGCCATCAGGATAGCCGTATGCGCCTGCGACATCATTCTGTCTTTGTTGTAATCGGTAATCATGTTGAGCAGCAGTTTCTCATCGAAGCGAAAGCCGCACAGTAAGATGTTGGAAGCGGCCATTTTGAGCAACTGTGCCGGGCTTAAACTGGCAATAAGTTCAGCCAATTCTTCGCTGATACCCAAGCGGAATATGGCTGTAGCCTGGTCATCCTGAATCATCTGCCGTGCAAGCAGCATATATGAAAGATTGGCTTCTTTAATTTCTGCATGCAACAGAGTTGTATTCATGATTAATCCTCTTAGGCTGGCAACACGGTCTCTTTCGACAATCGCATCTTGCGCCATAAGCGGAACGTAAAAAATCGGAAGACTTCCAATTTCTTGCTAGGAAATCTTCCTACAGGAAAACAAACGATAGATATCCACGACTATTCCTTCACTGGCGGCGTAGCGCGATATTGCCCTTGAAATGCGAGCATCCATTCAGGATATTCCCGCGACAGGGCGCTGGCCTCATCGAGTGTTTTTAACTCATTTTCAGATAGAACAAGTTTAGTGGCTGCGAGATTATCTTTTAATTGCTCAATACGTCGAGCGCCGATGATGATGCTCGACACTTGTTGTTTACTTAATATCCATGCCAAAGCCACTTGAGCGACAGATACGCCATGTGACTTTGCAATGAGCTCCATCGCATCCAGGCAATTAAATGCCTTGTCTTTATTTAATGGTGGGAAATCAAAACTTGTTCGGCGGGAACCTGCGGGAAGATTTTGATCGCGTTTAAATTTTCCGGATAAAAATCCACCGGCAAGTGGGCTCCAAATCATTAATCCCAATTTTTGATCGTGAACTAATGGAAAAATTTCACGCTCAAGGTCCCGCCCAGCGATTGAGTAATAAGCTTGCACACTCACAAACTCAGTCCAATTATGAAGCCGGGAAATCCCTATGGCTTTCATGATTTGCCAGGCAGCCATATTGCATAGACCAATGTATCGAATTTTTCCAGATTTGACGAGGTCGTTGAGTGCGGATAGTGATTCTTCAAAGGGGGTTAATGGATCAAAGCCATGAAGTTGATAGAGATCAATATGATCTAACTTCAAGCGTTTGAGACTTGCATCAACTTCGTTGAAAATATGGAAGCGCGACTGCCCCCTCCCATTGGGAGTCTCATTCATAATCCCGGTGGATTTCGTGGCGACCACAATTTCATCTCTTGGCAGTCCAATATTTTGGATTGCCTGCCCAAGTAATGTTTCCGACTGGCCCAGCGAATACACATTGGCAGTATCAAAAAAATTAACACCCTGGTCGAAAGATTCACGTACAAAAAGATCGGCGTCAGTTTGCTGAAGCCCGCCCATAACTTCCCAGTGTCCTTTGCTGCCGAAAGTCATTGTTCCCAAGCATAGTTCGGAAACATAGAGACCGGTATTTCCTAATAGGCGATATCGCATGGCTAAACACTCCTCTTCATAAAATTATATGATAATTTTTAAACTGTACGATGACGGCTCGTAGCTCGTGGCGATTAATCAGCACAGTCCATTTTCGCCAAGCGGCCTGGTTCTTAAGCACTTGTGCAGCCATGAATTTTGCTCTGATGATGAATAGAATCGCAGGAATTTTGTTAACTGCTCATTGTTTCCAGGCAAGAATCAAGGGAGCCTTCCTTGGAGTAGCATTGGTTTCTTCTCTCGGCACGCCCACGATGATCGGTGCCACTGCGTTGAATTCCGTCGGGATGCCAAGCTTCGCTTTCACCTCTGGAGTGTTCAGCGTTGCTACAGCAGAGCCGATGACGCAACTGCCCAGCCCCATGGCGCAGGCAACCAACATCATGTTCTCCGCCGCCAGCCAGCAGTCTGCTTCCACAAAAGGCCCGGATGGCTTTGCGCAGATGACGATGAGCGTGCCTGCGTCATGAAAAATATTGAAGTCTGGATTGGAAAAGATGTCGGGCGCATGACTACCTGCCTGATGGGTGCGATGCAACCTTTCGATGAAAAGTGGCTTGGCAAGATCAGACAATTGTTTCAATACCTGTTTGTTCTGTACTATAACGAATGCCCACGGTTCTTCATGCATCGCCGTAGGCGCTCGCACGGCGGCTTCCAGCAATGTTTGAACGGTGTTGCGGTCAAGTTCACTCGGCGCATAAGCGCGTACGGAGCGCCGCGCAAGGATAGTTTCGAATATGTTCATTTCCTGTTGTTCCTTATTGGCAGGTAGAACCATGATCTTTACCTCCTTAAAGAATATTCACCACACGGTGACATCACACCATCTGAGATATCTATCCCAAGCTTTCTGTGAATGCTAAATTTAAAAATTCCTTTTGACCACGTCTCTTCAAGCATTGTTTTGTTGAATACTGTACACCGATGAACGAAAGCGGCAACACCGCAATACCAGTCTTGATGGTCATCAAAATCCTATTCATCATCTTTGCCTAAAGGATTCACAATCAGCCTCAAAGTACGCCCCCCGTCATGTTCCAGATGGAAAGAACTCAAATTGCAGGAGAAGGTGTCGCCTTGTCGATTTTGTGCATGGAAGATGTGACCGCAATGGCAGAGATGAATAAATAATGGCGTAAATCGCCCCTCTTTAATCAACTCAACCCCCGAGATTAGCGGAATCAGCTTGGAGACATGCTGCAAAACCAGTTCGCCTCGTTGGTAACCAAAAAGAAACTCACAGGACTTACTGCAATCCTGAATCACGCCAATTTCATCCAGTGATAACGCTGGCGACTCATGCCATTCAGCCAGTCGTTTATTTGGCCACTTCATAGGCTCAATGTAGGAATACAGGTTAGTTTCAATTACAGCATTACTTCCCATCTGCAAGTTCATTTCTCACTCCTTGATCTTGCCACCATAAGCTATAAACTGCTGCCATAAAGGGCGTATTGTCGTCATACATCCCTACATTTTCCGGCTCATCCGACAGTTTCCAAGTCACTGCAACATTGATCACCCTGGTCGTTACCTTCGCAGATTTAGGTAGCGTGACATTGATCATACCCTCTTTGAACTGAGCTTTTATCTTGTTTTCGTCGACATCATCCGGCACCTTATGAAAATTACTCCGGTATTGCAGCAAAACCAATACGTGCTAATACATACGTAGAAATACGTATATTGCGAGGCCTGGGATACTAGTAATATGTCTTTTTGCGTAACAGCGAGAAGCAGATACCACCGTCGAATATAATTGCACTATTTGCATCACCATCATTTTATGGTGTGTGCTATGGACGCGGGTAAAGCCCACCTGTAGCGAAAAATTCTTGCATTAAAAACTCCTCTAGCCCAGTGTTGTCCTCCATACGAGCCGACAAAACAATGGTGCGCCCGAGGCGTTGAGACTCCCAGTTAAAATCACCCTTATATTCGCGTCGAATAATTTCAATCATTTTTCTAATTATTGCCAGATCAATATTGCCATCCGCACCAGCCTCTACGTCAATGATTTCTAATCGAGAATTGCTGTAGTCATTTTTCCATCCTCTAAAACTAAATTGACCTGTTCGAAATGATATCTGCCTAATTACAAAAATACCGCTGGTTCCTTGTTGTTGCAAATTGCGGTTGATATTTGCATCCCTCAGCTCATCGGCTGATGGCCCCCGTGCATTTGCAATCGCTGCCGCATTTTCTCTGGCAGCGTTATCCTCTAAATCTTGGGAGTGCTGCCTTTTCGCCCTAACATAAGACATCAAATCTGCTGGAGCATTATTTTCTGTGGTTAAAGGCTCTCTAAAAATGGGTTGGGACAATGCGGTGGTTGCATTTTTTTCCACCGCCATTACTGAAGGAGTTGGTAATTTTTTCTTAGGTACCACAGCATGTTTTTTCGGCTTTATTACCTCAATTGATTTGACTGGCAGTGACTTCTTCGAAGGCAGCCCCGCAATGCGAACACTCATGGTTTGCGGAGGCGGGTTAGCAACTGACGTAGCCTCTATAAATTTATGGCGAGAAAAATAAAACAATACAATACCGTGTATCACCAACGATATTAAAAATGCAATTAACGTGTTGCGTCTAATTTTTATTTCAATATAACGATCTCTTGGTCGATAATCCCAAGAGGCGATTGAATGAATCGGTTCGGGATTACCCATTAACAATATGCTTTCCGATCAAGTTATTCAGCACTAACTCCAAAACAGGATCTGGAACACATGCGAGCTCTTGATGGTGTGAATAGGCCATCTCGCAGCATATGCACAATAATTCAGGGTAGAAATGTATACCACTGTCTTGCTTCATGATTTCCATAGTTGGATTGAAATCGAAAGGATCAGTTAGTAGGAGTATCTCGACGTAAGTTCCTCGAACATATCATCAGTTTTTGGATTTACTCTTGACTCCCGAGCGATGAACATCAACCCACAAGAGCCAGTCGAGACCTGAATCGACATGCCTTTTACAGGCACTGTACAATAAACTCCGACAACGAAAGCACCCTAAGCCATATTCATGAGTATCGTCAACACATCTTTCAACTCGCCTGTTCAGCGTGATACAACGGTCATCGCCTTAATCGGCCTAACGCACGGAACATCCCATTTCTTCCATCTACTGCTTCCTCCGCTCTTTCCCTGGCTGATGCCGGCTTTCGGTCTCGACTTTTCAGGCATCGGTCTCACCATGACCGTCTTCTTCGTCATCTCTGGCATAGGGCAGGCACTGGCAGGGTTTGCCGTAGATCGTTTTGGGCCGGTACGTGTGTTGTTGTTCGGCATGTGCTGTTTTCTGTGCGCCGGTCTGGGTCTGGGATGGCTTGCCCATAGTCGGACCGATCTGTTCGTGGTCGCCGCTCTGGCCGGTCTTGGCAATAGCGTGCTGCATCCGGCCGATTACTCGGTACTTAACCGGAAAGTGTCGACATCACGTCTGGGACATGCCTTCTCGGTCCACGGAATATCGGGGAATCTTGGTTGGGCTCTGGCACCCGTATTCCTGACGGGAATCGCGACGGCAGCCGACTGGCGGGTCGCTGCTGTTGCCGCTGGTCTGATGGCTCTTCCGTCCATGGTTATGCTCTGGCTGTTCCGCGACCAACTCGAAATTACTCCGATTCATGCAACCCCAGGAAATGTCCCCACACACGGCACATTATCCTTTCTCGGTGTTAGAGCGGTCTGGCTCTGTTTCGGCTTCTTTTTCCTGACCTCAGTAGCTTTCGGGGCTTTCCAGAATTTCGGAACTCCGGTTTTACAGCATCTGTATGGGTTACCGCTTGCTACCGCCGCCGCCGCGCTTTCCACCTTTCTACTGATCGCGGCCTTTGGTATCTTCGTCGGGGGGTTCGTGGCTCAACGCCACACGCAAGACCGTATTATTGCCATCGTTCTAGCCATGGCAGCAGTGCTTGCACTCGTCTTATCTCTGGAAGTGATTCCGCCTTGGGCCGTGTTGCCAGTTATGGCTGGCATTGGTTTCTTTACCGGCATCGCCGGGCCGTCGCGGGATATGCTGGTGCGTCGCGCCGCAACCGCGCGCTTCGGCCAAGCCGCCTATGGGCGGATCTACGGCTTCGTCTATTCCGGACTAGACAGCGGCTTAGCGCTGGCTCCTGTGGTTTTCGGCCATTTCATGGATGCGGGACACTACGCCTCGGTTCTGATCGGTATCGCCGTCTTTCAGGCGTTGGCTGTGCTAACGGCATTACGCGTCGGACGATCCGCCCAGCAGCACAGTGACTAATTTTTCTGGATCACCCCTTACCTGAACGGGTCGAATAGTGCCCGTCAATGAACAAACAATCCGTGGTTGCCTATGATTATGCGACATTCACTCTACCCAAGTTTAGTGGATACCCAATAATGGCATAGGCACATGTCAAATTATCGCATTGCTCTCACCCCAGATAATAGACCCATATTGTCGACATAATATGAATTATGTTGCGCATTACTGAAATTTATGCGCTAATATTACCCATTATTGTCGACAATATGAGCTTCCTCATGTTCCCAATCCCATCTCAACAAGGCACACTTGCTGATATCGCCTCGCACCGTCTGGCCCACAGCATCGTGACGGGTGAGCTGGCGCAAGGCCAGAAGCTGAACGAGGCCGAACTGGCTGAACGCTTCGGTATGGGGCGCGGTCCTTTGCGCGAAGCTTTGCGTCATCTTGAAGGGATGCGTTTGGTTAAGCGCATTCCCAATGCCGGAGCACGAGTGGTGATTCTGGATCGCAAGACCATGTCTGATTTGTATGCGGTGCGCGAAGCGTTGGAAGGAATGGCCTGCCGCCTCGCTGCGACGCAGATGACCAAGGAGGAGATCGTTCAATTGAGTGCGCTGCTTGATCGGCATGAGAAGGAGATCGAACAACAAGACGGCAAGGTGTATGCACAAAGCGAGGGGGATCTGGATTTTCACTACCAAATCCTGCGCGGTAGCCGCAATATGATGCTGATGGATCTGCTCGGCAGCGAACAATATCAATTGCTGCGTATGTGCCGTTACCGCACCAGCCGCAACGCACAACGTACCCATCCCGCCCTGCAACAACACCGCCAGATTGTCGAAGCATTGGCACAACGCGATGGCGAACTGGCAGAGATGCTGATGCGCCGACATATACAAGGCGCATGGCACAGTATCAGTGAAATGATAGACAACGAGGAGGCAGCATGAAACAGATTACCAGCACGCCTGGGCAAAAATTTCGTCGCGCAGTCGAAGAAAATCATCCATTGCAAGTGGTCGGCGCCGTCACCGCCTACTGTGCCATCCTCGCGCAGAAAAGCGGGCACAAAGCACTATATCTTTCCGGCGGGGGCGTAGCCGCCTCTTCGTTGGGCATTCCCGATCTTGGCATCACCACGTTGCATGACGTGTGTGAGGACACACGCCGAATCACGGCTGCCAGTGACCTGCCCTTGCTGGTAGATATCGACACTGGCTGGGGTGGCGCATTTAACATCGCCCGTGCCACGCGCGAGATTGCACAATCCGGTGCCGCAGGATTCCACATCGAAGACCAAGTGATGCAGAAGCGTTGTGGTCACCGCCCCAACAAGGCCATCGTCAGCCAAAGCGAAATGGTGGATCGGATCAAGGCCGCAGTGGATGCGCGCATCGACGAGAGCTTCGTCATCATGGCGCGCACGGATGCGCTGGCAGTAGAAGGGATGCAGTCTGCAATCGAGCGCGCTCAAGCCTGCGTAGAAGCCGGGGCCGACATGATCTTCCCGGAAGCGATGACCACGCTTGAGCAATACACCGAATTCACTCGCGCAGTCACTGTGCCGGTGCTGGCGAACATCACCGAGTACGGCGCGACGCCGCTCTACAACGTTGACCAACTGGCGAGCGTCGGCATCAAGCTGGTGCTGTATCCGCTCTCCGCCTTCCGCGCCATGAGCAAGGCCGCACTGAACGTGTATCAGCACATTCTCGCCGATGGTACACAACAGAACGTCGTGCCGGAGATGCAAACTCGCATGGAGCTTTACGACTATCTCGGCTACCACGCTTACGAGCAGCAACTTGACCGATTATTTATAGAAAAGGGTAGCGATTAAAACATCTTCATTGCAAGGAGGAATGACATGACAGAAGAAAACACTTTACCCAAGCCGAAAAAATCCGTTGCCTTATCCGGCACAATCGCTGGTAACACAGCAGTCTGCACCGTCGGCCGCACCGGCAACGACCTGCACTATCGCGGCTATGACATTCTGGATTTTGCCGAACAGGCGGAATTCGAGGAGATTGCCCATCTGCTGATTCACGGCACTTTACCCAACCGCGCCCAACTGAGCGCCTACAAAACCAAACTGGAATCACTGCGCGGTCTTCCGCAAGGTGTGAAGCAGGCTCTGGAGGCAATTCCGGCTGATGCACACCCGATGGATGTGATGCGCACAGGTTGCTCGGTACTGGGCACGTGTGAGCAAGAGCCGGATGCGCACAGCGAAGCCAAGTCACGTGAACTGATTGACCGCATGCTGGCCAGTTTTGGTTCGATGTTGATGTACTGGCATCATTTCAGCACTACCGGCAAACGCATCGAGGTAGAAACCGATGATGGCACTATCGGCGGACATATCCTGCATCTGTTGCACGGCACGCCGCCAAAGGCATCGTGGGTACGTGCCATGCACACTTCGCTGATTTTATACGCCGAACATGAGTTTAATGCTTCCACCTTCACCGCACGCGTGATTGCGGGTACCAACTCTGATCTGTATTCCTGTATCACCGGCGCAATCGGCGCACTGCGCGGCCCCAAGCACGGTGGAGCCAACGAGGAAGCGTTCCGCATTCAGAGCCGTTATGTGGATGCCGAGGCAGCCGAGGCAGACATTCGCAAATTTGTAGCCCACAAGGGAATCGTGATTGGATTTGGCCATCCGGTCTATACCATCTCGGATCCACGCAATGAGGTGATCAAGCGCGTGGCAAAACAGTTGGCTGAAGAAAATGGCGAAATGCGTCTTTTCGATATTGCTGCACGACTGGAAAGCGTGATGTGGGAATTGAAGAAAATGTTCCCGAACCTTGATTGGTTCTCCGCCGTGTCGTATCACATGATGGGCGTTCCAACCAATATGTTTACCCCGCTGTTTGTCATCTCGCGCGTCACCGGCTGGGGCGCGCATGTAATGGAACAGCGCGCCGACGGAAAAATTATCCGCCCCAGTGCAAATTACATCGGGCCGGAAAATCTGGCTTGGGTCCCTATTGAAAATCGCTAATCGAAGGATAAAAAATGAGTGCTAATGTAGATATGAACAATCGTCCGGCACCCGATCAGGTGCTGCTGGACATCGCGCAGTACGTCTGTCGTCTGGAGATCAAATCCGATGAAGCCTACGATACCGCGCGCAACTGTTTGATCGATACCTTGGGTTGCGGCTTGCTGGCGCTACGCTTCCCCGAATGCACCAAGCACCTCGGCGCACTTGTTCCCGGCACCACGGTACGCAACGGTGCACGTGTGCCCGGCACTTCGCATGAGCTTGACCCGGTCAAGGCAGCATGGGACATCGGTGCCATGATACGCTGGCTGGATTTCAACGACACCTGGTTGGCCGCTGAGTGGGGGCATCCCTCCGACAACCTCGGCGGCATCCTTGCAGTGGCCGATTATCTGAGCCGTTGCCGCGTGGCAGAAGGTAAACCAGCGCTAACCATACGCGACGTACTGACAGCAATGATCAAGGCGCACGAGATACAAGGCTTACTGGCGGTTGAAAACAGCTTCAACCGCGTCGGGTTGGATCACGTCGTATTAGTAAAAGTCGCTTCCACCGCCGTGGTGACTCGCTTGTTGGGCGGCACTGAAGAACAGGTAATCGATGCGTTGTCACAAGCATTTGTCGATGGACAAGCATTACGCACTTACCGCCATGCACCGAATGCCGGCTCGCGCAAATCCTGGGCGGCAGGCGATGCAACTTCGCGCGCAGTACGTTTATCCATGATAACCATGGCAGGCGAAATGGGCATCCCCGGCGTGTTGACTGCTCCGCAGTGGGGCTTCTATGACATCCTGTTCACCAAGAACAACAAGGATCACTCGATTAAACCCGTCGATCAGCGTCGCTTCAGCTTGCCGCAACCTTATGGTAGCTATGTGATGGAAAACGTACTGTTCAAAATTTCGTTCCCGGCAGAGTTCCATTCACAGACAGCGTGCGAAGCGGCGGTTCGATTGCATCCGCTGGTGAAAAACCGTCTGAGCGACATCAGCAAGATCGTGATTCATACCCATGAGTCTGCTATCCGTATCATCTCCAAGGTCGGCCCGTTGGCGAATCCTGCAGATCGTGACCACTGTATCCAGTACATGGTTGCCGTACCGCTGGTATTTGGTGATTTGGTAGCCGAGCATTACGAGGATAGTTTCCACGCCGCGCATCCGATCATCGACGAATTGCGCGCCAAGATAGAGATTGTCGAGGAGCCTCGTTACAGTCGCGAATATCTGGAAGCTGACAAGCGTTCGATCGCCAATGCCATCCA
>Ga0302281_10000844_pt1 | contig 22630 bp, 20 predicted proteins | sample III_Fen_E1_2_FD_198762 | JGI IMG/M metagenome (GOLD analysis project Ga0302281, IMG submission 198762) | Peat permafrost microbial communities from Stordalen Mire near Abisko, Sweden - III_Fen_E1_2 | ecosystem: Environmental > Terrestrial > Soil > Wetlands > Permafrost | place: Sweden: Abisko...
CGCCAGGGTCTCGGCACGCACCGCTGCCACCGCTTCCCAAGCGGTTTCCACTGCCTTGCGGAGCCTCCGCTGATGGTGGTTGGCCAGCCGGTGCCACAGGGCCGGCCGTACCTGGTCGCGCGCGTACAGCTGCGTGATACCAGCCAGAAAGCTGGCCAACGTGGTGTAGCACTCGCTGACCGCCGTGCGCGCCGGGCGGTAGGGGTCAAAGGGCCACAGTACGAGGGAAATCAGAATCGCCCACAAGCCGCCGGCAAGCAGCAGCAACCCGCGCACAGCGGCCGCGCGCAGATTTGGCTCCGGAGCGCCCAGCCCGCAAATGTAGATGACCTGGACCAGGATTCCGCTGGCGGCAAACGAGCTTCCCAGCACGCCCAGATAGCTCCAGAGAAAGCAGAAAACCAGCGTCACCGGCAGGGCCAGACGCAGGTCGCCGCCCACCACCGAGCCGAGCGAGAGGCCCACGGCGCCGCCCAGCGAGAGTAGCCCAAGGCGCGTCAGCCGTGTGCGGTAGGGGCCGCCTGCGTCTGAAATGACGGCCTCAAAGCCCCCAAGCGCGGCCCAGCCCAGGGGCGCGTAGCCGGTCACATCGGCCAGCAGCAGTGGCACGCACAGGGCTGCGCCCGCGCGCAGGCCGCGTGCCCAGTCCATGCGCCGGGCCAGGGCCATGGCTTCCGCCCAAAGCCCCTCGGCCCGCGCACGCATTGGATTTCCGCTTCGATTCATCGGCAACGAGCTGTCTTTGAAACGATCAGTGTTTGAAATGACGGATCCCGGTAAAGACCATGGCCACGCCCAGGCGGTCCGCCGCCGCGATCACTTCCGCGTCGCGCACTGAGCCTCCTGGCTGAATGACCGCAGTTGCGCCCTCGTTCACTACCGTCTCCAGGCCATCCGGGAAGGGAAAGAACGCGTCGGAGGCGGCCACGCAGCCGGTCAGCGGCAGGGCCGCCTTCATGGCTCCAAAGCGCGCCGCATCCACACGGCTCATCTGCCCGGCGCCCACGCCGATCGTCTGCCCGTTGCGCGCGTAGACAATCGCGTTCGACTTCACGTGCTTGCAGATCCGCCAGGCAAAAAGCAGGCTGGCCAGTTCCTCGGGGCTGGGAAGGCGGGCTGTGACCATTTTCAGGTCGGCCAGCTTTACCTGGCCTGTATCCGCGTCCTGCAGCAGCATTCCGCCGGAAACCTGCTTGGCCACGGGCCGGGCGGGCGCGGATTTCACCTCAACCAGGCGCAGATTTTTCTTGGCCGCAAAAATCTCACGCGCTTCCGCGGTAAAGCTGGGCGCGGCAATCGCCTCCACAAACAGCTTGGCAACCTGCGCGGCGGCCGCGGCATCCACCTCGCGGTTGATGCCGATTACGGCGCCAAAGGCTGAAACAGGATCAGCTGCCAGCGCCTTTTCATAGGCTTCGAGCACCGACGCGCCAGTCGCCGCTCCGCAGGGGTTGGTGTGCTTGATGATGGCCACGGCAGGCTCGTCAAACTCCTCGGCCAGCGCCCAGCAGGCGTCCAGATCCACCAGGTTGTTGTAGCTCAACTCCTTGCCCTGCAGCTGGTTGGCTCCGGCCACGCCCAGGCCGGTTCCGTCCGCGTAGAGCGCCGCCCGTTGGTGCGGATTCTCTCCGTAGCGCAGGTGCGTTGCCAGTGGCAGGTTGATGCGCAAGGACGGTGGCAGGTTCTCCGTGAGGAAGATCGCCGGTGACTCCGGCTCGGGAGCCGTGGGCAGCTGGTCCAGTGCATTGGCAATCGCGGAGTCATAGGCCGCCGTGGTGGAAAAGGCCTGCTTGGCCAGCCTCCAGCGTGTCGCACGGCACAGTCCGCCGCCAAACGACTCCAGCTCCGCGGCCAGTCCCGGATACTCCTCGGGGTTGGTCACAATCGCCACATCTTCAAAATTCTTGGCTGCGGAGCGCACCATCGACGGGCCGCCAATGTCAATGTTCTCAATCAAATGGCCAAAGGCAACGCCGGGCTGCGCCGCCGTCTTCTCAAACGCGTACAGGTTTACCACCACCATGTCGATGGGCAGGATTCCGTGCTCGGCCACTGCCGCCTCATGCTCCGCCTTGCCGCGAATGTACAGCAGGCCCCCATGGACCCGCGGATGCAGCGTTTTGACCCGGCCGTCGAGCATTTCCGGGAAGCCGGTCAACTGGCTGATGTCCATGACTTGAAGGCCGGCCTCGCGCAGGGTCCGCGCCGTGCCGCCGGTTGAGATCAGCTCCACCTCCAGCGCAGCCAGCACGCGGGCAAAGGCCACCAGGCCGGTCTTGTCGGTCACGCTCAGCAGTGCTCGGCGGATCTTCTTCGATGTTTCTCGCACGGTTCCTTCGTTTTCCAAGGCTCTTGTCCAATGTCAGTGAGGGTGCCCACGCCGGTTCAGCGGGGTTGAGACACGTCAAACGTGCCTACTGATTAGGGTACACGCAACCCGCCACGCCGCTGTGTGGATTGCGAGACAGTCCCAAAAAGCAGACAGGGGCCTGCGCATGGCGCCGGCCCCAGCCTTGTCGTCCGTGGCTCCTGGCAGCTACTGCTGGTGAGCGGCAGCCGACTTTGCGTACATGTCCACATTTACCTTGTCGACCAGAGCCGAGCCAGTGTCGATAAAGGTCGGATACTCGGCAAACGGATCCACGCTCGAGTCCTTGGGGAAGGTCGCCGGCTTGTTGTGGAAGACCTCGTCCAGCTGCTTCAGCCCGACGAACCCCATCGTGTATGGCTTCTGCGAAATCGTGGCCTCAATCGTGCCATCCTTGATTTCGCTCAGCGTATCCTGCTCCACGTCCATGGCGATGACCACGCGGTCTGTTGCCTTCTGGCGACGCACCGCATCGGCTACCGTCTTGCCCGCCGAAGCTTCCAGACAAACAAACGCCGAGACCTTGGTCGCGCCCGTCTGGGCCAAATACTGCATGGCGTTGTCAAAGGCGTTGCGCGCATCGCCTTTGATATTCACCACGTCGAGTACGTGGATGTCCGGATGGGTGGCAAAGACATCCTTGTAGCCTGCCAGACGCTCATCCAGGTTGGGCTGGCCTGGCATGGAGAAGAACACGACATTTCCGCGCCCTCCCAGTTTCTCAACTACGCGTTGCCCGCCGAGTCGGCCCGCAGCCACGTTGTTGGTCCCGATAAAGAAGAGCCGATGGCTGCTGGGTGCATCGGAGTCCATGGTGATGACCGGAATCCCGGCATCCATGGCGGCATCAATGCCCGGCTTCAACAGGGCTTCGTCCGCTACGGAAATCAGAATCCCGCTGGGTTTGGCAGCCACCGCGCGATTCAGTTCGTTCAATTCTTCCTGGGGGTCGTAGTTATTGGGGCCGGCAACACGCGCCGTAACTTTGTAACGCGCCGCGGCCTGGTTGAACCCAGCCTCCGCAGTCTTCCAATACGGCAACGAAAGATTGGCTGCAACAAGGTAATAGGTCTCTGAAGCTGAGTGCCGCTGGCAACTCATCATCATCAGCAAAGCGGGCGATAGAGCAACAACCAACAGCTTCCGCATGGATCGCATGGCAATTTCCTCCGACAAAAGATGGCGAACTAAGTAAGATACTTGGCTGGTAACCAGCACCGGAAACACAAAAACGTAACACGGAACCCGTGCCAGCTCTCTTTCAAAGAACCGATGAGTCTACTCCCGAACTCGGGCAAAGTCTACTCACGAAATGGCCTTTTTTACTGCCCTTCCACGCTGCTTTTCACGGGACTGCGCCACTTCTGGCGCCAATGCGATTTACTCTGGAGGTGCGCAGAAATACGGGGGAACGATGACGACTCCGCAAGACCCGGCATTTGCTTTCGCTCTGCCGCCGGGCATAGCCGTTCGCGAGGAGGCCGGCGATCCGCTGACCGCACGGCTCTTTGCCGAACCGCCCCACCCCTATCGCACGCCGTTTTCGCGCGACTGCGGGCGCATTCTGCACGCCCGCGCCTTTCGCCGCCTCGCAGGCAAGACTCAGGTCTTCACTCGCCGGCCGGCGGAGAGCGATCACGTCCGCAGCCGCCTGACCCACACGCTTGAGGTCGCCCAGATCGCCCGCACGGCCGCTGCCGTGCTCGGACTCAACGCGACACTTGCCGAAACCCTGGCGCTGGTCCACGACATCGGCCATCCACCTTTTGGCCACGCCGGCGAACAGGCTCTCAACGCAGCCCTTCGGGAGCACGGTCTGGGCTTCGACCACAACCTGCACGCCCTGCGCATCGTCACCAGCTTTGAAGAGCGCTACGCCAGCTTCCGCGGACTGAACCTGACACTTGGGGTCCGCGAAGGCATCGTCAAGCACTCGCGCGACTACGAGGCAGCCAGCCATCCCGAACTCGGCTCATACTTCCTGAGCCAGTTTCCGCCCCTTGAGGCGCAGCTGATCGACCTGGCAGACGAAATCGCCTACACCACCGCGGACATGGAGGATGGGCTAGAATCCGGCATTCTCGTACTGGACGAGTTGCGCGCCGAGGTGCCCCTGTTTGGCGACTTTTACTCAATCGCCGCAAGCGAGTACGCCGCTGCCGAGCCCCGGTTGCTGGCCAATGAAGCCCTCAAGCGCATGCTCAACTCGATGGTCACGGACCTGATGCGCACCCTCGCCGCGGAGACGCGCGCCCTGGGGGCCACCACGCTGGCAGATGTGCGCAACGCACCCAGTCGCGTGGCCCGGCTGAGCCCGTCGATGGAGGCGCGCCGCAAGGTGGCCAAAGCCTATCTTTATCGCAGTTTGTATGAGTCCCCGACCATGGTGGCCGAGCACACCCATGCCAGGGAGGTCATCGAGAGGCTCTTCTCCGCCTGGGTCGCCGACCCCGCGCTGCTACCCGAGGACCATCAGCTGCGCGCCCAGCAAGAGGGCGCACCAAGAGCCGTGGCCGACTACCTGGCCGGCATGACCGATGGGTACATTGAGCAGGCCTGGCGCCGGCACCTGGGGCTTGTGGGGGCTTAGTTGACGTTTCGGTTACTGTACCTGGCCCTGCGGACGCAGGCGGCGCAAGTCCAGCGCGCAATCCACTGCGTTCAGCGCCGCCAGGCGCAGATTATCGCTGGCCATCCACAGCCAGAATCGGCTTGTCTCCCCGCTTGAACGTGCCACCGGCGGCTCCGGCTTGAGCCAGACCAGCACATCGTTCTGCCCGATTGCGGCAATATTCGAGGGCGAGTCCGTCTCTTCCAGCACGAGGTCCAGGTGCTCGCCGCCGAGGGCATCCTCCAGAATCGGCAAAGGCAGCGGCCGGTCGAGCTCAACGCAAACGGAAAACGTGAGTCCATGAAAGACTGGCGCCTGAATCAGTTGCAGGCGCACCTCCGGAAGCTGATTGCCCGCCAGAGCCGCATAGTGCCGCCGCAGCCGCGCCTCGCAACTGGCCAGCGAAACCGGCGCGTTCTCTCCCAGGTTGGCCAGGTTGTTGAAGGAGGCCTGCGTATCAAAAACCGTCTGCGGCATGGTCTGGAAGCTCAGCAGACTCACCGTCTGCTGGTGGAGCTCATCCAGCCCATCTTTGCCAAACTCCGAGGCAGGCTGCATCGCCGTGGCCGCCACAAAGCGCACCTCCGCCACTTCCGTCAGCCTGCTCAGCACGAGGGCCAGCGTCAGCGCCCCGGCACAGGCTGGAACCACGGCCTGCGTCAGCAGATCCGGCGAAGCATCCGAGGCCGGAATCCATGGACTGCGTACCAGCACTCCAGGCTCTTCGTCCAGGGCGCCAGTCAGGTCCAGCACTGTAGAGCCGGCTGCCAGCGCGTTCTTCCAATAGCGCTCCGTCAGCTGCCTGTTGCCCGTGAAAAAGGTAAAGTCAACTCCATCGAACGAGCCATCGCCAATGGCCTGAATCACGGTGACTTCGTCGCCAATCTGGTCCAGCTGTCCTTCCACCTCGGTCTCGTCGAGCAGCACAAAGTTTGAGCCTGCCAGGGCAGACTCGCTGAGTGCGTCCTTGAGTTCCCGGCCCAGAAGGCTCGAAGCCCCGGCAAGGGCGATCTTATAGGTCATGTGTACCTGCATCCTTGGTCGCTACATCGGATTCATTGCCTGCCGCGTCCGCGGCATTGGCTGCAAAACGGGCGCGCGACTCGGCATCCCGGCGGAACAGCCGCCGCCGCCGATGCCACGAGTACGCGGCACGCGCCCATATCCCGGAGAACATGTACACCAGGCCAATCAGGAACCAGGTTCCCCATGAGAAGCGCAGCAGCACAAAGAGGAAAATGGCGAGTAATGCCAACAACTGGAAAGGCTGGGTCCTACCCAGGTTTATCTCCTTGCCGCTCCAGAAGCGCCACTTGCTTACCATCAGGAAGGCCAGCGTGGCCACCAATACAATCCAAACAATTCCGAGCCACCAGTACTGGTTGGGAATTCCGTAGAACAGGTGCACCGTCGACGCCACCAGGCCTGCGGCCGCCGGAATAGGCATGCCGACAAAATACTTGCTGCCCTTCCGTCCCGGATTCTCCGGCTCCGGATCTTTGCTGATGTTGAAGCGCGCCAGCCGGGATACCCCGCACAGGAGGTACAGGAAGCATACGAAGGTGCCAATCTGCAAAATTGGCCGGGAAATGTTCCTCGCGACGCTGTCGGCAAGGAAGTGAAATCCCCATATCCAGGCCAGCAGCGCCGGTGCCACGCCAAAGGTGATGGCATCGGCGAGGGAATCCAGCTCGCGTCCAAAATCGGAGACGGTGTTGGTCATCCGCGCAATGCGGCCGTCCAGGGCATCAAAGGGGATGGCAAAACAGATCGCAATCGCCGCCCGGTCCAGATGCATCGTCGGGTCGGCGTTGGGTGTTAGCCCAGCCGTCACTGCATCGAATGTCTGTGTAATGGCGTAAAAGCCGAGCCCGATGCCCGCAGAAGTAAACAGTGACGGCAACAGGAACATCCCCCGCCGCCGCCGGGCCGCGCGAACACGAGCCTGCGCCGGGTCGGCCGGCTTACCCCACTGCCGGTTGGGACTCACGGGCGAACCCCTTCCACGGCCGGCATCGCTGCCAGCACACTCGACCCGCCCTGCACCTTCACTCCGGGCTTCACGAGAATATCCGCCTCAGCCGGCAAAATCACGTCCACGCGCGAGCCAAACTTGATCAGACCCATCCGCTGCCCTCGCGCCACGGTCTCCCCTTCGGCCAGGTTGCACACAATCCGCCGCGCAATGAGGCCGGCAATCTGTTTGAAGGTGACCTCAATGCCCTCGCCAGAGATCGTAATCGCGCACTGCTCGTTCTGCTCGGCGCTGGCCGGGTTCATCGCGTTCAAAAACAGTCCCTTGTGGTAACGCACCGCAGTGACAGTGCCAGCAATCGGCGTGCGGTTCACGTGCACGTTGAAGACACTCAGAAACACGCTGATCCGCTGCCGTGGACCCGCCGGCGTCTCAATCCGCACCGTTTCCGTCACCACCCCGTCGCCGGGAGAGACGACAAGCCCCGGCGTAGCCGGAATGGTTCGTTCCGGGTCGCGGAAAAACCACAAAAAGAATGCCGCCAGCAAAATTGGAACCAGTGCCCACGGCCACGCCGTGAGCCACACAAGGGCCGCTGCCGCCAGCAACAGTCCCGCACCGTAGAAATAGCCGTCTTTTACCATGATTCCAGACGATTATACGGCGCACAGGGAGGTATGGCTGCCTGCGGGCTCGCCAGACCACCAACTTCTGCGCGCACACGAACATTCACGAGCAACTGGCATCGCCCCTCGCATCGGCACACACCCCCCCAGCCTGCCCCAGGGAACCCTCCCTTGCGGCATCGCTGCAAGTCCAATATGCCCCAGCCTGTGGCTCGATCCCGTTTACGCCACGGCTGCCGTGCGATGCTCCAACGCCGAGATCAGATCCTTTGCATGGAGCTTCAGCTTCTTGAGACGCACTTCTTCCATCTGCTCCTCAGCAGACAGATAAGGTTTGGCTAGCAACTCTTCCAGGCGCAGAGAATAGCGGTGATGTTCAGTAGCCAGCCGCTCAAGCTCTGCGCGCATGTTTTGTTCGAGAAGTTCGTCCATTGTGCACCTCGTGTGTTACGAAACATTCATATATACGCCCGAGCATACAGCCGTCGCAAGAGACCTGCATCACATCTCTTGCCGTTGTGTGGAAAAAAGGGAGGAAATCTTCCTGGGAACCCTTCGCTCACGGCAGCATGCATGGCAGCCCGTGCCGCAATGGGTCATTTGACACAGGCTCCGCCCCGGCGTAAGAATCCTCCTTCGCACCCAAAGGAATAGAGGTTCTCCTATGAAACCGTCTGATCTCGCTGGTTCCGCCGCAGCAATTGTCGTTCTGCTGGCTCCCTGCGCCATTGCCCAGGTTCCAGCCCCTGCCACGGTGACGCAGCCACCCGCCTTCATCATGCCGCCACCTACCCCCAACGACGCGCTCAAGTCGCCCGAGGTCAAGCCTGACGGCACAGTAGTCTTCCGCATCTACGCCCCGCTGGCCAGGGAAGTTCGTCTGCAGGAAGAAGGCAAGTTGGCTACGCCGGGCCTGACCATGAAGCAATCCCAAATGGGCGGAGCCGGCTACCCGCTCGAACGCGCCGACAACGGCGTCTGGTCCATCACCTTCGGCCCCATCCAGCCTGGCGTCTACCGCTATTCCTTCCTGGTGGATGGCGTAAAGATGCCCGACCCTAGAAACCCGCTCACCAGCGAGTCGCTGAACTCTGTCGCCAGCATTTACGAGGTTCCCGGCTCGGCTTTCCAGGAATACCACAGCGGCACGCCGCACGGCGCCATCGCCAGCGTCTGGTACGACTCCCCGGCAACCGGCAGCCTGCGCCGCATGCACGTCTACAGCCCGCCCGGCTATGAGACCAGCACGGCAAAATACCCTGTGCTTTACCTGCTCCACGGTGGAGGAGACACGGACGACTCGTGGAGCACCGTCGGCCGCGCCGGAGCCATCCTCGACAATCTCATCGCCGCTCATCAGGCCCAGCCGATGATCATTGTGATGCCGGCCGGCCACGTCTCGCGCGATTTCGCGCTGCGCACTGGCGCCGGCACCATGGGCCACGACGCCTTCAACCAGGAGCTGACTGGAACCATCCTGCCTTACATCGACAGCCACTATCGGACACTGACGGACCGCGACCACCGCGCCCTGGCCGGGCTCTCCATGGGCGGCCTGCAAACCCTCGATATTTCGCTGACCAACTCCGCGCAATTTGCCTGGATTGGCGTTTTCAGCTCGGGCTGGTTCCCGGAGCTGCGTGACCAGGAAGAGAAGACCGATCTGGCCCAGTACAAGGCCTCGGGCATGCCCTTCAAGCTCTACTGGGTTGGCGCGGGCAGGCTCGACATTGCCCATGACAACAGCCAGGTGACGGTCGATCTGCTGCGCAAGTACGGCATTACGCCCGTCACCCACGACAGCGCAGGCTTCCACGCGTGGAACAACTGGCGCGACTACCTATACCTCTTCGCACCCCAGCTGTTCCGGTAAGTTATAGGGCCAGCCGCATCACCAGCGCGTCCTCCACCGGGTCGCGGTAGTAATTCCGCCGCCGACCCGCCGTGGCAAACCCCGCCCGCGCGTACAGACCCTGCGCGGCGGCATTGGAGGCGCGAACCTCCAGCACCAGCTCCTCAATCGGCTCTGCCTGCAACCTCGCAACGAGATCCGCAAGCAGCTGTGAACCCACTCCGCGCCGCTGCCAATCCGGCGCAACCCCGATCGACTCCAGCTCAACCGTTGGCCCCACCACGCTGGCCAAGGCAAACCCCACTCGCGCACCGGCCACCTCGGCCAGCAGAGCAGTGCGCCGAACGCCGTCCGTTTCGTCAGGGGCGGCCAGCGCCCGCAGCCAGGTTTCCTCGCTCCAGTGCGGAGCCTCTGCAAGTTGCGCTGAAACTGCCATGACCCACGCCAGGTCATCCTCCCGCATCGGGCGAACGGCAATCGGCGCTGTACCTGCGTTTGCCACCACTCAGCCTTTCGCCGCGGCCAGGGCCGCCTGCGTCTTGGCGTCGGCGCCGCGAAGGTAGTACCCGTCCAGCGCGGCCACGTCGGCAAACTCCCCTGCAAGGTACCGCGGCAGGGCAAACCGCAACGCGTCATATGCCGTTGGCGCAGCCGTCCGCACCAATTCCGCGTCGGTCGCCACCGTGTCCAGCAGGTGCGCCACCCCCTCTTCGCAGAAAGCCACCGCGCCCGGCACCCGCAGCGACTGGAACTCGCCGGCCGTCACCAGCACTTCCTCAGCCGCGCCAGCCCCGTACATCCCCAGGAAGACCTGCCCCCGGTGCGCATCCAGCGCGGCGCAAGGCGTACCCGCCAGAGTGGCCAGCAGAGCCAGCCGCGACACCGTCACCAGCCCCGCTCCCGTGGCTTCGGCCAGCGCCTTGGCCGTGCTCAGCCCAATGCGGATGCCGGTAAAGGTTCCTGGACCATCCACCGCCACAAGGCCGCCCAAATCAGCCGGCGCCAGCCCGTGCCCGGCCAGCAGCTCTGCAATCACCACTACAATCCGCGCGGCAAACTCGCCCCCGGCCAACTCCCTCTGTCCCAGCAGCGTGGCCTCCCCGCCCGTCACCCGGGCGAGCGCCACAGTCCCCGTCTGCCCACACGTATCGACCGCCAGCACTACCGAACTTTCACTCATCCCCGCGCCTCTTCCACCAGCTCCATCAGCACGCCGTTCGCGCTCGATGGATGGATAAACACATACCTGTGACCGCCCGCGCCCGTCTGGATCTCATCCGTCACCAGGCGCACGCCATGGCTCGTCAACTGAGCCATCACATCGGCCAAATCCTTCACCCGCAAGGCAATATGATGCAGGCCCGGGCCGCGCTTGGCCAGGAAACGTCCCACCGCCGAGTCCGCCTCGGTGGGCTCCAGCAGCTCAATCCGGCTTGTGCGTGGCCCAAGGCCCAGTCCCAGCATTGCCACGCGTACCTGCTCCTGGGCAATGGTCTCCGTCCCCAGCAACGGCACGCCAAGCGCCCCGTAGAGCGCCAGCGCCGCTTCAATCGACTCTACGGCAATGCCCAGATGGTCCAGAACAGGTGTCTGCTGCAAAGGCAAACCCGACAGAAGCCCCGGCATGGTCCGGCGTGGGGCATTCTCAAGTGCCTCCGCCAGCGCCGCCACACCCTCGCCGGTCGTCGCTACCGTGCGCAGCACCGGCCGGGTATCCGTAGCGGAACCCAGCCCCAGCATCGCCTGCATCTCCTGCTCCAGCCGGTCGATCCCCTCGCGGTCTGCCTTGTTCAGCACGTACACGTCGGCAATCTCCAGCACTCCGGCCTTCAGCGCCTGCACTCCGTCGCCCATGCCTGGGACCAGGACCACGGCCACCACATCGGCCAGTCGCACCACTTCAATTTCGCCCTGCCCAACGCCGGTGGTCTCGATCAGCAGCACGTCCCGCCCGCTGGCCTCAATCACCGTCAGCACGTCGCGCGTGGCCGCAGCCAATCCGCCCAGGTGCCCGCGCGTGGCCATCGACCGCATATAGACCGCATCGGTCTCCGCCAGCCGAATCCGGTCGCCCAGAATCGCACCGCCCGTAAACGCGCTCGACGGATCCACCGCCACAATGCCCACCCGCTGGCCACGCCCAGCAAACTCTCGGCTCAGCGCATTCATTAGGGTGCTTTTGCCTGCTCCCGGCGGCCCGGTAATCCCAATGCGCAGCGCCCGCTCGCCATCGGCGACGGCGGCCTGGCACAGTGCCAGCAGTTCCCCGGCCTCGGCAGCGCGGTCTTCCACCAGGCTCGCCGCCCGGGCCAGCGCCCGCGCATCCCCGCTCCGCAGCCCGGCAAACAGCCGCTCCGCCGCGCTTCCGCCTTCGCACTTGCCCTCGCGGCTCATCCCCAAAAGCATACCCGACCACGCCCCTGGCGCATAAAGCAAAGGGGGAAGCGGGCATCCACCCGCTTCCCCGTCACACGGCTTAGCCAGACTCTACTGCTTCGCGAGCCAGGCCTTCAGATTCCCCTGCTGCGCTTCCCGCAGGTCGATGCAGTCGCGGATCTGGTTGCTGGCGCGCGTCAACGCATGTTCCGACGCAGCCACCTTGTGCGTGGCAAAGAAGCTCTGCACGTCGGCCAGCTTGTCGGCACTGCAGAAGCTGGCGGTCGAGCCAACCAGTCCGCTGCCCGACGATGTCGTCAACTGCGCCGCGACTTTGTCCCAGTTCTGCTGGATATACTGCCAGGCGGACTCCCGCGTCTGGCGATTCCGCAACTGGACCGCAAACAGCGCGAAGGCGTCCTGATTGCGCACCTGACCCGAGACGGCAAAGTCCAGGGCCCGCTTCGCCAGCACCGGGTCCCGGAACATCGCCAGCGCGTACAGGGCATTCTCGCGCAGCTGCGGATCGGCGGCAGAAGTGCTCAGTTTCTGAAGCTGGTCAAACAGTGCGGTATCCCCATGCGCCGCGGCAATAAACAGCGCCTCCTGCGCCAGGGTGTTTTCCACGCTTGTCTGGTCGGCCAGCCAGCGCGTGGTCAGCGCCCGTGCCTGGGCAATGGCGTCGGCATCTTCCGCTCCTGCCACAATGCCCAGCAACAGCGCCCGCATCTCCTTTTTCGCCGGGGTGTCGCTTGCCGCCGGTTCACCCAACTGCTGGTATTCCGAGCCGAACTGCTCGCGCACCCACTTGTCCAGCGCCGCATGTTCCTCCTCGGTCGAGGCAATGCGGCTGTTCACCGCGCCCAGGTTGCTCACAGCCGACTCCAGCACCGCCGGGCTCTGGTCCTTGCTCACCGTCCGCACCAAGTCCAGGTAGTCGCCCACCGTAGCCTTGCCGGCCCGCGACAGCGCCCACTCATCGCCAATCAGGCTGATGCGCTCTTCCGGCGTCAAATCCGTCTCCGCATGGAGCAGCAGGCCCTGGTACGCCTCCGCCGGATAGCTCACCCGGTAGTACGACGCACCCCCCGCATTGGCGAACAGGAACGGCGCTGCCGGTACCGTCAGCGTCTGGCTGGCCGCGGACAGCACATCGCACTTTGCCCCGCCCTCCGCTTTGAAGCATACGGGCAGCGTCCAAGTCTGCGGCTTGTCCGCCTTGATCTTGCCATTGAGGAAGAAGCGCTCCTGGGTCACCGCGACCTTGCCATCGGCAACCGCGCCAAAGCTCAGCATCGGTACACCTGGCTGTGCGACCAGAGACTCCATGATCTTGTCCACCGGCTTGTGGCTCACTCGCGTCTGCGCGTCCCAGAAGTCTTCTGCCGTAGCATTTCCATACATGTGCGCCGACAGATACGCATGAACGCCCTGGCGGAAGGTTTCGTCGCCCACATAATGCTCCACCATAGCCAGCACCGCGCCTGCCTTGCCGTAGCTGATGCCGTCAAACATCTGGTTGATCTCGTCTGGCGTATCCGCCTTGGCGCGAATCGTCCGCGTTACCCTCTGCGCATCGTAGTTCAGCGTGTTCTGCGTCTCGGCGACCTGGTCTTCGGGGATATTCCATTCCGGCTTCCAAGCCTCCACCGGCTTGTGCTCCATCCATGTGGCAAAGCCCTCATTCAGCCAGATGTTGTCCCACCACTGCATTGTCACCATGTCGCCAAACCACTGGTGCGCCATCTCATGCGCCACCACCGCGGCCACTTCCTTCTCCTGGTCCACCGACGCATGGCTGTCGTCCAGCAGCAGGTCGGTTTCGCGATAGGTAATCGCGCCAAAGTTCTCCATCGCGCCGGCTTCAAAGTCCGGCAGCGCAATCATGTCCAGCTTCGGCATCGGATATTTGATGCGAAAATAGGTGTCGTAGTAGTGCAGCACGAACTCCGCCGCGCTGAGCGCGAACTTGCCATATTTGGCTTGGCCCGGCGTCGCGCACGCGCGGATCGGCACACCATCGCTTTCCCCGGAAATGCACTCGAAATCCCCCACCAGGAAGGCCACCAGATAGGTCGACATCTTCGGCGTCACGGCAAAGGTGATCGCGTGCTTGTCGCCCGCAGCCGGCTCGTCCTTCACAATGTTGGTGTTTGAAATCGCCGTGTCGCCCTTGTCCACCACCAGAGTGACCGCGTAGGTCGCCTTGAATGCCGGCTCGTCAAAGCTGGGGAAGGCACGCCGCGCGTCGGTCGACTCAAACTGCGTCACCGCGTAGTTCCTCTTCGCCGTCTTTGACAGGTAAAAGCCGCGCAGCTTGTCGTTCAAAATGCCCGTGTACCGAATCTTCAGTGCCAGCTTGCCGGCCGGCAGCGTTTGCCCAAAGTGGAAGGTTACCTGCTCTTTCGCCGGGTCTTCGGTCACCGTCGCCGTCAGCGTCTTGTCCGCAACCATCGTTGTCACCGCATCAAACTTGATCTCGAGCGCGTTCAGCGTAATCGAGTTCATCGCCTGGGATGTCATCACGTCGATCGTCTCATCGCCGCGGAAGGTCGCCGCTTTAAGGTCCGGCGTCAACCGCAGCGCGTAGTGCTCCGGCAACACTGTCTGCGGGAGCCTCTGCGCATCGGCGCTCGCGCCACACAGCAATACACTCACCACGCCGAGCATCCCGGCGCACACCATTCCACAGGAAATCTTTAACATAGCCATCCTTCTTAGACGTAAACTCGTAACCAGATGAAGCCTGCCCAGGCGCAACTCCGCCCCAGCCTTTCCATCCATCCTTACACGTCACCTACGTCCTTCGCACGCGCCCGGTTCCACGCCATCCAAGCTTTCCTTCGCCAGCCTGCATTCATTTTCTGCTAGGCTGGGTTTTCTCTTCTCTTCTTTTTCAGGAGGCCCTGCTATGACTCCGATACCCACCCTGCTGACCCAGCTCAGTGAAGAAGAACAGCTCCTCCAGGCCACTGTCCGCCGCTTCGCTGCCGAGGTCGTCGCTCCCCACGTCCGCTCCATGGACGAAGACCAGCAGTTCTTCCCCGGCCTCATCGGGAAGCTTGCCGAACTCGGCTTGCTCGGCATCGAAATCCCCGAAAAGTACAACGGCGCCGCCGGCAGCTTTTTTGACTGCATCCTCGCCGTCGAGGCCCTGGCGGCCGTTGACCCCTCCGTCGCCCTCATCGTCGATATCCAGAATACCCTCTCCGTCAACGCCATTTTGCGCTGGGGAACGGCCGATCAGCAGCAAACCTGGCTCCCCAAACTCGCCTCTGGCATGCTCTGCAGCTACGCCCTTAGTGAGGCAGGCTCAGGCTCCGATGCCTTTGCTCTCGAAACCCGCGCCAACCGCACCCCCACCGGCTATCGACTGAACGGACGCAAGCTCTGGATATCCAACGCCCGGGAAGCCGGCCTCTTCCTGGTCTTTGCCAACCTCAATCCCCAGGCCGGCTACCGTGGCATCACCGCTTTCGTGGTCGATCGCAGCACCCCCGGGCTCACCGTCGGCCGCCACGAGGACAAGCTCGGCATACGCGCCTCCAGCACCTGCGAGGTCCTCCTCGAAGACTGCGAAATCCCGGCCGCCAACCTCCTCGGCGAAGAGGGCAAGGGCTACCGCATCGCCATTGAGGTGCTCAACGAAGGCCGCATCGGCATCGGTGCGCAACTGCTCGGCCTGGCCCAGGGCGCGTGGAACCACGCCGCCCGCTACGCCCAGCAGCGCAAACAGTTCGGCAGGCCCATCGTCCAGTTCCAAGCCGTCCAGTTCACCCTGTCGGAAATGGCGACGGAAATCGAGGCCGCGCGTCTCATGGTCTACAACGCCGCGCGCCGCAAGGACGCCGGCGTACCCTTCGTCACCGAGGCGGCAATGACCAAGTACTTCGTCTCCCAGGTCGCCGAGCGCGTCGCCAGCCAGTGTGTGGAAATCTTCGGCGGCAACGGATTCGTCCGCGACTACCCCGCCGAAAAGTACTTCCGCGACTCCAAAATCGGCAAAATCTATGAGGGCACATCGAACATGCAACTGGCCACCATCGCCAAGCTGCTGCTCACCGACCCTGTCGTCGTCTAGCGATTCCCGCCGGCCACCGCGGCGACCCGCGCAATGTGCTCCGGCCGCGTCCGGCAGCATCCGCCTACAATCTGCGCCCCGGCGGCAAACCACACCTGCGCGAGCGAGCCGTAGGCCGCCGCATTGTTGGCCGCGCCACCCCCCGTCCCGCTCGTCCAGCAGCGACGTACCGCATCCCAGCCCTCGCCCAGGTTCGGATACACCATCACCCGCGCTACCCCGGCAGCCTTCAACTCGCCAATGGCCTGCTCCACATACTCCGGCGCAGTGCAGTTCACCCCCACCGCAACTGTCTGGGGCCACCCAGCCACCAGCGCCGCACACTCTCGCAGCAACTCGCCGTGGGCCACGTGCAACCCGTCCCGGCACACAAAACTCACCCAGATGCGCAACTCCGGAAAGCCCCGAATAGCCTCGCCAATGGCCCGCGCCTCTTCCAGCGAAGGCACCGTCTCAAACGCCACCATGTCGGCCGCGGTTCCGGCCATCACTGCTACCCGCTCCCGATGGAACTCCACCAGATCGGCAAAGGGAATCTCGTAATTCCCGTGATATTCCGCTCCGTTATGCAGCACCGCCCCAAACGGTCCCAGCGACGCAGCCACCACAACCCGCCGGCTCGGAAACTCGTCCCGCACCCCGCAGGCAACATCCACCGCCCGCCGCAGAGCCTGGTCAGCCTCGACAGCCGGCCGCCCCAGCTCCGCGTAGCCCCGCCGAGAAATCTGGTAGCTCGCAGCGGCAATGCACTCCGCGCCCGCCTCCACGTACGACCGGTGCACCCCGGCCACCACCTCCGGCTGCTGCTCCAGCACCTCGGCCGACCACAGCGGCCCGCTCACATCCGCGCCGCGATACTCCAGTTCCGAGCCAAGCCCGCCGTCCAAGACATGAACCCCGTCCAGCACATGAATCCCGCCCAGCACGTGTTCGCCTGCCAACTCCGCCATACGCGCAACCCTCCGCACAAACCCAAAACCTTCAGCCCATGATACTTTCTCCCTACGACGCAGCCCCGTCAAAACAGGCACCCGTCCACCGCCCTGAGCGGACCTACCCGCCAAGACAACCGCCCCATCGTTTCTGGTATAGTTAAAAACGGTGCGCCGCTTGCTTCAAAACACCAGGCAGAAGCAGAACGCGCAGCCTTTACCACACGGTTCGGGGAGTGGCTCAGCCTGGTAGAGCACCTGCTTCGGGAGCAGGGGGTCGGAGGTTCGAATCCTCTCTCCCCGACCAATTTTCACTTTGAGCCCTTCTGACTATCAAGTCGAAGGGCTTTCTATATGCAGGGAAAACACTCAGGGCATCGTTTGAGCAGTTCGAAAGTACATTTTTGAGCAAATCGGCTTGTTCTGCTGGTTTTCCCGTAACTTACTGATAATAAGAAAGTTTATCGAATTCTAGAATTCTGCGCACCTCCTGGATTAGGCTGGCGGTTTGCTCCTTTACCGGGCTTGCCAATTGCGCCTTGATCCGGATTTCCTCCGCCTATCATTTGGCCATCTTCCGCGGCAAGAACTTCGTTGAAATCACTCCTTCCAACTTGCCCGAGTTCGCCTGGTCGGTATGGGATTCGAGTGCCTTCAGGTCCCGTTCCAGACGTACACGTTCGACGTTTGCACTCTTGTTCTGCAGCGCCGCATCCTGTTCCACCGCCGCGCTACACTCACATTCAATCTAGGGCCCGTTCACACTCCCTGGATGGATGGCGTTGCGAGCGAGAATCGGGCCAAGCAATTCTGGGCACGCAAGGCCGAGTCCGAGAGCTGTGGCGACCCCACCGCCGAGGGCGAGAACGCGGTATGGCCCGATTTGCGCCGCAACCCGCAGGGACGGGGCCAGTTTTCCCCATGTCTGCGTCGCTCCTTGAACTGAGGAAAACTCCGCTCCCGTCGCCACCACTCAGGTAGTGTGAACAGGCCCTAGTACAAAAGATCGGGCCGACCACGGCCGGTGAGCGGGTTTGTCTGGTGCGTTTGTCGTTCTCCGACTTTTCGCTTAGAAGGATGCCGAACGACAGATTGCCTAGCCAGCGCCCCTCACACAACTGATCCAAATAGCCATCCGATGCCAGCGGTCATGGCCATGGCCAATCCACCCCAGAACGTCACACGCATGGCGCCGGTCACCACTCCTGCCCCGCCCGCGAATGCTGCCAATCCGCCCAGCAGTGCAAGCAGCGCCAATGAAGAGACAGAGACAAGGGGGATCAATCCCCCGACCGGTGCGATTGCTGTGACCAGCAGGGGCATCGATGCGCCGAGTGCGAAGCTTCCGGCCGATGACAACGCTGCTTGAATGGGGCGCGGACGAAGCGTCTTCGATATGCCGAGTTCATCGCTGGCATGGGCACCCAACGCATCGTGAGCCATCAGTTGCTGAGCAACCTGCTTGGCGAGAGCAGGGTCGAGCCCGCGAGCGATGTAAATCTCCGCAAGCTCCTTGTGTTCGCCTATATTGTCTTCTTTTAGCTCCGCGCGCTCAAGGTCCAAATCAGCTCGCTCTGTGTCTGCCTGCGAATGAACAGAGACATATTCACCGGCAGCCATCGACATTGATCCTGCTACTAGACCAGCCATTCCCGCAATCAACAGATTGCGGTGTGACGCATGCGCGGTTGCAACACCCAGCACGAGACTAGATGTTGAGAGTATGCCGTCGTTCGCGCCCAGGACCGCTGCGCGCAGCCAGCCAACGCGATCGGTGTGATGATGTTCCTTGTTGCCTACAGGCATTGGGAATCTCTTTCGATCGAGGAGACGCTCGAATCCGGAGAATAATACTGATCTATCTCGGCCTTCGAATTCCAGCCAGCCGGCTAAGACCAGGCCAAGGGGGCAAGTTCAAATCCATTTCTTTGAAAGCAACAAGACGTTGATCCCATATTTTTTGCTCTCGCTCTTCCTCACAATAACATGCCCCCTTCTGCCAGCACCTGTGGCCCAGGGCTACGAAGCAAGCAGACTCCTGAGCGAGATCGCCGCCTGAGCGGACGTCATCACTTACTGAACGTGAGCTCAGACTCATGCTTTTCGACGGGATTGGACTCGCAACAATGTAGGCCTGGAGGCTGTAGCTGCCGCAAACTTCAGTACTACTCATGTGTACCGAAGCAGAATTAAGCAGCAGCTCAACACCTTGATCGCCACCGCAAAGACTCTGGCGGAGCATGAGCGCATCGCTAACGTCTATGAGGAAAGAGCTCTGGAATATCTCGCACAGGCGCAGGAGCACGAATCGATGAATGCTGCGTACAAGGAGAATTCGAGCCAGTCCACCGACAAGAATCGGACGAGGAGCAGAGGTGATTGCCAGCACAGGGTTCAGATGTTCAGGGACATGTGCGTGAAGAGCCACGAACCTGGTCAACTGCATAAGCAAATGGCCTGAGATGCGGAACAGAAGTTAAACAACATTGGCAGACTTTACCTGGTTCGTTCCTCTGCAGGCCCCGGAGCGAATTACTTCCCGGGGCCTGGAACTGATTGTTGTTCGCTAGCTGCAAGTGCAGAAGGAGACAGATTCAAGTGTGCACACAGTTCAACAATCGCACTATGCCTAGGACTGAGGAGCGCGATCCCGTATGCGGGATGAAGATCGATCCTTCAAAAGCGGCGGCCAGCGCTGAACACGAGGGTGTCACTTTCTACTTCTGTAGCCAGGACTGTGCCGCCAAGTTTCGCGCCTCGCCGGAGAAATATACGGAGGCTAAGCCGGTAGCAGTTCCCTCGGACCGGGCGGCGAAGATCGAGCCAGCGGCGTCATACACCTGCCCGATGCATCCGGAGATCGTGCGCGATGCACCGGGATCGTGCCCGATTTGTGGCATGGCGCTCGAACCGCGGGAGGTCACCGCCGAAGAGTTGAATCCAGAGCTCGCCAATATGACCAGGCGGCTGTGGATCAGTGTCGTGCTCGCTGCGCCGATGCTAGCGTTCATGATCTCGTCATTTCTCCCTTCCATGCCCATGCAACACATGCTTGCGGCAAGAGTATGGACCTGGATTGAGTTCGCGCTGGCAACGCCGGTGGTTCTGTGGTGCGGGCTGCCGTTCTTCGTCAAGGGCTGGCAATCCCTGGTGCATCGCAGCCTGAATATGTTTACGCTGATCGCCCTTGGTACGGGCACGGCCTATGTTTACAGCGCTTTCGCTACCGTCGTTCCGCAAATGTTTCCGGCGCTGCATCGCGGAGGCGGAGGGCAGATAGATGTGTATTTCGAGCCTGCGGCAGTCATCGTCGCCCTAGTACTTCTAGGGCAGGTGCTGGAGCTGCGCGCCCGCAGCCAGACCAGCGGCGCGATTCGCGCGTTGCTGGGCCTGGCACCGAAGACGGCGAAGCGGCTCGATGATGAGGGCGGCGAAGCCGACGTGCCTCTCGATCAGGTGCAAGTTGGGGACCGGCTCCGCGTTCGTCCTGGAGAAAAGGTTCCCGTCGATGGGGTCGTTCTTGAAGGCCACAGTTCTGTGGATGAATCGATGATCAGCGGCGAGCCCATCCCCGTCGAGAAAGCCAAGGACGCAAAAGTGACGGCCGGGACGGTGAACGGAACCGGCGGATTCGTGATGCGTGCGGAACGTATTGGTGCTGACACACTGCTGGCGCAAATTGTAAAGATGGTGAGCGAGGCGCAGCGGTCGCGTGCGCCAATTCAGCGGCTGGCGGATCAAGTCGCCGCGTACTTCGTCCCTGCTGTAATTGGCTCAGCCATTGTCACCTTCATCGTCTGGTATTTTGTTGGGCCGGATCCGCGCTTTGCACATGGACTGGTGAATGCCGTAGCGGTGTTGATCGTTGCCTGTCCATGCGCACTCGGGCTCGCTACTCCCATGGCCATCATGGTGGGCACTGGCCGTGGGGCTCGCGCAGGTATTCTCATTCGCAATGCGGAGGCACTGGAGACATTTGGCAAGGTGGACACGCTCATCATCGACAAGACGGGCACCCTGACCGAAGGCAAGCCGACGCTGAGCGCGGTTCTTCCGCAGCCTGGCATCCACGAAGACGACCTGCTACAACTCGTTGCCAGCCTTGAGCGCTCCAGCGAACATCCTCTGGCGGCAGCGATTGTGAAAGGCGCTGAAGCAAAGAAGCTGTCACTTGTAGGTGTTGTCGAATTCAATTCAAGGACCGGCAAAGGCGTCAAGGGAACCGTCTCAGGCAAGCAAATCGCGGTTGGCAACGCGGAGCTTTTCCGCGACCTGTCCGTCGACCCTGCACCGTTGCTCGAGCGCGCTGAAGTGCTGCGTAAAGAGGGTCAGACAGTGATGCTGGTCGCTGTGGATGGTAAAGCGGCCGGCATCGTGGGAGTTTCCGATCCAATCAAGGAATCTACGCCGGATGCGATTCGCGAGCTCAAGGCAGCAGGTCTGAAGATCATCATGGTCACGGGCGACAATGCGACCACGGCCAAGGCTGTTGCGGGGAAACTCGGCATCGAGTTTGAAGCGGATGTACTGCCGCAAAAGAAGGCGGAGGTAGTAAAAGAATTTCAACAGAAGGGCTCGATCGTTGCAATGGCTGGCGACGGAGTGAACGACGCGCCCGCGCTGGCGCAGGCCGATGTCGGGATTGCCATGGGAACCGGTACCGATGTGGCGATGGAAGCAGGTGGCATCACACTGCTGAGAGGCGATCTTCGCGGAATTCTACGCGCTCGCCACCTCAGCAAATCAACCATGCGCAACATCCGCGAGAACCTGTTTTTCGCCTTCGTGTACAACGCTGTTGGGATACCGCTTGCCGCGGGCGCGCTCTTCCCTGCATTCGGCTTGCTTCTCAACCCGATGATCGCTGCTGCCGCCATGAGCTTCAGTTCTGTCTCAGTGATCGGCAATGCCCTGAGACTGCGGACGGCGAAACTATGAATCGCTGTTGGCAGGCTCTGTTCGTCCCATGAGATAGGCCAAGGTGCGATTGTCGCCTCGAGCAAAAGCGACCAGACCTCCAGATATCAGAAGTGAGAAGTTTCAAAATGAGATCGCTTGTGAGCGAAACGAAGTTTTCAAGACAAGCTGAATGCGCGGTTTAGAACTACCAGTCAATCGTTGAGGGCAAGCGGTCCATATTCACGAACGAAGGAGATTCGTATGAGCAGTACCACCGCTGTTAAAGATCCTGTTTGCGGCATGGAGATAGACGCCGCTACCGCTGCCGGGCACACCGGGCACGCGGGACAGACATATTCCTTTTGCAGTTCAGGATGTAAAGAGAAGTTCGATAAGGATCCAGCGCAATATCTGGACAAAAAGGCGGGGAAGCCGAAGAGTGGTTGCTGCTGCGGCTAGATCCCAAGGTTAGTGAAAGGTCTTGTAGCTTCACGGATGGGCTCGATCGAATTGTCCCAACGGCACAGAAGGGGATCCTATGATGAACGGCAATTACGGATGGATGGGTGGCGGGACGTGGATCTGGGCGGTGACCGCCATTATGGTGGTGGCCCTACTTTTCTTTATCGTTGGCAAACTGTCCAAGAAGTAGTTGCATGTCGAATGCCCTCATGCGAATCGAGGAAAGAATTGTGATTCCTTGATGGCTACATGTTGCGTAGTGAAGTGGATGTGTTCTGATTCCCGGAGCGGTTCTTCGATAAGGACGGTGCAGGGACCTATGGAACCCCTGCACAGGCATCTGATTTCGCAACATCAAACCATTGCGGCGAATTCTTTGTGGTTTTCGGGCGGGATTTGTTCAAGACAGCCTTTTTGCGAGTCGCTTTGTTGTGTCTGGAGGCCGTTT
>Ga0302281_10000870_pt1 | contig 22282 bp, 24 predicted proteins | sample III_Fen_E1_2_FD_198762 | JGI IMG/M metagenome (GOLD analysis project Ga0302281, IMG submission 198762) | Peat permafrost microbial communities from Stordalen Mire near Abisko, Sweden - III_Fen_E1_2 | ecosystem: Environmental > Terrestrial > Soil > Wetlands > Permafrost | place: Sweden: Abisko...
TGCGGCGAGTGTGAATTAGTTTTGTTTTTCTTCCCCCTCTTCCTCTGGGAGAGGGTCGGGGTGAGGGACTCTCCATTTACTCAGGGCATCGAATTCGTTGATAGCCCCTCACCCTAACCCTCTCCCTCCGGGAGAGGGGATTTAAAGCGCCTGCGTCTTTAGCCGTTTGCGCTTGGGCGATGATGGAATATTTAGCGCCTCACGGTATTTAGCGACGGTGCGCCGCGCTACGGTGATATTGCGGTCTTTCAATTTTTCAACAATGTCGTCGTCGGATAAAATCTGCTCGCCTTCCGTAGCGATCATCTCGCTGATATAATGTTTTACTGATTGGCTCGATACGTCATCACCGCCGCCGACGGCGCGTGATAATGCCGAGGTGAAGAAATATTTGAGCTCGAACGTGCCGCGCGGGCAGAGCAGAAATTTTCCGTTGGTGACGCGGCTGATGGTGCTTTCGTGATAGCCGGTTTCGGCGGCAATGTCCTTAAGCGTCATCGGCTTTAAATAACGCACGCCGAGGCGGAAAAACGCATCCTGCTGCTTGAGCAGTTCGCCACCGACTTTAAGCATCGTCTGTGCCCGCTGCTCAAGCGCGCGCACCAGCCAGTTAGCGGAGCCGAATTGCTCGGAGAGATAATCCTTGTCTTTTTTATTGCGCGTTTCCGAGGTGATTTTTTTGTAATAGCGCTTATTCACCATCACGCGTGGAAAATTATTCATGTTGAGCTCGATGTGCCAGTTACCGTCCGGCAGACGGCGCACGAAAATATCCGGCTCGACGGTCTGCGACACTTCATGGATAAAATTATTGCCTGGTTTGGGATTGAGCGCTCGGATTTCCGCCACCATCTGGCGAATATCCTCGCGGTCAACGCCGCAGCGCTTCTGCAGTTCATCGAACTTCCCATCGGCGATCAACGAGAGGTTATCGAGCAGCAATTGCATGGCCGGATCAAGGCGATTTTGGTCTTTCAATTGCAAGGCCAGACACTCGCTCAAATTACGCGCACATACCCCAGGGGGGTCAAACGCCTGCAGCAAACCAAGCACCTCTTCCACATCCGCCACTTCCGCGCCGAGCGTACCCGCAAGCGTTGACAGATCGTCCTTGATATAGCCCGCATCGTCGATCACATCGATCAGATACGCGCCAATCATGCGCTTTACGGGATCGTCTATGCTTAAATGCAATTGCTCCAGTAAATGATCGCGCAGTGAAATCGCCTGCGATGGATTATCCTCGATGCCGCGCGTATCGTCCTCGCCGCCGTGGCCTTCGGCGCGGGAACTGATGCTCTGGTCGTAGCGCAGATAGTCGGTTTCGATGGCAGAACTTTCGTCCCAGCTGTCGCCGTTATCCATTTCGGAGGTGAAATGCTCGTCGTTCTCGAAATCCGCTTCGCGCGGTTCGTCGCTGCTTTCAGGAGCGGCCGGTTTTTCCTCTTCAGGACCCGTCTCAGACCCCTCACCTTCTTCTTGCGACAGGAACGGATTTTTTTCCAGTTCCTGATCGACGAATTCGCGCAACTCCAGCGACGTGCATTGCAGCAGCTTGATAGACTGCTGCAGCTGTTGCGTCATCACCAGCGACTGGCCTTGGCGGAGTTCTAAACGCGGAGCGTTGGACATGGCATTCTCCGCGACTACAGATTAAACCGCTCGCCCAGATAGACGCGGCGGACATCGACATTGTTGACGATTTCAGACGGGGTGCCGTCCATGAGCACGGTGCCTTCGTGCATGATGTAGGCGCGGTCGATGATATCGAGCGTTTCGCGGACGTTGTGGTCGGTGATGAGCACGCCGATGCCGCGGTCTTTCAGGTGCTTGACGAGATTGCGCACATCGTCGACGGCAATCGGGTCGATACCCGCCAGGGGTTCATCGAGCAGCATGAAGGACGGGCGGCTTGCCAATGCGCGGGCGATTTCGACGCGACGGCGTTCGCCGCCGGAAAGGGTGATACCTTCTGCCATGCGCAGATGCGTAATCGAAAATTCCGCCAGTAATTCATCGAGCATCAGCTGGCGCGTGGAAGCATCGCGCTCGTTGAGCTCCAGCACCGAGAGAATATTCTGCTCCACCGTCAACCCACGAAAAATCGAGGCTTCCTGGGGTAAATAGCCGATCCCGAGCCGCGCCCGGCGATACATCGGCAGGCGGGTGATGTCGTTGCCGTCAAGCATAATCTCACCAACATCGGGACGCACCAACCCCGTAATCATGTAAAAACAGGTGGTCTTTCCTGCACCGTTTGGCCCCAATAAACCCACTGCTTCACCGCGGCGCAAACGCAAACTGACATCGCGCACGACGGGCCGCCCGGAATAGCGTTTGCCGACATGAAATACTTCGAGACCGTTGTTGGAAGAGACCAGCCTGGGGCCGGAATCGCTTTCCGTAATGTCGTCACCCAGATCGTTGTTTTGCGAGACCATATTATTTCTTATCGCTTTCGGGAACGAATAGCGCATGTACGCGTCCCGAGGTTTTACCGCCCGCCGCCGGTGCATCGCCGCCGGTGAGTTTGCTTTTGCCGGTGGCGAAATTATAGGTGAGGTGATCGCCTTTCAGCACATTTTTTCCGCGCGTCAGCACCACGTTATTGCTGAGGAGTATTTCCTGATTTTCGACGTCATACGTCCCGGTGGCGCCGCTGGCGGTTTCTTCAGGCGTCGAGAGAAAAACCGAGCCTTTGGCATCGATTTTCTTGATGGCGTTTTTCTCGACATCCGTTTTAGCTGCGGGCGTTTTTTCCGATTTACCTTTATCCGCAGGCTTGGAATAATATACCGTCATCTTATCGGACGTCAGGCGCACATCGCCCTGAATGGCCACGACATGGCCGGAGAAAATCGCCTGATTTTGTTCCTGCATGACGTCGAGCGTGTCGGATGTTACCTCGATAGGCGTTTTGCTGTCGTGTTCGCCGCCCATCGGCGAAGCCGCAGCAAAAAGGTCAAATGGCAAAAGACAAATGGCAAGCAGAAACAGCCTTGCACTTCTTGACATTTGACCTTTGATATTTGCCATTTTCCTACCGATATATTTCCATCTTCACCGAGCCCACAAAATGTAGGACCTGACCATGGTCGCTGGCGGAAAAACTATCCGCTTTCAGCGTGCCCAGCGGCCCCTGCCCTTCAATGTGAGAGTCAGCGTAGGCGGTACCTTTGGCGATGTCAACATTAGCGTGGTCGGTGCGGAACTCGTAACCGTCGTTGTAAAACAGATCCACGCCGTCATGCAGCACCAGTTGCTTGGTCTGCATATTGAGCTTTCCGGTACCCGAATTGAGCGCCACCCACACACCGCTGCGCACCTCCATATCGGCATGGATATTCACCAGCGCGATATTGTCCTTATCCAGCTGCGTCGCCGTTTCCGCAATGATGGTATAAGGCCGGTTATGAGCATCGACGCCCTGATAATGAGGCTTGGCCATGATGTTCTGCAGCGCGGCGCTTTTGGCAATGTTGGTAAAAACGATGCGGGCTTTATTATCGCCGGTATTGTCGGACGCAATCCACACCACCAGCCCCACCACTAGCGCTACCAGAATCCACAAAAAATGCTTAGAAAGCGCGACGAACCGTGTATAGCGCGCGACCGTCATCGCTTCAGGCCACCCCGGCGCGGAGGCAATCGTGGATATGGATAATGCCGACGGGCTTGCCGTCTTCCACCACGAATAAGGTGGTGACAGAGCGCGTATTCATAATACCCAATGCCTCGGCGGCAAGCGCGGTCGGGCGGATGTTCAGCGGTTTTTGGGTCATAACATCGGCGGCGCGCATCTTGAGAATATCGGTCGCCATATGACGCCGCAAATCGCCATCGGTAATAATGCCAGCGAGATTTCCATTTTTATCAACCACTCCGGCGCAGCCGAACGTTTTTGCCGTAATAATCAGCAATACATCGCTCATCAATGCCTCTTCCTTCACCAGCGGCAATTCACCCGCCCCGTGCATCAAATCGCTCACGCGGATAAAGGCCTTGCCCAGCTTGCCGCCGGGATGGAATATCGAAAAATCCTCGCGGCTAAAACCCCTTCGCTGCACTAGCGCCACGGCCAGCGCATCACCCAGCGCCATCATCATGGTGGTGGATGTAGTCGGCGCATCGGTGGGTTCGGCTTCGGGAATGGCAGGCAATACAATGGCAATATCGGCGGCCTCAACCAGCATGGAACCCGAACGACGCGCGACTCCAATCAGTGGAATAGCAAAGCGTTTGCAATAAGCGATAATATCGGCCAACTCCGCCGTTTCACCGGAGTTCGATAATGCTAAAACCGCATCATCCTTGGTAATCATCCCCAGATCGCCATGCGACGCTTCGCCGGGATGCACGAAATGCGCGGGAGTACCCGTGGATGCCATAGTAGCTGCTATTTTGCGGGCAATATGCCCACTTTTTCCCATACCGCTGACGATAACGCGGCCCTTAATACCGGAAATACATTCCACCGCGCGGGCAAATTGCTCATCCAACGCTTGAGAAAGCGCCTGAAGGCCTTTGATTTCTTGATCTAATACAGCCCGGCCATGCGCGATGTCGTCCTGCTTGGTCTGAGGCATAGGCTTAGCTGTGCGCGAAGAGATCGTCATTTTCCCATCCGGCGAGATCCAGCTCGGCGCGGAATGGTAGGAAATCGAAGCAGGCCTGCGCCAGCTCCTGCCGCCCTTCGCGCGCGATCATAACATCGAGTTTCTGTTTCAAACGATGCAGATACAAAACGTCGGACGCCGCATAATCCATTTGCTCCGGCGTAAGCGTTTGGGCGCCCCAGTCAGAGCTTTGCTGCTGCTTGGACACATCGACGCCGAGCAGTTCCTTGCAGATGTCCTTATAGCCGTGCTTGTCTGTATAGGTGCGCACCAGGCGTGACGCCGTGCGCGTGCAATACACGTTGGAAAGCCGTACACCCAGATAATGCCGCATGATCGACAAATCAAACCGCGCGAAATGGAATATTTTTACCCGCGCCGGGTCGCTAAGAAGTTTCACCAGATTCGGCGCTTTGTAACCATCGCCGGAGAATTTCACCAGATGCGCATCGCCATTGCCATCGGAAAGCTGCACCAGGCACAGCCGGTCGCGCTTGTTATTCAGCCCCATCGCCTCGGTATCGACGGCAATATCGCCCTTAAGCGCGAGGTCGGCAGGCAGATCGCCTTTATGCAGGATATTGGTGATAAGTCATCTCCATTAGTAATTTGCACCAGTCCCCCTACGCTCTAAGCAGAGCTTCGGGCGACACTCCTTCGCCTAAGCTCGCCTTCGCGCGGCTTACTATAGGGCGTAAGCCACCCGAAGCCGAAGGCGAAGGGTGGAGGCGGGGGCACTACCATATTGCAAACACAACCATTTGATTAATATATAATTACCGGAATACGTTTTTTCGATGTACCCAGAATTGTATCCATAATCGAATGGGTTGCAGTAGGGATTGCCCCAGCCATTAATATTGGCTCACAATACCGTTGCCTGACCAAACGTCAAGCGGCTATGACTAGCAATGTCATGGTCACTTAATGTCCTGTTCACTTGATTTTCCGGCTGTATATGCGGGGCAAGCGGTAAAACCACCAACTTGGAAAGCGTTTGGCCTTTGGGCATTCATGCTTGTTTAATATTCCTGCCCTCTCAAAATGCGGCCGATTTTTGATTCTCTGCGCCTGTGGATCACGCCATGATATGCCATGGCCTTTTTAACCATTGACCTTCCCCGGTAGTCCCCTATTATCCAGCCTGTGAGCACGAGTTGTGTTCATGGAGTGTCGTAACTTCTTATCTGCCGGTTTTGTGCACCGTTATCTCTGCACTCCCTTGCCGTACGGCTTGGGAGGAAATAACGTATGTCCAGGCTTGAAAAAGCTAAAGGTTATTTCAAACCTAGCAGATAGGTTTTACGAACTCCCATGCCACCAGCGCGTGTCGCGCGGTGGTGCTTAACCTAAAAAGCGGGAGTTTGAAGCCATGAAATCCAGAATTATAGCAACTATTTTTGTAGCCGTTCTATCACCCAGCGCGGCCTTTGCACAGTACAATCCGAATGACGGCACTCAGTCATTGCAGGAGCAGCACCGTCAATATCAGGAACAGCAGCAACAAAACGTCGAGCGCATGCGCCAACGCGATGACGACCTACGCCAACGCCGGGAGGATGGTGCGGCACAACAACAGTTGCAGCAGCAACAGCGGTAGCGGCGGGGCAATAAATGTTTCGGGGATGTGGGCTAAAAATATTCGCATTGCTTGCGTCGCTGGGAGCAGTTGCCGCTTGCGCGCGGACAGGCACGCTCCCCCAAACACCAGCGCCTATTATCCAAGGACAGGCGCAACAGCAGATGCAATTGAGTGCTGAACAGCAATTTCAACAATTAGGCGATTCTATCAAAGCAGCCCACGATGAATGTGACGCTAAATTTCAGAGTGGTAAATTTAAGACGTTTGTTGCGTTTCAAAAGTGCTACAATACCTTTGATTATAAAATTTATAAGGGGATTTTCTCACCATCCAACATGGATTTAGTCGATTTACTATTCGCAAAATTTATAAATATCGCAAAGAAACTTGACCAAAAGAAAATCACACTGGAAGAAGCGAGTGTAGAAGATCACGAAGCCAGATCACAGTTTCAGACAGCACTACAAAGACGAGATGCGCTAACTCCGCAATCTCAAGCAGTCGTACCTCAGCCAAATTCACCGCAAGGCGGCGATCCGTTTTCATGTCAGAATATGCTAAATGGACTGATTAACTTGCCAGGCTATGATGACGCCACTAAGGGGGCGGTGCTTGAACAGATAATGAAGACATGTCACCATTAATGAGGGTAATATAATATGAAAAAAACAATAATTTCATTTTTGCTTTTAATGGCCTCCGTGCATTACGCTTATGCTGCCGACACCTATACGAAAGGGTATGTTAAGCGCAGCACGGGTAAGTATGTGAGTGGTTATCATCACACGAAGCCAAATCATACAAAGCTGGATAACTACAGCACTAAAGGCAACGTCAATCCGTACACCGGTAAGTCTGGCACCGTTAATCCAAATAAGTAATTTTTATGAACACCAACAAACGAATTGTGATTGCTTTCCTGTTCATGCTCAGCGCGTCATCAGATTCTATGGCTCAAACAGTGTATGGTTTCGGAATTAAGTCATGTGGTACGCTTTTAACGGAATTTAACAATGCTCAATCTGGTGATCTTACCGATAAAGGCATTTATATGGCAGATGAAGCATGGGTTCAGGGGTATCTTACGGCTAAGAGCGAAGCTGGCAATGAAGAAGAGACAGATCATAATGGGTCTATGCAATGGATACTAAATTATTGCCAAACTAGACCACTTGATAAGTTGTGGGTTGCGTCATACGCTCTCGTCAAAGAACTTAAAAAGAAAAAATAAAACCCACCGCTTTTCTTTGATTACAACTTTTGATATATTGAAACCAATCAATCTAATCAAAGGTGCAGTTATGTCGCGTGGTGGATACAGACCGGGAGCCGGAAGGAAAAAGGGCAGTCATATAACCAAGACAGCAGCCATTGTTGCGAAGCTGGCCGATGAAGGCGCAACGCCGCTTGATGTGCTGCTTGCTACGATGCGCGATAATGAGCAACCGCTAAATATCCGCCTTCAGTGCGCTACCGCAGCAGCACCTTATGTGCATCCCCGGCTTGCACATATTCAACATGAGCGTCCGAAGACGGGCGCCCTACAAAGACTATATGATGCTGTGCAAGCTGAATTGGCGAAAAAAGAAGAGCAGACCATAACCTTGGAATCATCGTCGGTTCTTCCTGTTCCCCTGATAACCGATGCAGTTATGGTAAAATAAGTGTGTTATTGGTGTAAGGGTGTAGGGATATAAGAATCGTATTTATTTTTCAAAGAATTACAGAATACACCTTGTCTGATGACCGGTATTACCGAGGTGTTATAGGTGTTAAGCACGGTGCTCCGATTCGTTGCCGCCCAGCATTCAGCAAAGTTGCTTGCCTCGTACGCCCTCATCGATCATTAACGTTGGCCAAAAGATAGTTTAGACTTGTCGGCAAGTATAGCCTTCATGCTGTTTAGGTGTTCCCTTGCCAAGCTTACATCAAGGATGGGCGAACGTCCCTCTTTTTTCCGCTCGCGCTCAATCTGGAAACATTGAAAATCCAGCATGGTTTGTATAGCCATGCCTAATGCCTCTTCATGCGTTTTGCCTACGCCATTGGCCTGGAATTGTTCTTTGGTTCCGGTGGTAAAAATCAATTTTACTGCCGTAGGTACTTTTTCCGGATGCGGATCAAGAGGATTGCCACCTTTAGCATGTACGGCACCTAGCGGGGCCTCAAATTCTCGCACCTCTTGTAATCCTACGTCGCCAAACCGCTTATCAACTTTAACCAAGCGTTCCTCGGCTCCATAAAGCATACCAGTGGCCGCATCAAGTGCAAAACCACCTCTGTCATGGCCCATAAACGATATACCACTATAGCTAAATCCTGGGCCTTGATGCCCATCGGGGCGCGCAAATCCTTCGTTGCGGTGGGGACATATAAACGACCATTCCATCGGTGATTCTGGCGTCGTGCCTGATAATAGGCTTAACTTTCCCAGTGTAGGCACATCGCGCATGAATTCTTCGGGTTCCCATTGCGGTGCGAACGATAGTTGAATATGATTTCGGCTCTTGGCCGTTCTGCCCGGAGTCATATGCTCTCGCAAACCGAACTTGTCGGCAAGTAGAAGCATGGCATTGGCGTTGTTGTATCCACGGTAATTCATGCCTCTTTCAAATTCGCCATTTTTTACTTCGGCCAACACTTCGGCAATACGCGGGTCTTTCTTATCATCGAGATCAAGCCCCAACCCTGACAGCATAAATAGCACATTGGCCGCACCAGCAACCGGCGAGAGCGTCGCCTGCAACGGCACGCCTTCCGGATGAGCGCTGGCATATGATCCGCCGTAGGTTCTGACGAATTCGTCGTAGTCCATGCCTTTTGCCTGTGCAGCGCGAAGCGCGAGGAGCAGTGCGTGCCCATGCATCCCACCTACAGCGCATTGTGCTTCAGGTGAGCCAATAGGCTTGTCCCCCGGTTTAAGTCCAAGCTGTACTGCTAACTGTGCCTGATACTTGCTAATAGCTTCGACATTGGGATGATCCAGTTCTTCAGCCATAGCTGCTGTAGTAACATTACCTCGACGCTCTCCCATAATCCCAGCAGTGCTATCGAACGATCCTGCACCAGCTTCAAGAGCGGCCCTTGTGTTCGCCGCTGCATTGCCAAGATCATCGTGCATATGGGCAATGAACACCGAAGGGTCGAAATGTATAGGCGGATGTGCTCCGGTGAGGCGCTCATCGTGTTGAAGTGCGATGGTAACGTCATGGATCACTTGGGTGATCTCATTTGGCGCATGTGCGCCATCTGTATCCGGCGCAGTAATTCGTACGCCTCCTTCTTGCCCAGGTGCTGCCAGTAGGCCGGTGACTATGGTATCAATGATATGTTTTCGATTAGCAGCTTGGTTATCGGCTTCAAGCCAAGCGGTATAAAAATGCTCTAAGGCGATTTCTACCGTAATATCGGGATTTGCCTGTTTGATGAGGTGCGCCGTATTGGCGAGATCCTTTTGCAAAGATTCCGAGTTAAGCCCTAAATCCTCTAAGTCCTTACAGCGTGCCTTGGTGAGGATATTGACGTTACCATAGGGTTGCTTTCTCGATTGCATTTCCCGTAGCATTTTGCCGAACCCAAAAGGATCGTTCGGATCGACCTCTTCCGGAGTTTTTGCATCGCCGCGATAGACCAGTGAATAGATCAGAAATTTATTTTTATCGAAGCCCGGTAGTTTTTTTGCAAGTTCCTCGCCATGTTGACGTAAATATTTCGCCGTCGCCACATCCGTCGGGCTGGTATAAATCCAACCCAACGTCATCACATCGTAAATATGGCATTGGTCGATAATATGTGCGACGGCGCGGGCGGCGCTACGAGGCACCTCACTTTGGTTGCCGTCGCGGAGAGTCTCGTCGCGTGCTAAGACGCGCTTCCCACCTTTACCTAAACGCCACTGAGAATCGAATTCCATGAAATATATTACACCGCATATATATTAACCATTAATTAATTAATTAAATTGATTTAAGTGGATTTGCAAGAATTTATTGTCATCGCATTAAAGCCCTTCCGTTATCGGTTTAGCTGCCCGAACTGATAACCTAGAAACTTCTAATGTTGTAAGAGAAGCGCCCAAATTACACATCATAACACCTGAAATCCATCGCTGGTGTTATAGATAATAAAACAACAATCTCTTGTTATTAAATAATTTATATTGCTTCATAACACCCGTAACACCGATAACACCTATTCTCATTCGGTTACCTAAATAATTGTGGCAGAATATGGTAGCAGCGTTTGTTACCGAATTCCGGCAAATGACGTATGATGGAATTTTTCCCATCTTTATCCTTTTCCAGAAATCCCCGTTCCGCCATTGCATTGGCAAGCTGGCGATGATTGAAGCCTTGGGTAATTTCCTTGAAGGCTTCCGGCAATATATAATAGCCCATCTGCCCGTTATATTCATAACGAAAGCCCATGCGATCATTGGGCTGCTTATTGTATGGGTCAGTATATACGCCTTTATCGCTTATTTGTGGAAATCGGCTTGCACCATGCTTTTCAAGATACGCGCGAATTGCCGTGATCCCGTGCTCTACCTCCAACGCCCCCGTCGTGCCACGCGCATTAAGCCAATCCTTAAAGCATACGGACACAGCGGCAAAAGCGGCGCCATGAGCAAATGGCAATATACCTAACTCTATAGCCAATTCGCCCGCCGCTGCGATCAGCCCAAACCGTCCGGCCACGCGCTTAACCTGTCCATCTGTATTTTCAGGTAAACATTCCTGAGAGAATTTCTGCCTCATGACGCGGATATGGTTAGCCACTTTTTCCCTATCGCCAACAATGCGTGAAAGAAAAGCGCGAATGGCTGTGCCGTAATATTTATTACAGGCTTCTTTGATGTCACGGGAGAGCTTGTCACCGTTATCGCGTCCATGCAAGGTATCGAAAATACCAAATTTCTTTCCGGCATCGGCGGGCACGCTGACGAATCGCACATCCATACCAGCAAACGGTTTGCGCCCCGCTTCGCGCATTTTATCTTCCAATGTGACCTCGCCAGTCGATAGCACCAGCACCCGCCACATATAGGAATCTCGAAGACTGCCGCTTGCCCTCATGCGCCCTTTACCCTGATTGTTGGCCAGCATGTAGATAGTATCGCCGACGGTTTTGGCGTCGGCCTGGCCGATCTCATCCAGCGGCAACAGGCAATCACGATGTGCTTCCGCTACAGCCTCCAGTGCATTTCCCGTAGAGCGCCATTGTTTAATGAAGCCATTATCGCCACCACCACCCCATACGCTGCCCGCCATACGCAAAGCAGTAGTTTTGCCTATGGAACTCTCTCCGATAAGATGCGCCCCACCGCTTTCTTCATCGGCAATAAGCAGAAAGGGCGCGGCAAAAGCGGTGCATATTGCAAACACCAGCCGTGTATTGCCTACAGCATAACATGCTACTTGTGATTGCCATTCTTCCAGTGTCCCGCTGGTTTTGAAGCCGCTGGGGTAAAGATTTTCCGTCTGTAATACCTTGTCGCCTCCTGTCGGGAACACGATGTCAGGCAGTGCGAATGATTCGCCATGCCATCCCGGACGCGAGATGCTTAGCTGCTTTTTCTTGGGTTCGACGGTCAAGATATATTGAAGCAATTTCTGTTTTGCTCCCGGTGCGGTATTGATAATAAGGCCGTTATCGAGCAATTCCCTGTGAACATCAACAGCGTCACCAGCCAACAAACGATTAGGAAGCGCATGCTGATGTTCCACACCTGACGTAGCACTTTTCCAGACAAGCAACCGGCCATGATTTTTATCGTTCTCGTCATGAGTATAGGCGCGGACATGCAGTGGCGGCTTACACAGCCATAATAATTCATCACCGGAAGTCACGGCATAAACGCCGGTATCGTTGACGCGGAAACATTTAGGAATAAATGTGCTGCTTTGATTATTAGGCTCGTCCCCATTGGTGTTTTCCGCCTGATTATCCGTCAACAATTGTCCCGTCCATCCTCCTTTGCGGGCATGATGTATTACCGTCCCGATGGTAGCTTTGGCTTCATTCTCACCGCGCTCTTTAATGGAATCCCACGTTTTATGAAAATCAGGCTCATTGTATTGACCTGCCTTAGTGCCACGCTTCGACCATTCATGCGCGTAGTGTTTAACAATTTCTCCTGGCCATGCGTTATCAAAATACAAACTCTTTATTCCGGCAAGAATACTCAGCCATATATCCCTGTTACAGTTAGCGTCGATATGCTCCATAGCCTCTTTGAGGGCGATTTCATTGGTGGGGTTATAAGGAGTTGCTTCATTGTGTTGGCCGATGTCTCCGAAAATAATTTTCGGCAGTTTTGGATTATTCATTAGCTGCATAATATGCGGGGGTGGTTCACTGAGTAAGGCAATGGGAGCGACGATGCGCTTGGGTTTTATTCTGGCTTCATTTGCCAGCCATTCAATAAGCCAGTCAGGCGCTACAGCAACCGGAACATCTTTTAGCACCTCGTATTCGCAGCCTGATAAATGACGCGAGGGCGGGAGCATTACATACCCTCCGTTCGCTCGCAAATCAATCTTGGTTTCCGGATTTGCGAAGCTAGTCAGCGGACGCGCCGGTGCCTGAAAATAAATATGCCTGCCTTTGCTGGTTTTTATCGTGCGCGTTTCCGGCAATACGCCGTGGGTAGCCTGTAATTCCAGCAGCTTTTTTTCTCCCTCTTTTCCATCTATATCTAGTACGATAGTGTTAGACGCTACGCCGGTGGGCATACCAATATTGTATAACTCATCGCAGCCTGGAAACATTTTCTTTAGGATAATCGGATCAGTGGTTGCATCCTTGAACCCATGCTTTGTAGCGGGATGTTTCCCCGGATTTGTGCAATCTGCTTCACCACAAGTACACCGACCATTGACAATACTATGAACAGCAAAAATGGGAATACCATGCTGTCCATACAGGCTAACGGTATTAAGGAGTCTGGCTTGCCATTCAGAGAGATCAACGGTCATATCCTTAATCCCTATCTGCCTTTATATACCCTAATGCAATGAATCGTGTTCTTGCCTGCCTGCATTTTGGATAATGCCCGTCAATCATTGCAATTAACTGAGTAGTTCCCTCACTGCCCGCGCTTATGCCTAGATACTCCCGGTAGGTATCTAAAACCACATACATTAATCGCTTGGTATCCGCTTCCGATCTACTGGAAAAGATACCAACAGCATAGACCTCAGCAATTGATCGGATGCAATTATCACATACCCCATCTGGGTAAACCGGGGGCAATTTGATAATCAGCGTATCATGATTGCAAACTGGACAATGTCCAGGTACACCGTTTCTTTCTTTTAATAGCTTCGCAAATGCTATCAATTCTTTCGAATCATCACACATCAGCATGGCTACACCTCCGATCTGACGGTGCGAGTATTAAGGAAGCCTCCGCTGAACGGGCGGCGCGTGCCCGCCGCAATTTTCCAACATTCCAAGCCGTCACGCGTGTAGAAAGTTTCTCTGGCGCTGGCAGTGTCCCCGCCTTCACTCGCCGCCATACCGTCGCGCTGGAACAGGCCTCCAGTCCTTCAACTACGGGTTGACGTACATAGGCTGAGTCCGGCAGGACATCAAAGTTTTTAAGAGCATCGGGAATAGAATTATGTTGCATAGCGCCTCCTTATTTCTCAGCACTATGCGCCTCGCATCAAGGCATGTCATTGAATTCAATTGAATTTATTTGCACAGGTTATTCTGTGGAAACCTGTGCAGATACTATTTTATTTTGCGACATATACGTTTGAGAATTGCACCCTCACTTTGTCCTGGCATTTTAGCATCGGGAGCAGCCATCATTTCATCAAGAGCCTTTTTAGCGGCTGGCATCTTTTTACCGGCGAAATTAGGCATAAGGATTTGTGTTCGTTTAATCAGATCAGAATCGTCTATTGCAGCAGGGCCAGGAGTGTATTTTTTTGCTTTCGCTATTGGTGGTGTTACATAATTTATCGGCGATACGTCTGCTGTTGGTACTACGGTAGGAGCACTCTGCTCTGCTTTTGGGAATTCACTACTTTTTTCCAACCACTCTTTTAGCGGCGAATCTCCAAGACGATTTCGGATGAAGCAATAAAAATCTTCAGTCCTGATGGTGGCGCGAATGGGATCAACCGTCCTGTTTTCAAAAAAAGCACATGATGCCAGCTTTAACGAGCCTTCGCTGATTCGCTCTAGAAGCTCGCAATATACATCCCAGCGAATTAGCGATTTGGCATCACCTTCACAGGGCTGTAGAAACTGCTCCATATTTTTGAGCCGGTTCTGCCACGTATGCTGCTCCCCAATCACCAACACTTTCTCATACGGGTGATCCAGCACACTAAGACGTGCCGCTTGATAAATCGTGAGTGTTTCCCCGACTTTAAAAGATTGTTCCCTATGGCATAAATCATCAATCGCAAGCTGGTTTTGCATAGCACCTCCGCAAGGTACAGCCGCATTGTGGAGGAAACGGCAGCCCATGCGGTATGGGGTTTCGGCTGGCCAGCCTAGCCGTTCCTGTTTGTCATTATAGGCATGTGCGCCAAGCCTTGCAATGGATATGCGTGCGTTACTTCGTCTTCTTGATCGGGATCACTTTGTCGTCCTCTTCCTGCACACCATCGAGATAATCCGCCCACCACTGCATCATCTTTTTGCGCTGCTCTGTGTATTCGGCGCGGTTGTACGTACCTCGGATTTTATCTTCATCCATGTGCGAAAGTTGCGCCTCTATAATATCTTTCCCAAAATGACTTTTTTCATTGAGTGTGGTGGAAGCAAGAGCGCGGAAACCATGCCCTACCAGCTTGCCTTTGTACCCCATACGATTCAGCACATGGTTGATTGTATTTTCACTCATATAAGGATGCTTCTGGCGCTGCTGCGAGGGGAACATATACTGGCTATACCCAGTTAATTCATTGAGTTTCCTTAGCAAGCTAATTGACTGACTTGCAAGCGGCACCATGTGCGGCTTCCTCATTTTCATTCGCTCGGCGGGAATACACCATTGCTTTGCTTTAAAATCAATATCCGTCCACAACGATTGCCGAAGCTCCCCAGGACGCAGGAAGGTCAGCATTAATAACCTGATGGCGATTTTATTTTGAGCGGTAGCATCGACAACTTCAAGCTTCTCAAAGAATTTCGGCAATTCTTTCGCATTGATAGTGGGAAAATTGGTCGCTTTATGAGGCGCTACAACGCCACGTAGGTCGCTAGCGGGGTTCTGGGCAATGACCCCGCAATGTACCGCATAGCGGAATACTACGTTCAACACCTGTGCAAGCCGTTGTGTGGTATCGAGTGTTCCACGCTTTTCCTGCTTACGCAGCAGAACAATCAGATCGGGAGTTTTGATGGACGCTATGGATTGGCTACCAATATCGGGAAAGGCATATAATTCGAGCCGGCGCCATAATCTTTCCGCGTGGTCGGGCGTCCATTTGCTTTTATTCCGGCCATGCCAATCCTCTGCAATGGCTTTGAATGTATTATCGGCATTGAATACCGCCAGCCGCTTCTCTTCCTTTTTCTTCGCGCCTGGGTCTACGCCGCCAGCAACCAGCTTCCGGGCAGTAAGCCGCTTCTCCCTAGCATCCAAAAGAGAAACCTCCGGGTAGGTGCCAAGCGCCAGCGCCTTCTCCTTTCCCGCAAAAAAGTAGCGAAACCGCCAGTATTTTCCTCCTTTGGGGTGAATCAGCAGGAATAGACCATCACCATCCTTCAGCTTGTAAGGCTTATCCTGTGGCTTGGACTTTTGAATCTTTATGTCGGTAAGAAGCATCACACCTCCTGGATATCTGAAAATGTATCCAGAAATGTATCCAGGTTATTTTGTGATGTCACGAAGTATTATGAGACGGCCTGATTTTAATAACTGGCTTATTCCCTAATGTTTAAGCCATTATTTGAGATTTTGTGAGATGATGTGATAAGGAAAATTGGAGGCCGGGGGCGGAATCGAACCGCCGCGTACAGGTTTTGCAGACCCGCGCATTACCACTTTGCTACCCAGCCATATAAAGTAATAGTTCGAGCGACTTATATAGGGAGTTATGGGGGGGGTGGTCAAGGTGGAATTGATAAATAGCGCTATTTGTCCAAATGCCTGAATATATCCATCCGGCCATGCAGAACGCGAATAATATAAATCGCGCCGCCCTCGATACGGTAAAAAATACGGTGGCGCTCCACGGGAAACACCCGTAATCCGGCCTTATATGCCTCGCGCCCCGCATATGGATTATGACTGATGGCACCCAATGCCTTATCCACTGCCACTTTATAAGCAGTAAGCGGGTTCTTCCCCCAATTTTCAAGCGTATAAGCCAGAATATCCACCATATCCCTCTGGGCAGGAATGGAGAAAATTATTTGAAATTCAGGCACAAACGTCGGGGTTGGGTTTTAGGCCATGCGCCAGGTTTTCATGAGCGCGCTTCTCGCAATCATCGAGAAATTCCGGGGTATAGGCTATAGTTCGGCCTTCTTTTACGGCCAATTCCCCCGTTTCCAATGCCGCCATAAGACCGGCATAGGCGCCATTATCCTGCTGGCGCAACCGCCTGACGGCATCCCTGACCAGCTCCGTCGCATTGCTATAATAGCCGCCTTCAACCATATTTTTGATGAAGGATTCATCGATAGAGGGGAAGTTTATGTTCATATTATGCCCTTATTATGGCTATATTATACATTAATTATGCCATAAAATCCATCTTTTTTACGCCACTTTTCCAAACAAATCATACTCGTCCGAATCGTCGATTTTCACCTTCACAATCGTTCCCGGCAGCACCCTGCCCTTGCTTTCGACATGAACGAGGCCATCGATTTCCGGCGCATCAGCATGGGAGCGGCCAATGATGCCTTCTTGTGTGACCTCATCGATTAACACCTCGATGGTTTTGCCTATTTTGCGCTTCAGGCGTTCGGCGCTGATGCCCTGCTGCACTTCCATAAAGCGGTTCCAGCGTTCTTCGATGATGTCCTGCGGCACGTGGCCTTTGATGTTATTGGAATCGGCATCGGCGACGTTTTCATAGCGGAAACAACCGACGCGGTCGAGTTGCGCCTCTTGCAGCCAGTCGAGCAAAAACTCAAAATCCTCTTCCGTCTCGCCGGGAAAACCGACGATAAAGGTCGAGCGCACGGTAAGATCGGGCACGGCTTTGCGCCAGTTTTTAATACGGTCGAGCACCTTTTCCGAACTCGCCGGACGGCGCATATTTTTCAGCACCGACGGCGCCGCATGCTGAAACGGAATATCGAGATAGGGCAAAATTTTTCCCTCCGCCATCAATTCCATCACTTCATCGACATGCGGATACGGATATACGTAATGCAGCCGCACCCATGCGCCGAGTTCACCCAGCTCACGGCACAAATCGATAAATTTAGCTTTGACTGAACGGTCTTTCCACATGCTTTGTGCATATTTCGTATCGATCCCATACGCGCTCGTGTCCTGCGAAATCACCAGCAATTCCTTGACACCGGAAGTCACCAGTTTTTCCGCTTCCAGCAACACATCGCCCACCGGGCGGCTTACCAGATCGCCGCGCAGCTTGGGGATGATGCAGAAGGAACAACGATTGTTGCAGCCCTCGGAAATCTTGATATAGGCATAGTGCCGGGGGGTAAGCTTGATACCCTGCGGGGGTAATAAATCCAGATGCGGATCGTGGCTCGGCGGAATCACCTTATGCACCGCATTCACCACCGATTCATATTGCTGCGGCCCGGTAATCGCCAGCACATCCGGGTAGCGGCTGCGAATCAACTCCGGCGTCGCGCCCATGCAACCGGTGACGATAACCTTGCCATTCTCAGCCAGCGCCTCGCCGATCGCCGACAGCGATTCCTCGCGCGCGCTATCCAAAAATCCGCACGTATTGACAATCACCACATCCGCCCCGCCATACTCCGGCGCAAACTCATACCCTTCCGCGCGAAGCTGCGTCAGGATGCGCTCGGAATCCACCAGCGCCTTGGCGCAGCCGAGGCTGACGAATCCGACCTTGGGGGCTACGTGAATTTGTTTGCTCATACCCTGCTCAGATGCACTTCAATCACGGGTTTCTTATCCAATTCCCTCTTTAGCAGCTTACGCAAGCACAAGCGCACCTGCTCCCGAATATCATTATCGCCCGCGCGCGGCTTGGTATGTTCCAGCGCATGCGCTACTTCGGCAATACATTCGTCGATCAGTTCCTGGTCTTCCTTCACATCGAGAAGCCCCGGTGCTGCGATCAACGGCGGGTGCATCAACTCACCGTTTTTACCGAGAACGACACTTGCGAATATCGCCCCGTCATCGCGTAATTTCCGGCGCGTGCGTATCACTTCGCCGTCGATGGGAATCAATGACAAGCCATCGATACCGATATAGCCCGAATGTACTTTGCCGATGACGCTGGCTTCTTCCGCATCCAGCCAAACGACTGCACCGTTGAATGCTTCTACCGTTTTTTTAACGCCAAGCGATTTAGCTAACTTGGCATGCTCATGCAAATGCCGCGGCTCGCCATGCGTCGGCACCGCGACTTGCGGTCGCACCATGGCGTACATGCGTTTCAATTCCTCGCGCGCCGGGTGGCCGGACACGTGAATAAAATCGTCTTTTTCGGTGATGACTTCGATTTTACTCTGCACCAGACGGTTCATGATGCCGCTGATCTTGACTTCATTACCCGGAATCTTGCGCGAGGAGAAAATTACCGTATCGCCCGGCGTCAGGCGGATGGTCGGATGATCGCCGCGCGAAATGCGCGTCAGCGCCGCGCGTGGCTCTCCCTGCGAGCCGGTGCATAAAATCAACACGTCCTGCTTGGGCACGTTCATCACTTCTCGGTCGCTGATGAATTCGACGTCTTCCTGCAGATAGCCGCTTTCCTTGGCCGCTTCGACCACGCGGTGCATGGAGCGCCCGGCCAGCGCCACGACGCGTCCGGCATCCTGCGCCGCGTGAATCACCGTCGCCACGCGGGCGAGATTCGATGCGAATGTCGTCACCAGTACGCGCTGGGTGCATTCCCCGATCATCTTGGTCAGATGCTTGCGCACGTCGCCTTCGGAACCTGATTCGCCTTCGACGAATACGTTGGTGGAATCGCACACCATAGCCAGCACCTTGCCATCGCCGTATTTGGTGAGTTGCGCGTAATTGGATACCGGCCCGATCAGCGGATCGGCATCGAATTTCCAGTCGCCGGTGTGCATGACCACGCCTTTGGAGGTCGTAATCGCCACCGCTTGCATTTCAGGAATCGAATGTGTCAGTTCTAATAATTCCAAATCGAACGGCCCGATTTTTACCGAGCTTCCCACTGGCATATCGATCACCTGCGGTTTTTTCCCCGGTCCCATTTCCGATAATTTATGCTTGAGGAAACACGACGTAAACGGCGTCGCATAAATCGGACATTCCAGTTCGCGCCACAGATACGGCACAGCACCCAGATGGTCTTCATGCGCGTGCGTCAGCACCAGGCCGAGTAAATCTTCTTTGAGTTCGGCGATGAACGAAATATCGGGCACAATCACCTCAACGCCCGGAACGGCGTCGCCCGCGAAACCGATGCCGCAATCGACCATCAGCCACTTGCCGTTGATGGTGTACAGATTCAGGTTCATGCCGATTTCGTTCGAGCCGCCGAGCGGCACGAAGAGCAGTTCATCGCGGTATTTGGTAAAGTCGAAGGTCATTTATTCATCCTATCATTTGTCATGCCGCACTTGTTGCGGCACCTCCATCCATTTTGGGAAGACCCCGCAACAAGTGCGGGGTGACACATTATTGGTTCATTTCATACAAATCTTTTAAGCCGAAAATCGTCAAATCCGGCTCCAGATGCTCTATCAGGGGGGTAGCCTTAGCATATAACGAGGCCAATCCGCCAGTGGCAATTACCTTCATGTTTTTGCCGTATTCCGCCTTGATGCGCGTAGATATACCCTCAATAAGTCCAATATACCCATAATAAATGCCCGACTGCATCGCGCCAACCGTATTGGTGCCAATGGTTTTTGCCGGTTTTTGGATGGCCACCGTCGGCAGCTTGGCCGCGGCCCTTTGCAGGGCATCGAGCGATAAATTCACCCCCGGCGCGATCACTCCGCCAATGTAATTGCCCTCACCACTCACCACGTCAAACGTCGTTGCCGTACCGAAATCAACCACGATTAGCGCCTGTTTATATTTTTTCCACGCCGCGAAAGCATTGACCAATCGATCCGCACCGACCTCCGCCGGGTTATCGATAATCACCTTCATGCCGGTCTTCAGCTTGATGCGCGGGTCGCCGATCACCATCAGTTCCGTATGAAAATACCGCTTCGCCAATTGGCGCAAATCGAACAGGGCCTGCGGCACCACCGAAGCCAGCACCGCACCTTTGATTTTATCCGGCGCGATACCCGAACGCTCCAGCACTTGCGTGAGCCATACGCCATACTCATCGGCGGTACGTTTGGCGTCGGTTGAAATGCGCCATTGGCCCAAAAGTTTTTCGCCTTTGAATACGGCAAAGACTACATTGGTATTGCCCGCGTCAATGACTAGAAGCATATTTTATTTCAAACAGGACGTACGTTTGGTCTAGTTATCATTTAAATCTTTCCCCCCCCGATGAACGGTAGATTGTGAGGAGTGTACGGTATAATTTTGCATGATGTTATTTTTATCAAATATAAAGACGACCTCATTTTTATTAATATCCGATCCACCGGCAAAAATTCCGACAATTGGCACGTAAGAAACTGCTGTTGCGGTTGCATGTGCATATTGATATGTCCATACTTCGTTGCCGCCATCCGTTAAAGTGACGTGGCTTGGTTCACCATAAAGTGTTTTTATTTGCTCCTTAGTTGTGGCCCCCTTGGTAACTTTTGCTGCTACAGAATCCATTGTTTCGGAACGAACTTTCTCGTTCCCACCGGAAGCACAACCAAAAACCAGGGGTACTAACGCCAGAAATACAATGTATTTTTTCATTTTAACTCCATGATAATATTTCAATATTAGCCGCTGTATTAGTTAACCCATGGTATAGATCAGCGCAAGCCTAGATTTTTCAGAGTAATAGTTTGCATAGTTAAAATACATATTACCTAATGGTTTATGCAGCTTTACGCCTCCATCGTCACCGGAAATACATCCCCGGCATGCACCTGATGTTTTTTGCCGTTATCAAGTTTCAATAACAGGCTGCCGTTAGCATCAATCCCCTGGCATATGCCTTCAATATTTCCATCGGGCAGCCGCGCGCGCAGGCGCTGATCCATGCCCCAGGCGCAAGCACTCCATTTCTTTTTAATTGGCGCGAAACCTTTGACGTTCCAAACATTATAGCAATCGATGAAATGATGGATAAAACGCGATAAAATAATCTTGGCGCTGATCAACTCCACACCCGCTTCTTTCAGGCACGTGGCCGGAAATTCCGTACGCGGCGGGAAGCTATCGACATTAACGCCGACACCCACGACCACCCAGGGTTTCTGGCTTTCTCCGGCCTGGAATGATTCCAGCAAAATCCCGCCCAGCTTACGCTCGCCCATCAATATATCGTTGGGCCATTTGCATTGCAGTTTCTGATTTTCGGGCACCAGAGCCTCCAGCGATTCAATCACCGCCACCGCCGCCACGAAAGAAAGCTGGCTTAATTCCTGCATCGGTTTTTCAGGCTGTAGAAGCACGGAAACAAAAAGATTGCCATCGGACGAAATCCACGTGCGTCCCATCCGCCCCTTGCCTTCCGACTGGTGCTTAGCCCAGATCACCGCCCCATGATGTCCGCCGCCCTTGGCGATGCGCTTAGCCTCTTCGTTCGTGGAATCGAGCGAATCGAACGATAACAGATGATAGTCGTTGAGCAGGTTGGAGGGATTTTTATGTTTTGGAGCGGCCATGCTATTTCAGCAATGCCTCCGCCGCCGTTTTTGCCATATCGACCAGCGGTGTCGGTACAAGGAAAAACAATAAAATCACCGCCGCGCAAAACGCAATGGCCGCCTGCAAACAGCGCGAAGGCGCATCGTCTATCGGTTGCGCAGGTTCATCGAAATACATCACCTT
>Ga0302281_10000877_pt1 | contig 22097 bp, 23 predicted proteins | sample III_Fen_E1_2_FD_198762 | JGI IMG/M metagenome (GOLD analysis project Ga0302281, IMG submission 198762) | Peat permafrost microbial communities from Stordalen Mire near Abisko, Sweden - III_Fen_E1_2 | ecosystem: Environmental > Terrestrial > Soil > Wetlands > Permafrost | place: Sweden: Abisko...
GGGCGCGGGTCAGTGGGGTTGAGGGCGGTGGCGCGCTCGAGCGATGCCTGGGCCTGGGAGAGCTTTTGCAGGGCGAGCAGAGCGATGCCGTCGTTGAGCGCGGCCTGTTCAAGGGCGGGGTCGAGGGCTGCGGCTTGGGCAAAGTCAGCCTCGGCGCGCTCGGTCTGCTGCTGGTTCATCATGGCGACGCCGCTGTTGTTGAGCAGCACGGCCTGAGGGTTGGGCTGAGCAGGCGCGGCGAGTGCGGCAGGCACGGCAAGGAGGGCAAATGCCATGGGCAAGAGCGAGGATGTACGGAAGAGAGCGGAGGTGCGAATGAGCATTGACAGGCTTTCTGGCCGGGATTTTGAGGTGGGCGGCAGGGGAAAGTTCACCCAATAGTGTCTCAAATCCACGGCTGATGTGCACTCAGCCTTTGGGAGGAAGCGGGAATTGTTGGACGGGGGTGAAAAAAGGAGGGGTGAGGATTGCTGGTGCGAAAGGGCGCAGGCAGGTGGGCAGGGGCAATCCCTATACTGGAGGGGTGTTGCATGACAGCCCAGAGCGCGAGGTTCGCCAGAAGCCGGTGAGGATCGACTGGATGCCATTTCTGGGGCGCCCGGCGCTGCCTAGGCCGGGGGCTGATGCGCTGAGGCGGCTGAGGAATGCGTCGATTGTGGTGACGGGCGCGGCGGGGTCGATTGGAAGCCGGATCAGCCTGCGACTGGCGGAACTGGGAACGCGCAGTCTGGTGCTGGTGGACAACAGCGAGCAAGGGCTGTTTGAGCTGGCGGTTGAGTTGGACGCGGCTGGGTTGGGCGGCGAGCGGACGCGGCTGGTGTTGGGCAGCGTGGCGGACGTGGGTTTGCTGGGCGAGGTGTTTGGGCGCTACAGGCCGGAGATTGTCTTCCATGCGGCGGCGTACAAGCACCTGCCGCTTCTGGAGGCGCATCCGCTGGCCGCGGTGGCCAACAACACCCTTGCCACCCGGACGCTGTGCCAGGCGGCGGAGCGGCACGGGAGGGCGCGGGTGGTGCTGCTGTCAACGGACAAGGCCGTGGAGCCGACGAGCATTCTGGGCGCGAGCAAGCGGATTGCGGAGCGAATTGTAGCGGCGCAGGGCGGAGTGGTGGTGCGGCTGGCCAATGTGCTGGGCAGCCGGGGCAACGTGGTGGAGAAATTTCTGAAGCAGTTGGCCGCGGGGGTTGCGCTGACGATCACGAATCCGGTGGCGGAGCGGTATTTTGTGACGATTGAGGAAGCGCGGGATCTGCTGCTGGCCGCAGCAGTGGAAGCGGATGCGGGAAGCGTCCTGGCGCCGGCACTGGAGCGTGCGCACAAGATAGGGGAGCTGGCGGAGTTTTTGGCGGGGCTTGGCAGAGGCGAAAAACCTGTGAGAGTGGAGATTACCGCGTTGCATGCCGGGGAAAAGCTGCGCGAACGGCTGTGGTCGGCGGAGGAACGTGCCGTGGCGTCGCCGGTGGCGGGGCTGGTGGCTCTGGAGTCTGCGCGGACGGTTGATTTGCAGCTGGAAGAGACGCTGGACGAGTTGGAGACTGCAGTGCGCGGGCGGGAGCTGGAGCGGGCGATGGAGCTGGTGGAACTGCTTGCGCCGGGCTATGAGGCCGGGTTTGCCGCAGGGCGGAGTGGTGTGCGCGCATGAGGCGACGGATTGCGGTTGTGACGACATCGAGGGCGGACTACAGCCATCTTTACTGGCCGCTGCGGGAGCTGGCCGAGAGGGCCGATGTGGAGCTGGGGGTGATCGTCTTTGGGGCGCACCTTTCGCCGGAGTTTGGCCGCACGATCGAGGAGATTGAGAAGGATGGCTTCCCGATTGTGGCACGGCTGGAGTGCCTGCTGAGCAGCGACACGGATACGGGGATGGCCAAGACGATTGGCCTGGCGACGCTGAGCCTGGCGGATGCGCTGACCAGTTGGCGGCCGGAGCTGATGCTGCTTATTGCCGACCGGTACGAGATGCTGGCACCGGCCAGCGTGGCGCTGGCACTGCGGATTCCCATGGCGCACATTGAAGGCGGCGAGGTGAGCCAGGGCGCGATTGACGACGCGGTGCGCAATGCGCTGACCAAGCTGGCGCATGTGCACTTTACGTCGACGCCGACGGCGCGGGCGAGGGTGATTGCGATGGGCGAGGAGCCGTGGCGGGTGCATCGAGCGGGTGCTCCGTCACTGGACCACGTGCGGAGAAGCCGGCTGTGGACGCGTGCGGAGTTGGAGGCTCGGCTGGGGCTGGATCTGACTCAGCCGACGGTGCTGGTGGCGTATCATCCGGTGACGATTGAGCGGGAGACGACGCGGGAGGCGGAAGCGGTGTTTGCCGCGTTGGCTGCGGTTCCGGAGGCGCTGGTGATGGTCTATCCCAACAGCGACGCGGGCAGCCGGGCGCTGGTGGAGCGGGCGCAGGAGCTGGTATTGGAGCGGGAGCGCATCGGACGAGCGACGCGGATTTTTGTGAACCTGGACGCGGTTACGTATTGGAGCCTGCTGGGGCAGGTGCGGGCGCTGGTGGGAAATTCGTCGAGCGGGATTATGGAAGCAGCGTCGTTTGCATTGCCGGCGGTGAACATTGGGATGCGTCAGCAGGGGCGCGAGCGGGGGCGGAATGTGATCGATGTGGCGGCAGATGCGGGGGCGATCGAGGCGGGGATTGGGCGGGCGCTGACCGCGGAGTTTCGGGAGAGCCTGGTGGGGATGACCAATCCTTACGGGGATGGCCACGCTGCGGAGCGGATTGCCGAGGTGCTGGCGACAGTGGAGTTGGATGGGCTGCTGGTGAAGGCTCCGGCGCCGATACCGGGCGAGGGCGCGTGATGGGGATTCCACTTTCCGCGCCCGATATTACCGAGGTTGAGATCGCTGCGGTGACGGCGGTGCTGCGGACGCGTTCGCTGAGCCTGGGGCCGAAGCTGAAGGAGTTTGAAGCGGCGCTGGCCGGCTACTGCGGCGTGGCGGAGGCGGTTGCGGTGAGCTCGGGCACGGCGGCGCTGCACCTGGCTGTGCGGGCGCTGGGCGTTGGGCCGGGCGACGAGGTGATTGTGCCGTCGTTCACCTTTGTTGCGGTCGCCAATGCGGTACGGTTTGAGGGCGCGACGCCAGTGTTTGCGGATATGCGGATGGGCAGTTGGAACCTGGACCCGGCAAGCGTGGAAGCAGCGATTACGCCGCGGACGCGGGCGTTAATTGTGGTGCATACCTTTGGCGAGCCGGCTGCGATGGACGAGCTGATGGCGCTGGCAGGGCGGCATGGGCTCAAGGTGATTGAGGATGCCTGCGAGGCCATTGGCGGCAGCTATCGTGGGCGGCGGCTGGGCAGCTTTGGGAATGTCGCGGTGCTGGCTTTTTATCCGAACAAGCAGATGACGACGGGCGAAGGCGGCGCGGCACTGACGAAAGACCCGGTACTGGCAATGCGGATGCGCGCCTTGCGCAACCAGGGCCGCTACGCGGGCGACGATTGGCTGCAACATGCGGAGCTGGGCTACAACTATCGGCTGTCTGAGATGGCCTGCGCGCTGGGACTGGCGCAACTGAGCCGGCTGGACGGGATGCTGGCGCGGCGGGCTCAGGTGGCAGCTCGTTATGATGCGTTGCTGGCGGGGATTCCTGGCATTGAGCGGCCGGCGCTGACGGCGGATGCGGGCGAGATCAGTTGGTTTGTGTACGTGGTGCGGCTGGCGGGCGAACTCCGTGATGGGGCTCGGGAGAGAGTACTTGACCGGCTGCGGCAGGAAGGGATTGGCTGCGGGCGGTACTTTGCGCCGGTGCATTCGCAGCCTGCCTACGCAGGGCTTGAGAGTGCGCGAAGAAGGCCGCTGCCGGTGACCGAGGCGGTGGCGCAGACGACGCTGGCGCTGCCGTTTTTCAATGAACTGACAGAGGCCGAGGCGCAAGCCGTGGCGGAGGCGCTGAAAAGGGCGGTGGAGTTGGAAGGGCGGAAGTGAGGGTGGTAGGCGAGACAGGGATCGAACCTGTAACCCCCGGCTTAGAAGGCCGGTGCTCTATCCGATTGAGCTACTCGCCCGAAGTTTCATTGTAGCGTGAGAGCGGCTTGGACGAAGGCGGCGAGGGCCTGGGCGAGGTTTTGGCGGGCGGGGGCTTCGGTTGGGCCGCAGGCGGTGAGGTAGGTGGTGATGCCGAGGCCGTCGGCGTTGGTGGCTACTGCGCGGCGGAGGACCAGATCGGCGCGGCAGCAACGGAGGTGGGCTGCGCGGAGGTGGGTGACCGCGGTTCGGGCCCAGGATTCGGCAGTGGCTAGCGTGGGAAAGACGGTGCCGGCGCGGGGCAGGCAGTCCAGGTAGCAGGCCAGGGCGAAGGCAGTTTCGGCGGGGTCGGCGTCGAGTTCGTCGGGATCAAAATCAGCGGCGTCGTCGGGATCAGGTTTGGCGGAATCTGGGGCTGGGCGCAGGTGCCACAGGTCGCATTTTGCCGTCCACAGCGGGGAGTTGGCGGAGTTGAGAGCCAGCAGAGCTGCGCCGAGGGGCGGAAAGTGGGCGGCTTCCGCTACTTCCGCCAAGCGCTCGGGATTCGCTCGCAGGTCTACCCAGCCGGACCAGAGGGCATCGAGGACGGGTGCGTCGGGGCCCAGTTCCACTTCCCAGTCAGCTTCCATGGGCGTGTCCCACGGTTTCCATGAGATAGCGGAGGAGTGTGGCCTCGGCCCAGTGGCGGTCGGGTCCGGCGGCGAGAAAGGCGCAGTGGCCACCGTGCGAGGTGCCGACGAGGATAATCGCAGGGTTGTCCTGCATGACGGCCGCGGTCGGGGGGGTGAGGCGGATGAAGGGATCGTCGTCGGCGTGGAGGACGAGGGTGGGGATGGCGATGCGATGGACGAGGCGGGCGGCCGAGGCGCGGGCATAGTAGTCTTCGGCACCCTGAAATCCGCTGAAACGGGCGGTAATTTCCTGGTCGAAGTCGCGGATGGAGTGAACCGGGCCGATGGCTACGCCGCCGTAACGCTGGGGATAGAGGCTGGCCTTGCGACGGAAGCGGCGCATGAGGTTGCGCAGGAAATGCCACTCGTAGAGGCGGTTTTGCGGCTCGTGGAGAGCGTCGGCGCTGGGCGCGAGATCGGCAGCGGGGCTGACGGCGACGGCGGCCAGCAGCCATTCGGGGGCGTCGGAGGCGAGTTCGCCGGCCAGTTTGAGTACGAGATTGCCGCCCATGGAGTACCCGACCATGGACAGGCGCTGGAGGGCGTATTTTTGGGCGAAGTGGCGCAGGACCGCGTCTACATCGCTGGAAAGAGCGGAGTGGTAGAGCGACGGGGTCCAGGTGTCTGTGCCGCCGCAGTTGCGCATGTTCATGCGGATGACGTTGCAGCCCTGGGCCCAGGCGCGGACGGTAATGCCCTGGATGTAGCGGGAGTCAGACGAGCCCTCAAGGCCGTGAACCAGCAGCAGGGTGAGGCGCGCAGAGCGGACGGAGGCCGGTTGCCAGTGGCAATGGCAGAGGACGCGGCTGTGGTCGGCGGGGTCCACGACGACGGACTCGGCTTCCGGAACGAGGCTCAGGGGTTTGCGCCGCCAGTAGTTGCCGGCCAGGGTTTGCTTGTGCGCTCCGGTGAGGAAAGGGATAGGGTGGTAAGGACGGAGCCATGCAGACTGGGTCAAGGCCGGTGTCTTGGATAGCATCATTGGCTGTACGCGGCGAAATTGGCTGCCTGGGGGTCAAGCCGGCCTTTTGGTGTACGTTGGATAGGGGCCGATACAGGGTGCCCAAGTGCCGGGGAGGTTTTTTGGGGCGGCTAGTGGGGATCGAACCCACGACATCCTGTGCCACAGACAGGCGTTCTGCCACTGAACTATAGCCGCCATCAACCTTAACGATTGTACCATTGGATCAGGTTTGTGGCATCTTTTGTGCTGGACTGGCGGTGGCTTTGCCGTGCGAGCCAACCCATAAGGGAGTGCGTTTTGAGCGAAATTGCGCGATCTTCGACGCACATTGATGGCCGTTGGTCGCCGCTGAGCCGGTGGCTGACGGACGAGCGGTTGCGCGTGCTGGAAGTGCTTCTGGACGAGGCATTTCGCATTCCTGGGACAAACATTCGCTTTGGGTTGGACGGGATCATCGGGCTGGTTCCGGGGCTGGGTGATGTGCTGGCCGGGCTACTGTCGCTGGTGATTCCGCTGGCTGCGTGGGTGCGTGGCGTGGCGTGGGTGACGCTGGTGCGCATGGTGGCCAATCTGGCGATTGGGGTGGTTGTGGGGAGTATTCCGCTGTTGGGCGATGCGTTTGACATCTGGTGGAAGCCGAACCGGCGGAACTTTGCTCTGCTGACTCGCTCGCTTGGCGCACCGCATCGGCACAGGGGCTGGGATTGGCTTTTCCTGGCGGCTCTGGGCCTGGCGGTGGGGGTGCTGTTTGCGTTGCCACTGGTGGTTCTGTGGGCTCTGGTGGCGTGGCTGTTGCACGGCGTGGCCGTGTTTGCACACTAGGCAGAGGAGTTGGGTATCCCGAAGCAGGCAAAGTCGCGATACAATCAAAAGGTGCTCAGCGTTGCCTGAGCAGGAGTCGGGGCGTAGCGCAGCCTGGTAGCGCATCTGCTTTGGGAGCAGAGGGCCGGGGGTTCGAATCCCTCCGCCCCGACCAATAAAATTTATAACTTACAGCCAGTCTGCCAACTTCCCGAGCACCCCTTTAGGCAAATTTGTAGCAGCGATTCCCTCCGAGTCCCAAGTACTTGAGCAACTGTCACCGACCCGGAGGAGGGACTGGCTTATATTGCACAGATTCCACCCGGCACCAGTGCTATTTCTGCATGTGCCCAAGGGTCGATTGCCCATTTATGGCCGACACAAGGGCGGGATTTGGTCAATGAACCATTTGTGTTGAAGAAAACGAACCACTCGTGTTGAAGAAGAGGATACCTATGCGCAGACTCAGTTTTGGACTCTCAACTTTTCTTGCGTCTCTCATCGTTGTGATGATGGTGGGATGTGGGCAAGAAACAGTAACAGTTCCTTCGGTGGTGTCTACCATCCCCACCCAGGGAGCTACGAACGTTGCCATAAACGCAGCGATCAGCGCGACCTTCAACATGGCAATGAACCCGTCTACTATCGGGAGTTCGAGCTTTATGGTAACGGGTCCTGGTGGAGCGGCTGTAGCTGGAACCGTGACGTATTCGGGGATGACGGCGACATTTACGCCAGCGATCGCGCTGGCATACTCCTCGGTCTACACGGCTACAGTTACGAATGCCGTGAAGAACCTTGGAGGCGTACCGTTGGCTGCGAATTACGTATGGACCTTCACGACGATTACGCCAACGCCATTCGTTATTGCGACGGTGCCCTTGAATGGCGCAACCGATGTGCCGGTGAGCCAGATCGTAAGCGCCACATTCAACGAAGCGATGAATGGATCGACGATTGGGAGCGCGACTTTCCTGCTGACGGGCCCTGGTGGATCGGAAGTGGCGGGAACAGTGAGCTATTCCGGATCGGTCGCTACGTTCACGCCAACTTCTGAGTTGGCATACAACGCTTTGTATACGGCCACCATTACCACCGGAGCCAGCGACCTTTCCGGCACGCCACTGGCGGCAAACTACGTTTGGACCTTTACGACGATTACTCCGCCGCCCTTTGTGGTTTCCACCATTCCAGTGAACACGGCAACTGGTGTGCCGATCACGCAGGTGCTGAGCGCAACCTTTAATGAAACGATGAACTGCGCCACGCTGGCATCGCCGGCAACGACGTTCACGTTGACAGGACCGGGCGTAACAGCAGTTGCCGGCACGGTGAGTTGTTCCGGGAACGTGGCGACATTTACACCAGCTGCCAATCTTGTGGTGAACACGCTGTATACGGCCAGGATCAACACGAATGCAGCGGATCCGGCAGGCACGCCAATCGCTGTCCCTTATACCTGGACATTCCGAACACTGCCAGCGCCAACGCCACCGACGGTTATCTCGACGGTGCCACTCAATCTGGCAACTGGTGTTCCGACCAACCAGGCCATCAGCGCAACCTTCAGCGTGGCCATGGAGGCCGCATCGATCGATGCAACTACCTTTACGCTCAGCCAGGCGGGCGGATCATCGGTGACTGGAACGGTTAGCTATGTGGCTGCCGGTTCGGTCGCAACCTTTACTCCTGGTTCCTTGCTGAAGGCGAACACCGTTTATACAGCCACCATCACGACCGGGGCAGTGGATCTGGCTGGAACAGCACTGGCACAGAATTACGTGTGGACATTCACCACAGCTGCTGCCATTGTTGTCACTCCGCCCACGGTGATCTCCACCATCCCGGTCAACCTCGCCACAAACGTTCCACTCGCGCAAGTCGTGAGCGCAACGTTCAGTGAGGCGATGAATCCGGCAACGATCAGTTCATCGACTTTCTCTCTCACCGGACCAGGGTCTACTGTTGTTCCAGGGCTGGTAGCGTATGCCTCCGTTGGAAACACGCTGACCTTTACACCCACTGCAAATCTCGCGCCCAGCACTCTGTTTACAGCGACCATTACGACCGGTGCAAAAGATCTGGCAGGCAACGCCCTTGTGCAGAATTACGTCTGGACCTTTACCACTGGCACCGAAGTTGTGGTGGTTGCGCCGGAGCTGGTGTCGACGATACCGGTGAACCTGGCGACCGATGTACCGCTCAACCAGGCGATCAGCGGGACGTTTAGCGAGGCGATGAATCCCCTGACATTGACCACGGCAACCTTCCAGTTGATGGGACCTGGCTCGACGACAGTTGCGGGAACGGTTTCCTATGATGCCATCAACTTCATAGCAACCTTCACGCCGACAGTCGCGCTGACAGCCAACACAACCTACACCGCAACCATCACCAATGGAGCAACGGACCTGGTGGGTGATCCGCTAGGAACCACAGGCGCGCCAAATCCGTGGACGTTTACTACAGGCGCCGCTGTCGTTACATCGCCGGTACCCCTCGGAACGGCATCGTTGTTCGGTGCATTCGGCGGAACCGCCGGCATCACGAACCAGGGAATTGAGACCATCATCAATGGAGATATTGGAACGACGGGCGTCTCTACGCTCATCACTGGTTTCCACGACACGACGGTTATGGTTGGGAACATTCCACAATGCGTCTATACCGAGACCCCGCTCAATATCGGGCAGGTGAATGGGGAGATTTACACGGCTGCTCCGCCACCGACGGTTGCCTGCCCCACGGAAGGGACAGCCGTAACCTATGCGGTTGCACAGCAGGCCGCAGCGGATGCGCTGACAGCCTACAACGCACTGGTTGCCTTCCCGAACGGCCTTGACGTTTCCGTATGCCCAGGCTGCGGAGGCGGTGGAGCCGGTGAGCTGGGGTTGCGGACATTGCCCGCCGGCATCTACAAGGCTGCTCCGGGTAGCTACGCGATCTCGTTGGGAGATCTAACGCTCGACGCCAAGGGCGATCCCAATGCCTTCTGGGTTTTCCAGATGGCCACAACGCTCACCGTCGGTACTCCGCAATCGAATCGCAGCGTTCTGCTGGTCAACGGTGCTCAGGCGAAGAACGTTTTCTGGCAGGTTGGCAGTGCAGCAACGATCAACGGAATTCTTGGAGGCGGAACCTTCCAGGGCACCATCATCGCCCAGGATGGCGTCTCCATCTCAACCGCTGGGGTTGTCGCAATTACCACCATTAACGGCAGGGCTGAGGTGTTGACCGGACCAGTCACCATGGTCAACACCGTCATCAATGTGCCCGCTCCATAAAAGCCAGTTGGGGTGATTCTTGGCGGAATGACCCCAGCCAGTTTTCGAGCACTGCCGATCGTGGCATGTTCCGTTTGTGTCCAGTTAACCCGCCGCTGCGGCGCTCTGTTCTTACCTGAGACCCGCAGTACAGGAGACGACAATGAGATTCAACATGAAATTACTTGCCACCGCGGCATTTACAACACTCCTGATGCCCGCGGTCTTCGTACACGCTGAGGGGTCAGCCATGGTGGATTCCTCCATGGATGCGCCAACGGCATATCCCCGGGCGCATGACTATGAGCCACCCAGAGTCGAACTGTTCGTCGGCTACTCCTACCTTCATGCCATTCCTGCTGCGGATGCCAATCGTCTGGTGTGGTTAAACGGGGGCAGCACCTCGCTGGCCATCAACTTCAATCGCTATCTTGGAGTGGTTGGCGACTTTGCCGGCTTTGACGACTCGCAGTTGCGGCTCGCCGGAGTGAATGCACCGAACGTGGTTGACTCAAGCGGCACCGTCTATAGCTATATGTTTGGCCCGCGGCTTTCGTTCCGCGGCCATGGGCGCATCACGCCTTTCGTGCAGGTTCTTTTCGGCGGAGTCCATGCCAGCGACGTGACCTACTCCAACGGATGCACTGGTATTGGCTGCACTCCGTTGCCTGCGGAAAACAAGTTCGCCATGACTGCCGGTGGCGGCATCGACTGGCGGCTCAATCGCCACTTCGCCCTGCGCGTTATCCAGGCGGAATACATGATGACCCGCTTCGAAAATCTCACCACCGGCAGCAGCGCTTCGCAGAATGACATGCGCCTGTCCACCGGCATCGTCTTCCGCTTTGGCGGACACAACGGGCCGCCGCCGATGCCGCCAGCCAACCTCACTTATTCCTGCTCCGTGAATCCGTCCGCGGTCTTCCCTGGCGACCGGATTGCCGTCACGGGCGCGGCTGCCGATCTGAATCCCTCGCGCACTGCCGTCTATACCTGGGCAGCCGATGGCGGAACAGTGACCGGAACCTCGAACACGGCCACAATCGATACAGCCGGCATTGCTGTTGGCACCTACACGCTCAAGGGTCACGTCTCTGAGGGCACCGGGGCAAACGAGAACGCAGACTGCACCGCTCCCTACCAGGTAAAGGCCTACGAGCCGCCCACCGTCAGCTGCTCAGCGAATCCGTCATCCGTCGTCGTCGGTGGATCCTCGACAATTACCGCACTCGGCGTCAGCCCGCAGAATCGTCCCCTGATCTACAGCTTCTCCGTAACCACAGGAACGGTGAGCGGAAGCGGATCAACAGCTACGCTCTCCACTGTTGGAGCACCGCTTGGAACGTCCACAGTCACCTGCCAAGTCGTAGATGACAAGGGCCAGACAGCTTCCGCAACGACCAACGTTGATGTGGCTGCACCGGCCGTTGCCGTAGTGCCGGCAGTGAGTGAGCTTTGCGTGGTCAGCTTTGCACGCGACTCTCGCCGCCCAGCTCGTGTGGACAACGAAGGGAAGGCATGCCTGGATGGAATCGCTCTGACCTTGCAGCGAACCTCGGATGCAAAGCTTGCTGTTATCGGCAATGCTTCGAAATCCGAAAAAGCCAGCAGCAACCTGGCATCCGACAGAGCGTTGCACACCAAGGCTTACCTGGTCAGCGAGAAGGGAATCGATCCGTCACGCATTGTCACGTACAGGGGATCTCAGGACGCAAAGTCGGCGACCACCACGCTGATTCCGGCCGGTGCGACCCTGGATGCCACGGGTGACACGCCGGTGAATTAAGACGGCGCCCACAACAATCCACGACCCAACTACAACGCTGGCCCGAGACGATCTCTCGGGCCAGCATTGTTGCGTCATCAGGTTCTCTCGTCGTGGGCGCGTCTTCCACGCTCTTATGAGTGGAGAGATTCATCTGGTTCCGGGGAAGGGGCTTTCGATAGGGGCCAAGTATGGGGTTCTGGGTGGCGGACGCACAGGACCAGCAAGAATCCGGGAGGCGTTTCGCCGGAGGTACAGCGCATCGACAGAAGCAGAACTGGAGAGACTTGTTGGTGTGTCTGAGGCAAAAGGCGTTTGAGGGCGTGACTTTGACTGTGTCCGGGATAGTGCACCAAGGGACAGGGATGAATATTTAGGTTATAGATTGGGTTTGGTTGCGGGGGCTGGATTTGAACCAGCGACCTTTGGGTTATGAGCAGACCGATGTCAAGCAAAATCAACAACTTAGCGAGATCGACCATTTCGCTGAACTACAGTAAACGACAGACCGCTACAACCTCACTGTCCCTGATCTGTCCTCGGCTTTCCCCTAAGGAGCCGAGGACACCATTCATCCTTCTCTACGAAACTCCAGATTCTGTTTCAGTTTCCATTGATCTGATTTTGTGCTTCTTCGCGACTCATTCCCCATTCATCAGCACAATCTTGAAAGTAGTCTCCATGGCCGGAACTGTAGTCTCCCCAATCGTCATCATCGCTGCGGCTTGACGATGCTGAAGTGGTTGGGCGTGCTGGCGATATTGCAGTGGTGGCACGTTTAGGTTCGGGATCTGTTTGCGAATTCAAGAATGCACCGAGTAAAGCCCAGAGTAGTCCCATATCCAACCTCCAAAAACACAGACTGTATTCAACGTCCGAAGATGATTCTTCCAACGCCTAAGTCATCGACCTCGCCTCGGAAAATGTACCTCATACAGCGGCCCGACAACTACGTGCCAAGTCGACTCCGCAGGTAGATGCCAAGGACTACACCAACATAACAACAATGGCGACCAATGCCAGAAGCACTATCATAGTCAAGCAGCCGCAACCCGTGCTGTTTGTCTTTCGGGCGACGGTGATGGCCGTCACCCTGGTCATACTTCGAACAAGGGCACTCCCCGCGAAGATGGCAAACATCAAGCCGATAAAAGCCATGAATTAAATGAACCCTTCATGAAAACAATGCCAGTTCTGCTTGGTTCCCAGCACTACTTGACTATTTCTGAGCAGTTGACCTGCACATGTTGTAGTTCGTTGACCTTTACGGGGCCATAGTGTGAGGAGACATACCAGTCTCCAATGCGCCGATAAACCTCACGGAAGACTCTGCCGTTCCCCCCCGGCTTTTGCCACAGAACAATCTCGCCTCTAGCATCGATACCGAGAAACTTATCCTCTCCATCGATAGGCCTCTCATCGAATTTCACGTTAATCTGGTCGGCTAGAGACGCATCATCTCCAAGGACCAGGTAATCCTTGTCAGCGCAATGCACTGTAATCAACTCTGTCAGTTTTCTGGTGACCTCGTGCTCCTCATCCTTAATGGATTGGGAATCTTTCACACCGCGATCGCTGCTATCAGCACCTGAGCTGTTCACCTTTGACTTACAAGCTGCGAGCGCCACAAAGAGCAAGAGAGCGCAAGAGAAGCAATTCTTTTTCATTTCTACTCTCCTTTAAGCATTCTTCCTTCAGCTAATTCTGTTGGTCTCTGTAATAGTAGTTGAGCTGGATCAATTTCCAGTAGTTCGGCCAAGTACAGCAGAGGGTGGGCCAAGTACTGCGGACATATAGGCGGTGCCATTCGGTCCGGCAAGATCAACAGGATGGCCGACTTCCACCCTGCCAACAGGTCCATCGCAGACATAATTTCCCTCACCCAGTTCTTCCAATATGGGATCCTTCGCACAGGTTCCGTAGGACTGATTCAAGAGATGAACGATCGAATCTATCTTATGTCTCCGAAAATCGTACTCGATACTCTGAAGACGCAGCCTGTATAGAGTGACTTTCAATTCCTGCGCGGGACCACTGAACCGACAGTCCAAGTATTCCGGGTATGTCGAACCAGAGGTTTCATAATATCTCTGAGTGCAGTCTCCAAACTGTGTCATTCCGATTTGACCTGCGTGTTTTCCGGCATCTTCAAGCGACTCTCCCGGCCTAAAGCCCAAGATCGTCCCATTTCCCCAATCAGAAATATCGGTACTTTGGCCCAGTTTGTGGATAGTACTTTCCGGAATAGGACTCCCCTGAAATGGGGTAAAGTGAAGTCTCACTTCAGAATGGCACTCTTCAACCGTATGCCCTTGGTTTGGAATCAGTACAGCTCCATTTTCCTCCTTTATGATGTAACTTCCACCAGATCTCGCATCAATTCCATAGCTAGATTCCGCAATTTTTATGATTGCTCTCTGCGCGTCTCCTTGGACCCCCGTTGTCATGGGCGACGTGAGTTCGAACCAATCCTGACCTCGCTGGAGTTGTTGCATTGATTGTACGATATGATATTTTGTAGGAGATTCGTTGTCTCTCATATCAAAAGTTCCGCCCCAAATATATCCTGGTGTAAGCCTCGTGCATGGAACATTCGGTTCCGTTGTATGGAGTACCACATCTACTTGGGCTGTTCTCATGGCATCCCAAACCTCTTCGGCATGTATTTTCTTGTATCTAGAGACGGCGCCGTAGATTATCGCGAACATCGCAATTCCGATTCCAATCAAAATGAGAACGCGTGTTGTTTTCTTTGTTGGAGCTGAGGGAAGAGTTGCAACTGAAGGTGCCGTGCCTTCCGTTTGTCGGGTTAGAATCTTCGACACTTTAGATCCGTCGTAGTCTCGCACACTATCCCCAACGATAGCCTTGCGATTTATGCTTCGCTGAATCACCCGGGAAATCACAAAGCAGACGGCGGTGTAAAGCACCGTAAGATATATTGTGATGCGAACTCCGTCGGGATTGGGCGGATGTACTGAAGCGGGGTCGGACAGCCCCACGATGTACACCATAACGATGTCTGCAACGAAAGTCGCCAACCCTAATCGCGTGGCACGTCGAAGAATTACTTCAGGTGTTTTACAGAAGCCAATGAAATATGCAGGCCCAAGGATAATAGCGGCAACCAAAAATCGTGGTTCCCAAGGTTCCATCTGTTCCTGGGTGGCCGAAAAGGCGACCATGGCAGCAAGCATCACAGGTAAGATTGCAATTATCCCTCCGTAATAACCCGCTGGCGCTCCGAGGAGAATGCGAAAGACCCAAGGCTTGTAGATGGATGCCCCTTTAGTTGCATCACGCCGGTTCTCGATTTGGCACACGTGCTCAGAATCGCCTAGTAATTTACCGCATTTCGTGCAATACGACATGGTGAGGGGCTCCTTGATGCGAGAAGATGTTCTTCATGCGCATCATTCTGTTGAAGAAATTGGCCGCATGATAGGAGGAAATAGAAACGTGAGCCCTTACCAAAACGCCCACGGTTGTCCGAGAACCGTCTTTTTGTAGTACATGGAATTTCCGCGTGCGCCGAAATAGAACCAGAGAAGGATAGCTGGTAGACCGCCGATTGGAGAGGTAAGGATTAGAACCCCAATACACAGCAAAACCGGTCCCCAAAGACCTTTCGTCAGAGCCCACAGGCCACCGAAAAGAAACGCTGCCCAATTCCATTTTCCTTCGTAACTTGAATTGGCCTGCATCCGTTCGAATTCTTCCTGATAGTACGTAGGCAGATGGGAATAAGACGGCGCATACGCCGAGTAGGAATGAGTCTGGCTCTGAGAGTAAGAGGGAGGCGAAGCTTGTGTTTGGGCGAATCGAGTGCGGGTTCCGCATCGGTTACAGAATCCCTGATTGACTGGGACTTCAGTCCCGCAACTCACACAAGGAACAAACTGACGGGTCGGGTTCTGGGATCCGCAAGTGCCGCAGAATTCAGCATCGACTGGCAAAGCCGTGGAACACTCGATGCAATGCCGGGAAATGTTGCCTTGTCTCTCATTAGGAGGCAATACAGTCGTGTTCAGATTTTGCAAGGATCTTCACGCTTTCCGTCGCGATTTACTCCGAGAAGAAGGGATTGCAATGGAGTATGGACGAGCTTCAGGCCTCTCTATACCCCTGCCGGAACAATCGCGGCAGATTCAATTTGCGTGGTATCTGTCCTTGCAGGTTAACCGGAATCATCTTGAATGGATTGTGATTTCGGTCACAGTCCGACTCGCGTGAACCCAATCAACAACAAGCTTCAGTCGGAGGAGGCAATAGGGACAAAAGTTTGAGCGCTCATTCGAACATGGCTTCCTTAGAGGCCAATTCCATTCAGCACGGAAATTCAACACTTTGCACAGGCGGCCTTTGAGTCGCCTGTCGCATTTGGAGGACACAATCGACAACCAACTTCCACAACAACCAACCCCAACACCTCGCCCCCACCGCAGTAAGAGACCACCAGCAGTGCGGATGTGGTTTGCAACGCCCCCAATTCCTGGTCAGATGCCGCTCGACTTCGGCCTGCAGACAGAAGAGGAGGCAAACAAGGATGAGTAGGGCACTGCTCACTGCTGCAGTTCTGCTGATCAGGGTAATTGTCTTCATTGCGGCTTCAAATTGGCTGACCGAGCCGATGAAGAGGCTGTTGCCGGTCGCAAACAAGGGAGGAGGTAAGGGCCAGAAGCTCAGCGGAAGATAAAAGTTGCATTTGTTCTGCGAGTCAGGAATAGTTATAAAGCCGCCGAGACGCGGCCAGGGATCCGGCGATTAGATGTCCGCTTGTACGGGCAGAGTCACAGTCGGCTGAACGTAAGGCGCCTTGCCAGGACTGGCGGCCACGGTCTCAACAACGCATTTGCCAAGGGGTAGGTGTGTCTGTTGGAGAGAGTGGCCGTTTTTGCTTTCTCTTTTGACAACTGAATAGCCCAAGGTGGCCTCTGCCATCTCCGCCGGAGTTTGTCCTGCGCAGATGGCAAGAGCCTACGTGGGCGTAACAGGCGCGGCGTTGCTGCGCTGGGCCAGGCATGATGCCCGGCAATGAAAGGGAAGCAATTGAACAGAATGGTATCGATCGAAGAAGTGAAGTCCGGCCTGGCAGGGTGCAGCTATATCTATGTGCCGAAAGGGCAGGCGGGCGAATACGCGCCGCTGGCGGCCAATCCGTACCGCGGCTGTGGACATGCCTGTGCTTATTGCTACGTTCCGCGGGTTTTGAAGATGACTCGCTCGGAGTTTGACGCCGGCGCAAAGCCGCGTCCCGATTACATCCACAACCTTACAAAGGATGCACGGAAGTACCAGAAGGCAGGCATCACAGAGCAGGTGATGTTGAGCTTCACGACAGATCCCTACCACCCGGGCGATAACAGCCTGACGCGCGATACCCTGCAGGTCCTGCGTGACCACGGGCTTGGATTCTGCACTCTGACCAAGGGCGGCACTCGGGCATTGCGTGACCTGGACCTGTTTCGGCCGGACCGGGATGCCTTCGCGTCCACGCTGACCAGTTTGGATGATGTGTTCTCCCGGAAGTGGGAGCGTGGAGCCGCTTTGCCGGATGACCGGCTGAAGGCTTTGCAGAAGTTCCATGCTGCCGGGATCTTCACCTGGGTCAGCCTGGAGCCTACTCTCGATACAGAGTCAAGTCTGGAGATCGTGCGCCGCGTCCATGAGTTCGTGGACTTGCTCAAGATTGGCCGGGCAAACTACCTGCCCATGACCAAGACGACCGATTGGAGGGCCTACACCGAGCTCATGATCGATTTGTGCGGGAAGTTCGGTGTCCGGCACTACGTCAAGCGCGATCTCCAGCCGTTCCTGCCTGAGGGCTATCCGAACCCGCTCCGGGTTCCCCAGCACCATGGCGATGCTCTGGTCGCGGCATAGGCCCAATCTGAAGCATGGTGGCCAGTTCAAAACTGGCCACCGTCCGCGTCACAGGTGAGGTGTCTTCATTGCGGACCTGGAGCCTGAATCTTCTGAATTGGGCGGCGTTTGGCAGAACCGAGTGAGCCAGCGTTCTGTTTTGCAGTGAGATTCTCATACTAGATAGTTGTGGACAGTACGCGCAGGTTGGGAGCCATCCTGGCCCGTGTACCCCATGTAAAAACAGGATCCTCGTAAGCAGACCGGATGGGCGAGGATTCTGGGCACCAAAGGTCCACAGCCACCAGATATCCCTCCGCATCTTCACAGTGCGGTCTTCAGTGACAGGTGTCATCCTGTTGCGAAAATCGGGCCCGGTCTCAACACGAACCCCGCAGATTGCAGATAACGGGCGGGTCAATTCGGCTCTGGCGGCGCAAGCGCGCCAGGGGCCCGGCTACGCTCCGGGTAGCTATATTCCTGTGCCCGCACGGCCCCTGCCCGATGCGTGTGAAGGTGACGACTTCGCATACGCTTAACCGCGTTAGAGGGATGATGCTATGAGCGTCCAGTGAGCGGAGCACATCTGCGAGCAGCAGATCAATGCTTACTAATACCCGGAATATTCGCGTTACTTAACGCGCGCACGCTCTCTGCTCTCTGGGGCGGGGTCTGCCTTGAAAACGGCACCTATTCCCAACAGATCTGGATCTTTCGGGTTAGTCCGGGGTTCTGCACGGTGATTCCTATACTAGACAGGAGTGGGCAGCACGAGGGTCTCAGCCGCCAGGCCAAGACCTGCAAGTGCCCTAATCCAAACCAAATTTGGTTGCCGCGAGGCGATCGATTGGGAAAGGTCCACTCCATGAAAAATCTCTATCAAGACAAATACCCCATGCTTTGGGAACTCCTGCTCTTTAAGGACTCCGAGCTGCGAGCCACCTACACCGTTAATGATGTCGCGCGGATCTTCAACGTAGAATCACGCACAATTCAAAACTGGGTGGCTTCCGGGAAGCTCAAATCAAGAAATCTGCCGGGACGCGCCAAGTTCATGTCCACCGACCTTGAAGCCTGCCTCGTCAACAGCGTTTCACCGGGTTACACAAAAAGAACGGGGCGCGTTCATGGTCGGTAGCCCGCTCAACTCTGCCCTGTCGATTCTTGTTGCGGCCTGCAAGCGTACCAAAAACCTTGTCATTCTCTTCCAACCGCTCCCAATGTTTGCGGCCGTTGACATGGTTACTCGCTTCGTTGCGGAAAACGCCATAACCTTCGCGGTGCTTCTTTCTTCGGCGCAAATTCTATGCATTTTGTGCGGGAGCTACTTTTACAACCTCCCGAAAGGATTCCAGATATGAATTTCATAACCGTTCCGAATGGTACTGAAATTGCTTTGTCGGTTCCCGACTCTTCGGATTCTGACGGGAAACAAGCACTTCCCGTAAAAACCACCGGCGACTTGCTGGCGATCATGGAGAAAAATCCACCACGTTCCGTCAAGATGTTGAGGACAACGTGTGGCCACTTGGGGAAGTACTTCGACCTGCCCGGCGATCAGATTCCATTTGATTTGATCGAAGACCAAAAACGGGGCTTTCGCCCCTTTCTGGAGAGCCGGCGCTATTCGGAAAACAGCGTTCGCACTTATGTGAATCACCAGCGCGCCCTGATGAAGATGGCTATGCGCCATGGATGGGATCCCGATGGCCACCCTACTGAGGCGTGGAAGCCGTTGCTCGAGATTGCCCGTGAAGAGCGCCTGACAGACATCGTGCGCCACTTCGCCCGCACATTGAAATCACCGAAGGATGTCACCAAAGAGGCTGTCGATGATTGGGCGGAAGCCAGGGTGCGTGACAACATCATGTACTCGACAGTCGGCGGCAAGAAGTACCAGTTTTGGCGTCTTCTGCAAAAAACAGGATGGGTAACCAGCACCCCCGCACACATGCTGAAATTCGAACAGTACGGGATAGCTCTCGATGATCTCAATCCGGGTTTGAGGCGCGACATTCAGACAATCCTCAAGTGGAAGCAGGCGGCGTTCGCGGTGAATCGCCCGAAGAAGGGCCGGATACGCGCAGTAACCGCAACGGGCCTCCGGCTGATTATTAGCCAGCTTGCCGGCTACGTTGTGAATATCTGCGGAGGTTCTCCAGAGTCGTTGAAGGAACTTGCCCAAAAACCTCTTGTCGAAGGGTTTATCGAGTGGGCAATCAACGAGCGCCACATCGCGGGAAGATCCATTCAGCCACGGCTTGGAAGCTTGGCTGCTGCACTGAAATATCATCCTGCCTACGCCGAAATCGACTTCACCTGGTTCAAGCCACTGCTCGACAGCATTCCGCTGGAGGATATTTCGGAGAGGAAGAAGCGGAAGGCTGCTAAGTTCGTGGGCTACGACGAACTTGAGACAATCCCTGATCAGATCCGGGCTTTTCGGGCAGCTTACGAGAAGAAACGGAAGACGAGCCAGACACGCGTGGCGCAACTCGCAATGGAAGAATTCATGTTCCGCTGGTTCCTCGTTCTCCCGTGGAGGCAACGAAATCTTCGTGAATGTCGCATTGAGGGATCGGCTCCGAACCTGTTCAAGGGGAAGATTCCGACTCTCAGCGATATCGACAAGCCAGGATGGGTGATTGAGGAGCAAAGCAGGAATCCCGACGCGGAGTTCTGGATGGTGAGCTTCACGCCGGATGGAACTAAGACCCACATTGCGATTGATTTGCTGCTCCCTCGGCAGCTCGTCGATCCGCTTGAGGAATATTTGTCGCAATTCCGTCCGCTACTTCTCGGCAATCAGACTCCCGAGACACTGTTTGTATCGGCTCACGGCAAGCCGATGCGGTCAGATCATATCGAAAAGGTGATTGGGCACTGGACCACTAAGTTCGCCAGCGCGCGAACCACGCCCCATGTCATCAGGGACTCGGTGGCCTTCAAGTGGCTGAAAGAGCACCCAGCGGATTATTTGACGCTTTCGAAAATACTTTGGCATAAGAATCCAACAATGGTGTTCCTTACCTACGGAGCACGCTTCAATGAATCATCCGGCTCCTGTGCTATGGAAGCGTGGCTTGATAAGCGTCCAGCCCACCAGAACTAGCTCTTTCCAATACCCCACAAGATGAATAACCGCAGTTTGCCTGGCTGATGCAGAGCATTGGCTTGCTTGGAAGTGAAGGAACGACAGCATGATTCAGCAAGAGCAATTTGTAGCAGATACCAAGGTTCTCACCGTCAGCGAGATAGCTTCCTTTTTTCGCTGCGACCCAGAAACCGTTAAGCGCCGGGCACGTAGCGGAGAACTCCCTGGCTTCAAGTTTGGGAAGTCATGGTTCTTTCGCATGCATGACATCAACCGCATGATCGATACCGCAATCCATGCTGGTCATCAGGCTCGGGCATGACGACGGCTCTAGACCGCCGTTTGAAGTATCAGAATGGGACACTGGAACGCATGCCCAGGAAGAGTGGCCCCGACCTTTGGACGTATCGCTGGGTCGAACATACAAGCGGCAAGCGGCGGCGTGTCCAACTCGGGAACGTAAAAGAACTCCGGACCATGCAGGCAGTCAAACAAGCCGCGGATGGATACCGGCTCACTGCGAATCGTGAGAGCGATGTGGTTCGGGAGGTAACCATGGCGGCAGTGCTCGAGCGGTATGAGCGCGAGCTACTGACCCCGTATGCTGAATTGTCTTTGGGGGCAGTCGACAGCGGGAAGATCACTGCGCTCACTGCGAAATCGTACCGGTCATACATCCGCGGTTGGATTAGACCAAGATGGGAGAAGCACCTAATCACGGGGTTCGCCAAGCCACAGCTCCGGTCAGCCGTGGAAACGTGGCTCGCAGAATTGGTCAGCACAGGAAAGTTGGCACCAAAGACAGTTCGAGGTATAGGTTCACTGATGCGCCTGATCTTCAGGCAGTCAGTGAAATGGGGCTATCTTGAAAGCAATCCGATGGATTTCGTTGATCTGCCCGAGGGCTCGACACGCAGGAAGGAAAGGCCGCGCTCTCTGACGCCGACGGAATACTTGGGGCTGTTGCAGCTGTTCGCTCCGCGTGAGAGGCTTGCCATCGAGATCGCGGGTTGGCTGGGGACACGGCGTAGCGAGGGATTCGGTCTGAAATGGCAGGATCTCGACCTAGACCGTTGCGTCGTCACTTTTCGTCAGGGGTTTGTGTCGGGCCGCATCTCGCAACTCAAGACGGAGGCGTCGCGCACTGCAATCAGCCTCCCGGAGGAGCTTAGGGACTCTCTGATTGCCTGGAAGGAGCTGACCCCCTACTCTGGGCCAGGAGATTGGGTGTTTGCCAGCCCTGCGACACATGGGCAGCGCCCCATGTGGCCAGACTCAATGCTTGCTGACTACATTCGTCCTATTGCAGAAAAGGCGGGCTTCGGGCGGCTAGGATGGCACACTTTCCGGCATTCGTTGTCCTCCTGGGGGAAGCAAATTCTGACGCTTGAGGAGACTAAAGAACTGGTCCGTCATGCAAATATTCAGACTACAAGTGACGTCTACGGCGGGCTTTCGCTCGAAGCAAAGCGGGCTGCCCAGGATAGGCTGGTTGAGTTCGTTCACCGAGCAGCAAAGAAGCCACCCGAGGGGGTGGCTTCTTAATCTGTCCCTAACTGTCCTTTTTAGCGCTTAATCAACGACTCGTAAGCGATTGATTCTAAATGGTTGCGGGGGCTGGATTTGAACCAGCGACCTTTGGGTTATGAGTGATGCAACTAATGTATTTTCAACGAGTTAGAGAACGTGGTTGG
>Ga0302281_10000880_pt1 | contig 22084 bp, 14 predicted proteins | sample III_Fen_E1_2_FD_198762 | JGI IMG/M metagenome (GOLD analysis project Ga0302281, IMG submission 198762) | Peat permafrost microbial communities from Stordalen Mire near Abisko, Sweden - III_Fen_E1_2 | ecosystem: Environmental > Terrestrial > Soil > Wetlands > Permafrost | place: Sweden: Abisko...
AGTCGGTTTGCAACGAAGCTAACCCCTCATGGATGTTATCGGGTTGACCCGCGCCGGGGGCTTTTGCCGTGTCTACCTGTTTCATCCACGCGCTGCGGCGCAGGAGGCTGTCCAGGCGAGCGATGAGGATCGCTAGTTCGAAAGGCTTGGGCAGATAGTCGTCGGCGCCGGCGGCGAATCCTTGCAAAACGTCCTCCGGGCGGCCGCGCGCGGTCAGCATCAGGATGGGAACGTAGTTTTTCTTTTCGCGCAGCAGTGTGGCCACGTCGAAGCCGCTTTTTCCGGGGAGCATAACGTCGAGAACGACGGCATCGAAGCGCTCTTCTTTTTCGACTAGACGATCGAGAGCGGTTTCGCCATCGGGGGCAAGCTCAACCGCGTGTCCCTCAGCTTGCAGGTTGAAGCGCAACCCCTGCGCGAGGTGCGCTTCGTCTTCGACCACCAGGACGCGGCTCATGCCGTACTCTCTTTCCGAGGCAACTCAAGAGTGACGGTGGTTCCTTTTCCGGCCCCATCGCTTTGGGCAAAGACGCGGCCACCGTGCTTGCGGGCAATAGAGCGGACGATGAACAATCCGAGGCCGGTGCCCTTCACTTGTGAGAGCGAGCGCTGGGTGACACGGTAAAAGCGTTTGAAGATGCGTTTCAGTTCTTGCTGGGGAATGCCGACGCCGCTGTCGCGCACGCGAAGCACGAGCCGCTCTTCATCCGAACCATCGAGTTCGACCGAGATGTGAACTCCATAGGGCGAATATTTGACCGCATTGTCGAGCAGGTTGGATACGGCGGTGCGCAGTTCTTCGGGATCGCCAACAACCACGGTGCCGGAGCCATTGCGGGATGAGGGAACGGTGGATGGAGCTTCGCGATATTCGAGAGCGTGGTCCTGCAAGTGGTGACGCGTGCGGGCGAGTTCCATGCAGTCCTGCACGAGGGCGTCGAACTTCACGGGCAGACGCTGCGAGTTCGTTTTTTTCTGGGCGGCGGCTCCCGCTTTCAAGACCTGTTCGACGGTGTGGAGGAGGCGGTCGGTATCCACCAGCATCAGTTCGTAGAATTGCTGGCGCTGCGAATCCTCCACTTCGCGACGCTGCAAGGTCTGCAAGTAGAGGCGGATGGAAGCGATGGGCGTCTTCAGTTCGTGGGTAACGGCGTTAATGAAGCTGTCGTGCTGCTCGTTGCGGCGAATTTCGCGGACGAGGAAAATGGTATTGAGGACGAGTCCAGCGACGATGGCGCCGAAAAAGATGATGCCAAGAAAGACTTTGATGCCCTCGCGCCAGTTGAGGATGATCCATCCACTGCCGACGGCGAACGCTATAGCGGCGAGGCACACTCCCAGAGAGAGGAAAGTGTAGATGGCCTTCTGGCGGCTGATGATGCGCACAGGGAGATTGTAGCGGGGCAGGTGACGAGTGTCAGGTGGGAGGGGTGGGGAGCTGGTCGGCCGACAGCGAAACAGCGAAGAGGCTCCCGCGCTGACCACCACGGCCAGGACGAGAGCCCTTACTGAGAGCTAAAACCAAAGCCTGTTTTTTAATCGTTTCCCGCAGCCGCGGCCAGCACCGCCGCAGCGCGCACATCCCTCGTCAACGGAGGCTTCGGAGGCAGGTGATCGAGTTGCACTTTATAAATGTGCCGTGCCAGGCCTAATTTTTTCAGGGTCCAGATGCCGTACCAGTTCATGTCGATTTCGTACCAGCGGAGTCCGTGACGCGCCGATACTGGATGCGCATGATGGTTGTTGTGCCAGCCTTCACCGAAGGTCAGGATCGCCACGAAAAGGTTGTTGGTGGAAAGATCTTTGGTGGCAAACCGGCGCGTTCCCCAGAGATGCGTGACCGAGTTCACCATCCATGTGGCGTGGAGTCCGACAACAGTGCGGGCGAATACTCCCCAGAGCAGCCAAGGCAGACCGCCAATTGCGTAAAGAATGACACCCAGGATCACGTTGCTCGTCCAGTGATAGGTCGTCAGCCAGACGTGAACTTTATCTTTGGTTAGGTCCGGCACATAGCGGGCCAGGGTCGTGGTGTCGTGATGCATCGACTTGCCGGTGAGAATCCATCCCATGTGCGCCCACCACTTGCCGTCGTTCGGAGAATGCGGATCGCCTTCTTCGTCCGAAAACTGGTGATGAATGCGGTGGGTCGCGACCCAGAAAATCGGTCCGCCTTCGAGGGCGAGGGTGGCGCACCAAGTCAGAAAATATTCGACCCATTTTGGAGTCTTATAGCCGCGATGCGTCAGCAGGCGGTGATAGCTCATGCCGATGCCGAGGCTGCCCGAGACCCACCACAAGAAAATGGCGACAAAAAATGCCGGCCAGGTAAAGAAAAATAGAGCCGCAATTGCGCCGACATGGAAAAGGCCCATGGCAATCGCAGTAATCCAGTTGAAGCCGTCGGCCTTGGCTTTTTGTTTACGGTTGGAGCCTTCTCCGCCGGCTCGCATTACTTGGCAGGTGGCTGCGTCGATCGTCTCGCGTACGGTTTCACTCATCGCTTATCCCTTAGTCAACTTGGACTGAAGCCCGAATAGGACAATAGCAAGAGCCGAGCGTTCTATTTGTAATACTTCTGTAATCCTCGCCAACAAAAGGGGTTACGGCGGTAACGGGTACCGTTTTGGGAGGGATGGAAAGGCACCGGAAGGCAGGTGGATAAGCCGGATTCGAATCTGTGCGGGGAATCGGATAGGGGTTCATTTCTTCGTGACGGAGCGCACTGCGGCCAGTGACCCCATATCTTTATTCTGCAGGTTCGGCTGACGTAGAGTATTGTTGTCAGGTCAACCGAGCTCCGAAAGCAGGAGGTGTGAGTTGAAGCAAGAAACTCTACGTCGAGTCATTGGGAAAAGAATTTCGCTGGCCACGCTGGCAATTTTTCTTTTTGTGTTCGGCTTATGGGCACAGAAACCGAGCGCGCCGCCCCCCGAAAATAAAGTTCCGCCGGAGGCTGCGGCGAAAACAAACCCCGTAAAGCCGTCCGAAGAATCGCTGGCCAAAGGCAAGAAGATGTACGGCTTGGATTGTGCGATGTGTCACGGGAAAGATGGCGACGGCAAGGGCGACATGGCGTCGGACATCAAGAACGTCACCGACTTTACGAACCCCAGTTCGCTCAAGGGCAAGACGGATGGCGAATTGTTTTATGTGATCCGCAACGGCAAGGGCGATATGCCTCCCGAGGGCGATCGCGCCAAAGACGACGATATCTGGAACATGGTGAACTACGTCAAGTCGATGGCGAAGAAGTAAAGCTGTTGTCTGAGTCGCGGGCTGAGTGATGTCGGCTCGCGATGGCGGCTACGCAAAAACGAGGGCTGTGCGCTTGACTCCGACTACGGGCGAGTCGCCCGTCCCTACACTCGTCCCAGCTCACACGCGGGTCGCGCAATAACTTTCATCAAAACTCGAAGGCCAGCCCAGCCGTTGGGGTGATGGGAAGGCCTTGTCCGGTGATGACGTTGTACGTTCCATTCTGATTTATCGACGCGTAGAAATAGCGCGGGTTGCGGTGGTCAGTCAGGTTCAATGCTTCTCCGTAGAGAGCCAGCTTCCAACGAGTGAAGGCCCAATCCTTTTCGGCGCGCACGTCGAGGCGCTGGTAATCGCTGAGTCTCTCGGCGTCACTGTTGATCCCCATGGGAATTGGGAAGCCAGAGCCGTAGAGAAATTTTCCGCTGACGTGAACCGTGGGACTGACGCGATAGCTGGCAAATACATTCACGGTGTGGCGCTGGTCTTCGTTGGTCGGGAAATAGGGAGCCCAATAGGGTCCGGGATTGCAACACGATGGAAGGCTCTCCCGGGCATAGGTCAGGGTATATCCGATCCAACCGGAGAGCCGATTTGCGGTGCGGCTCTGGAGGACGATCTGCGCGCCGCGAGCGTGGTCGCGCTCTTCGTTAATAAAGCCGTTGGTGGAATAACATGTGTTGGTGATCGGTTCGTAGAAGGTGTAACTGTCGGAGGTAGTGTTTTCACGGTCAAAGGCTAAGAACTTGAGACGCATGCTCTCACCGATACGCTGCTCCAATCCGGCTGTGTAGTGGTTCGCAGTCTGATAAGAATAGAAATGCGTAATGCACCCGGAAGCGTCAACCGGGGGCGATGCTGGAAACTCAAATTGGTTGTAGCGTCCGACACCGAACTGCAACTGCGTCGCCGGGGCGACCAGCAGGGACGCTCCCAGTTGCGGCGATACAGGATGAAAATCAAATTGCTGCACGTCGTCCAAACGTAATCCGCCAACCACATGAAGACGGTTGTTCAAGAAGCTTGAGGTCTGCTGGAGGTATCCGGCATTTTTCCAGCCGGTTGTACCGAAACCGCCGGAGGGTCCGGCGGTTCCGTCGTTGTTGTAGAACATAGAATTGTAGCTCTCGGTGGCGCGACGCGCGGTCCATCCACCTTCGAGCAGGTGATCTTTTTGCCAGCTCCAAATTACGTTGCTGCCGGCGACCCACTCTCCGTAGTGTTGGCTACTCAAGGGGGCGTTAGCGGGATTCCAATATTGAAAAGGCGCTTGCAGATAGGCGGCATGCGTTTCGACGAGGAGATGTGGATTCGCGGCCCAGCGCCAGCCGGCGCGTCCCATCATGAAGTCGTTGGTGGCGCGTTGAATGTCGTTGGGACTGGAAGTGTAAGTCGGGTTCAGCAACTCATAGAAAGTGTGGCCACCGACCCCGTAGAAAGTGACGGTTTGCCTGGGAGTGAGGTCGTAGGAGAGTTTGAGATCTCCATCATAGAACGAGATGTTGTCGGAGGTATCGTTCAGGCGTCCGCGGAGAAGAAAGCCAAGATAACTCTTGCGGGCGGAGGCGAGCCACGAACCTTTCTTACTTTTTCCCAGCCTTCCCTCGCCCAGGAACTCGGAATCGGCAAGCCCGACCGAGACGCGGAAAAGAGGCGAAGTGCGGCTGCCGTCGCGGGTTTGCAAGTTCAAAGCGGCTCCAACAGAGTCGCCATATTTTTCTGGATAGGCGGCCGGGAAAAGTTTGATGTCTTCGATGGTTTCGCTGGTAAAAATGCTGAGGCTCGCGCCTTGTGTGATATCGGTGCCATGAAAGGGCGAGGGGACGAAAACGCCGTCAAGATAAATGCTGGTGTCCTGGTAAGAGGCGCCCATGACGGAAAACTGGGCGAAGAAATCGTTGCCGCCTTCGGCGGAGACTCCCGGCAGTGTTTGAATCGCGCGGAAGGGGTCGTCGGCAATGACGGTTGAAGTCTCGCGAATTTCGGAGCTGGTGAGATTGAGTTCGGTGATCGCCGGAGAATCGGGTCCCTGAAAAATGTCGCCGTGGACTTCAACTTCTTCAGTGCGGCGAAAGTTATCGGGTGCCAGCGCAATGTCGAATTCCTTGGCCGGTTCGTCGGGCGCCAGCGAAAACGCAACCGTGACGAGGCGATATCCGACGGCGTTCACACGCAAGATGTAGTGACCCGGCGCAATTCGCGGAATGAAGAAGGTGCCATCCTCTTTCGTGATGGTCTTGGGCAGGACAGCGGGTAAATTGGATGCGGCGTTCGCTTGCGCATCGAGGACTGCAACTTCGACACGAGCGAGCGACTCGCCGCGATCGCCGCTTACAACTTTGCCACGGATTTCGGCGGCGTTTAGACGACTGCAAGAAAAAACGATGGATGCCAAGAAAATGATCGTGAAGAAAATAGACAAATATTTCCGGATGAGAGCGGCCAGATCATCCTGCATTTCGTCCTCGATAAATGTTGGATCGGAGCTCGATTCAGAAGAATCGTCACTGGTCCTAGTACTTGTGTCTTAAAATCCTCCTGTGCGCGCGCTTATTTCGTTTGTACTGTTATCGCACCGCCGCCTTCACTTCCACTCCGGCCCACTTCTCCAGCAGCGTGAGCGTGGCGGCGTAGTCGAGGTCCTGCTGGCCTTCTTCGGCGGCAACGTCATACACCTCTTCGACGGCTTCGAGGCCGGGCAGGCGGACGCGGGATTCTTTCGCGGCGTCCAATGCGAGACGGATGTCCTTCAGCATCAGTCGCAACGGGAAATTTGGCGAAAAGTCGCGCTTCAAAATGAAAGGAGCTTTGTATTCGACGACGCCGGACTTGACCATGGACGCCATGATGAGCGGCAGGAGTTTTTCGACGCTTACTCCGAGTTTCGCGGCCAGTGTGAGGGCTTCGGCGAAGCCTTCGTAGATGAGAGCGATTTGCAGATTCATGACGAGCTTGGTGGCTTGCCCTTTGCCCGTTTCCCCCATGTGGAAGACTTGTTTTCCCATCGCCTGAAAAAGCGGCTGGAGCCGAGCCAGTGACGCGTCGTCGGCGCCGACCATGAAGATGAGGTTGCCGGATTCGGCGGCGATCTTCGATCCGGTCATGGGCGCGTCCACCCAGGTAGCGCCGCGGGCACGGGCGCGTTCAGCGAACTGCAGAGTGGCGGATGGAGAAATTGTGCTGGAGTCGGCAACGATCATGCCCTGGTCGAGCACCTTCTCAACACCGGTTGGACCCGACAAGAGGCCCTCGACGGCTTTGGTGTCAGACACGCACATCCAAACAACTTCGGCGCCCTCTGCGGCTTCTGCGGGAGAGACAGCGGTGCGAGCGCCTTCCACATCTTTACCGGCGCTACGATTCCAGACGGAAACTTCGTGTCCGGCTTTGACTAAATTGGCGGCCATGGAACGGCCCATAATTCCTAGACCTAAGAAGGCGACGCGCATCGGTCTCAACTCCTGGAGCGTAGAAGATTTTGCAGCGGATTGTATGACTTTCGATTAGATACGAGTTGCGAAGGCAGGGTCAAGGCAACGAGGCGGGTTCCAGGATGTTCGGTGTAAAGAGCGGGGTCCGGCGACCGGAAATCATTGACAGGGATCGAACAAGCGGACACGTTGTTGGAATGCTGCCATTTGGCGACCGCAGAAGGGGTGCAGGCCCGATGGTAGCGTCGGGTAGGAGTCCGAGAGCATCTAAAGTTACTGGAGACTTTCTGTGGCAACGCGGATAATTAACAGAGAATCTCGCGCAACCGCGAATCGGGTGAAATCCTATTGGTTGAAACGATGTTGAAGTCTTCCCTAAAGAATCCAGCTCTACGCAAGCGCGCCAGCGAATTTACACGCCTGGTGCGGAATTCAGCGGTAACCCCACGCACCGGAACGACACACCGGGCGAAGCTGGTAGCGAATGGCGAGCTCGGCGTGACGTTTATTGGCCATTCCAGTTTCTTCCTGCAAATTGGCAAGTACAACGTTGTCATCGATCCTAATTTCGCACGTTGGCTTTTCGTTCTGAAGCGTTTGCGGCGGCCTGGGCTGAATCTGCGCGATCTGCCGCCCATGGATGTGGTGCTGGTGACCCACGCGCACTTCGATCACTTGCACCGCCAATCGTTACGCACGATCGCCCGCCAAACCCGGCGCCAGACCGGCACTGCGCCCACGCTTGTGGTGCCCCATCATTTATTCGATCTCGTATCCGATTTGGGCTATGAACAAATCGTCGAACTGGAGTGGTGGAACACGTATCGACACGGGACGCTCGATATCACACATGTTCCATCGCGACATTGGGGAGCGCGCATCATTAAGGATTCGCACCGAGGCTATGGCGGTTACGTATTGCGCAGCGGAAAGCATTCCGTTTATCACGCGGGCGATACGGCTTACTTTAGCGGCTTTCGCGAGATCGGAAAGCGGCTCTCGCCAGAATTGGCGCTGCTTCCGATTGGCGCCTACAATCCGGAGCAATTTCGCAATGTACATACGAGCCCAGCGGATGCGACACGGGCATTTCTGGATCTGAAATCGCGCTGGATGGTTCCCATGCATTACGGAAGCTTCCGGCTGTCGCACGAACCGATTGAAGAACCGTTGCAGTTGCTGGAACGCGAAGCTCTGGCGGCTGGAGTGAAAGATAAAGTTGTCGTGCTCGAAGAGGGAATTACGCGATTCTTCTAGAACGCCTCGCATGACTGCAGTCGCGACTTGTGTTTCCCGACGAGACGCCACTCTTCAAGAGTATGCTTTCACTCATGGACAAGAAGGAAATTGATTCTCCGAAGCTGACTGAGCACTTTCTGTTTTGGGCCGTAGGGATCGGCGTGTTGGTGATCGCGCTGCTTTTCGCACACTTCGTTTATCACGTCTTCTAAGTTTTGTTATGAGCCGGTATGGCGATGGCTTGCTGAAAATCGGAATCGGCCAGTACGCGCACGCTGCGGGTGTCATCCAAGCTGAGCATGGCGAGATCGCGCAAAACTAAATCCTCAAGCAAAGCCCCTTCCGTCGAGAGTGACCCGGTGCAAGAAACATCTCTGGCCTCAGAAAGCCTCGAGGGCGGGTTCGGCAAGATCGACCTACCGATTCTGCCCCCGTATCCACCGATGGAGGCCAAGTCTTCCGACACAATCCCGGCAGAAGGAAACTACGTTTACGAGCCGAAGTGGGATGGTTTCCGCTGTCTCGCTTTTCGAAGCCACGATCAGATACTGCTGCAATCCAAAGCGGGGCAACCTCTGGGACGTTATTTTCCAGAACTCGTTCAGGCGCTCAAGAGTCTCCCAGCCGAGCGCTTCGTGCTGGATGGAGAGATTGTGATCTTTTTGGAAAAAGAGTCAGGACAATCGAAGAATGCGGAGCGCCTTTCTTTTGATGACCTGCTGCAGCGTATTCATCCGGCGGAGTCGAGAATTCGGAAACTGTCGGAGACAACTCCGGCTACGTTTATCTGCTTTGACCTGCTGGTGGACGAGCATGGCAAGTCGCTGGTTGATTTGCCGCTCACAGAACGTCGCAGGAAGCTGGAGGACTTCTTTTCGTTAATTTCGGGAAAGTCGACATCGTGGAACTCTGCCACGCAACTTGCGACGATTCGCCTATCCCCGGCCTCCGACGAAATCGGCCAGGCGCGGGAGTGGATGCACAAATTGGCTGCCATGGGACTGGATGGCGTGGTTGCGAAACTTGCGAACGAGCCCTATCGGTCGGGCCAACGCACGGCCATGATTAAGGTAAAGCGCTTGCGAACAGCGGACTGCGTTGTGGGCGGCTTTCGGTATGCCGAGAAAGGCGATCGCGTCGGTTCCCTTCTGCTGGGGCTCTATGACGAGCGCGGGTTGCTCGACCACGTTGGCTTTACTTCCAGTTTCGACGCTAGACAACGGGAGGAGTTGAAGCAGATCGTGGAGTCTCTGATTGGGCCGCCTGGTTTTACGGGCCGAGCTCCCGGTGGACCGAGCCGGTGGAGCACTAATCGGTCTGGCGAGTGGGAGCCGCTGACAGGGACGCTGGTTTGTGAGGTTCGATATGACCATTTTTCGGGAGGTCGGTTTCGACATGGGACCAAGTTTTTGCGCTGGCGTCCAGAAAAAAGGCCAAAGCAATGCACGTTTGAGCAACTCTTGAGGGTTGGAGAGGGGAATGGAGGCTGACGGCCGAGCCAAACGCTGTGTCTTTTGAAACGACATACGATGGACGAGAAGGGCATATTCGGCGCGTTTTTATGTCATCATAGCGGCGGGTAGCTAACGATGCGGAGGCGAAGGAGCTTGATTCATGGCAAAAACTAGATTTCAAGGGCAGCCGTCGGAGGAACAAAAACGGCAAGCCCGCAAGAAAGAAAACAATCCCTTTAGCGAGCAAGAGAAGCATGGGGAGGAAGCGCAAGAGCGCGTGCCGAATAAGAAAACCACGGCACAGAAGAATCCATCGGTGCAGCGGCAATCTTCTGAGGTCAAAGAAACGACCGGGAAGCGCAAGCGCGGCTAACGCCATTGATCACTTCCTGCACCATTCCTCAGATCGCATCGTCTACGTGAAAAAAGGAAGTTGGAGTGTGCGATCTAAGGTGAATACTGTATTTCCGACGCCGCACTGATTGAATAGGCTGTGTGTGCGAAGCTATTATCCTCGGCTCCCAGTAAAGAAAATCCAATCCCATGGCCGTCGATGAGTCGAACGCTCGTGAAATCTGACGATTCCCACCAAATAATTTCTGCTGGTTTGGCCACCGAGGAGAGCCCCATCCACTCGCGCGAAGCGGCTCGATCCGAGGCAGCGAATACGGAGATCGGGAAGTCCAACATCTTCGCTTCAGGCGGAGAGATGGGTGCTCTGCTGAGGGGGTACGACTGGAACTCCCATCCCTTGGGCCCGGGTTCATCGTGGCCGCAAAGCCTATGCACGGCAGTGAGCATATGTCTGGAATCGCGGTTCCCCATCCTGATCTGGTGGGGACGCGAATTATTCATGCTCTATAACGATGCCTACCGGTCAATCCTGGGCAAGACAAAGCATCCGGGGGCGATGGGGCAAGCTGGGGCCGCGTGCTGGCCTGAAATCTGGGACGTCATCGGTCCGATGCTGCACGGCGTTCTCGAAAATGGTGAGGCGACGTGGTCGGAAGACCAACTCCTGCTTTTGGATCGGAACGGATATGTCGAGGAATGTTATTTCACGTTTTCGTACAGTCCGATTCGAGATGAGTCTGGAGGAGTGGGTGGGATATTCACGGCCGTAACGGAAACGACGGACAAAATTTTAGGGGAACGGCGCTTGACCGCATTGCGAGAATTGGGAGCGGCGCAGGCAAAGTCAAAAAGCGCACCCGAGGCTTGCGAGACCGCAGCTGCGGTACTCTCCAAGTATTCGCTGGATGTTCCTTTTGCGCTGATTTATTTGGTTGATGGGGATGGATCGAGCGGCGTACTGTCGGCGTCGGTGCATGTCGAGGCTGGATCTCCCGCAGTTCCACAACGGATTCAGTTCGAGAATAAGGAATCAGCGTGGCGGCTTGGGGAAGTGTTGGCCACCGGCGAAGCACAGGTTTTAGATAATTTGCCTTCGACGCTTGGCGATTTGCCGGGCGGCCCATGGGCGGACCGGGCGAAGAGTGCTGTGATCTTGCCGATTGCGGCGGCCGGAGAAGAACAAACTGCGGGAGTACTGATCGCAGGCATCAGTCCGCGACGGGCCTTCGATGAAAAATATCGCGCGTTTTTCTCATTGTTGGCACGGAACCTGGCGGCAGCCATCGCCGATGCGCGTGCGAATGAAGTTCAGCAAAAGCGGGTGGAAGCACTAGCCGAGTTGGATCGCGCCAAGACTGCATTTTTCAGCAATGTAAGTCACGAGTTTCGTACTCCACTCACCCTGATCTTGGGTCCGCTGGAAGATACGCTTGCCTCGGCGAGCGCAAGATTGGACGACGCGGATCGGGAAAGGCTGACAGTAGTTCATCGTAATTCTTTGCGACTGCTCAAACTGGTGAACTCGCTGCTTGATTTTTCCCGCATTGAAGCGGGCCGGATTGAGGCTCTTTATCAGCCAACCGACGTCTGCGCCTTCACCGCCGAACTGGCGAGTTCTTTTCGTTCCGCGATGGAGCGAGCGGGGTTGGAATTTAATGTGGAGTGTGCACAAGGGGTTGAACCAATCTACCTCGACCGCGACATGTGGGAAAAGATTGTGCTCAATCTCCTTTCCAACGCATTCAAATTCACTTTCGAAGGAAGTGTGAGTCTAAAGATTGAATCGATCGACAATTTCGTTCGAATCCACGTCAGCGACACAGGAGTTGGGATTTCTGAAGAAGAACTGCCGCACATGTTCGAGCGCTTCCATCGCGTGGAAGGAACAAGAGGCCGAACCCATGAAGGCACGGGAATTGGGCTCGCGCTGGTGCAAGAGTTGGTGAAACTGCATCAGGGAACGATTGTGGTGACCAGCAAAGAAGGCGTTGGAACCACGTTCACAGTGACGATTCCAAAAGGCAAGGAGCATCTTCCTTCCGAAAGGATTGAGACGGCGCGAACCTTGTCGTCGAGCGCGGTTCGAGCGGAGAGTTATGTCGAGGAGGCGCTGCGCTGGCTGCCGGAATCGGATTCCGAGCTCGCCGAGATCCCAAGAATCAAGGAGTCTCGCGGCCTCGCCGTCCCGTCGTCAGCGCCTTCGGAGCTGGATACAGGAGGGGAACTGATTGTGTTGGCGGATGACAACGCCGACATGCGGGATTACTTGCGACGGCTTTTAGGGGAACGATACCGCGTTCATGCTGTTTCTAATGGAGACGACGCCGTCAAGGCGGCGCGGGAGTTGCATCCAAACCTGGTTCTTACCGACGTGATCATGCCTGGGTTGGACGGATTCGGTGTGTTACGAACTCTAAAAGATGACCCTGTAACGCAGGCCATTCCGGTGATTTTGCTTTCGGCTCGAGCTGGCGAAGAGTCGCGAGTGGAAGGACTGCATGCCGGTGCGGACGATTATCTGGTTAAGCCTTTTGCGGCGCGGGAATTGTTGGCGCGAGTAGGGGCTCATCTAAGGCTGACACGACTGCGCGCCGAAGCAGCGGAGAAGGAGCGTGCGCTTCGAGCGGAGGCCGATCTGGAGCGCGCCCGGTTACGCGAGTCGTTCATTCTGGCTCCCGCGGGCATGGCGTTGCTGGCGGGTCCCGAACACAGGTTTACTTTCGCAAATTCGGCGTATCTCAAACTGGTGGGATTTGACAGCGCCGATCAGCTGGTAGGAAAAACGGTCAAGGAAGTGTTTCCGGAAGTTGAAGAGCAAGGTTACCTTGGTCTGTTAAATGAAGTGTACGAGACTGGGGAGGCATATGTGGCGACGGAACGCGAACTTCGGCTGAAAGGGCGGAGTGGTGATCGGGTGATCTACGTTACTTTCAGTTACCAGCCTGTGAGGAACGTAGCTGGACAAGTCGAAGGCATTCTGGCACACGCTGCCGATGTGACGGGCCAGGTGCTGGCTCGCACGCAACTGGAGGCAAGGGTCCGGGAGCGAACGGCCGAATTGCAGGAAGCCGAACAAAAACTGCGCACACTCAACAGCCGGCTGTTGCAAGCGCAAGATGACGAGAGGCGCCGTCTGGCCCGCGACTTGCACGACAGCGCCGGACAGATTTTAGTGGTCTTGAAGTTGAACCTGTCGATGATTGAGCAGGAACTCCAGAATGGAAATCCCGAACTCGACAAGATGGCGATGCACAGCGTTGAACTGGTGGATGATTTATCGAAGCAACTGCGAACGATGTCTCATCTGCTGCATCCTCCTCTCTTGGATGAGGCTGGACTGGCTTCCGCCTTGCGCTGGTATATCGAAGGCTTTGTCGAGAGAAGCGGCATTCGTGTGGAGTTAGACCTCGATCCGAAATTGCCGAGGTTGTCGCAGGAAACAGAAACCGCCATCTTCCGCATCGTGCAGGAGTCGCTGACCAATATCCATCGCCATTCCGGGAGCGAGAGCGCGGTGATCCGCGTGGAGTACGGTGAAGGCACCATAAAAATCGAGATACGGGATGCCGGCCGAGGGATTTCCCAGTTTGACCCGAAAAGGAAGATGCCGGCGCGTGTGGGAGTCGGCGTGCAAGGTATGCAAGAACGCGTTCGACAACTTGCGGGACAGTTTGAGATTCAGTCGAGTAAGGCGGGAACGGTTGTCACTGTGGCACTCCCGACTTCGTGACGGAAACGCTCGAAGCTTTATCCTGTTTGAGCGCCTTCCTTGAATTGAGTCGAGATTTTTGATTATTTCTGGCGGAATTCGCAGCTGTTCCGCGCGTGTTTCGGTTCGAAAAGCCGCCGCTGCACCCTGCGGTGTCGATGGTCAATCGTCCAGTCGAAACGAGATGAAGTAAATTGACTCTTCGGACTTAGGAGCGAGATTGTTATGCACATAACTGGTTATCGCACGCGTCACTTTCTGCACGTTAGTAGCTTGTACCAAGGATTGCACCAATGAACATGTGATTTTGCTTTGAGTTCCAGCTTCCGCGAAGATAGGTTCATGCAGTCCCTTCCCCGCGTGCTCATCGGTAAAGTGGAACAAGTTCGCCAGCCGTATTCCCACTCGTCTTTAACAAAATATCTTAACCCCCTCCGACCTCAGCCTCATCGCTGTCGACTTATAAGTCGGCGTGAGCATCTGCGACTTATACACCTCTTAGATTGTCCTTGACGTTAGTTAGTTAAAACAAATGTTCAGGCGGTCGCTCGTCGATTAGGTGTCCGGTCGGACATCGCTGTGTCTACTCGCGCGCCGTTTCGTCCTGAACATTCGTCATCTGCCCAAATCAGAGCGATGCCAGAACAATGGCTGTAAGCATCGTGCCGGCGCGGGACCTCATTCTCGCAGGCTGCGATGCGGCTGCTCCCTATCCCCCGCCGTGCGCTTTTGGCGCACGGAACAGGAGAAGCAAGTGAAAAGCCACAGGTACGTCTGGACTCGTCCGGGTTGCGCAGTCATTCTATTTAACGTTTTCTTATTCACTGCAGCTGCCTCAGGGCAGTTAGTCGTGAATCCTTCCAATGTTAACTTCGGCAATGTTCAAATTGGTCAAAGCGCATCGCAATCGGTAGCACTTACTAATAGTTCCGATCGGAACCTGACGATCACGCAAGCGACTCCATCAGGAGCAGGGTTCGGCGTCAGCGGCATCATCCTTCCGGTGACGCTCACTCCAGGTCAGGGCGTGAGTCTGACGGCAATTTTCGCGCCGCAGTCTAGCGGCACCGTAAGTGGGAACATCATTCTTGACTTTTACAGGCCATGGGCGAAACGGCGGTCGGAGATAAGCACCGTGCCCCTCGCAGGTACGGGAATCACCGCCGGCACCCTCAGTGTCAATCCCAGCAGCATCAACTTTGGGAGCGTCCAGATAGGGAATCAACCGACGGCATCTGCGACGTTGTCTAACACAGGAACTGCGAGCCTGACGGTATCACAGGCGACTCTGACCGGAACTGGATTCACCATGAGTGGCCTTTCTTTGCCACTCACGCTTGGGGGAGGACAAAGCACCGCTTTCTCGGTAACTTTCGCCCCTCAGTCGCCTGGCGGTGCGAGCGGCAATGTAGCATTCACTTCCAATGCATCGGACTCGACTCTGAATTTCCCCTTGTCCGGCACAGGGGTGACGCAGGGAAAGCTGACTGCGAATCCGGCCAGCCTGGCATTTGGGAATGTGCAAGTTGGGACTTCAACTTCTCTGACCGAAACTTTGTCGAACAGCGGCGGAACGAGCTTGACGATTTCGGCGGCTGCGGCCAGTGGCACCGGATTCGGTCTTAGTGGCCTGGCTTTGCCTTTAACCTTGACGCCTGGCCAAAGCACGTCGTTCACGGTGGTTTTTGATCCGGCGGCGAGTGGTGCGGTGAGCGGCAGCGTCAACATAACGTCCACGGCTTCGGACTCGAGTCTGAGCATTGCGCTGTCTGGAACCGGAGCGTCCGCAGGTTCGTTATCAGCGAACCCAACGACGCTCGGGTTCGGGAATGTTCAAGTGGGCAACAGCGCGAACTTGTCGGAGACGGTGACTAACACAGGCGGCTCGTCCGTTATCATTTCGCAGGCCAACGTAAGCGGGACGGGATTTTCCATTAGCGGATTGAACCTGCCAATTACTCTAACGGCAAGTCAAAGTGTGACGTTCACCGCAACGTTTAAACCGACGGCGGCAGGCGCGGCGAGTGGAAGCCTGTCAGTGGTCTCGAACGCATCCAATTCGCCGCTTAACATCGGACTTTCCGGAACGGGAACGGCGGCAGGGACGTTGGCCGTGTCTCCAACGAGCCTTAGCTTTGGCAACGTGGTGGTGGGAACAAGTTCGTCTCTCACCGGCACTCTGACGGCAGGCGGCGCGGCGGTCACAATTTCGTCCGATGGCATCAGCAACAGCGAATTCGTGGTCTCAGGAATTTCGCTGCCGGCGACGATTTCCGCAGGGCAATCCGCGAACTTCACCGTAACTTTCACGCCGCAAGCGAGCGGAGCCACTTCGGCGTCTCTATCCTTTGCAAGCAACGCTTCGAACTCGCCTACGACTCAGTCCATGACTGGGACAGGAACCTCGCCGACGCAACATGTAGTTGATCTCAGTTGGACGGCCTCGCCGGACGTCATCGGCTACAACATTTACAGGAGCACAGTCTCGGGTGGTCCGTACACGATGATCAACACGGCTCTGGACAGCGCCACTACGTACAACGACAACACGGTTGCCTCGGGCACGACGTACTACTACGTGGTCACGGCCGTGAATGCGGAGTCGGAGGACAGCGGATACTCCAATCAAACGGAGGCAGTGGTTCCGAATCCGTAGGAGCGAGCGAGAGACAAGGGTGAGATTGAGCGTGCAACTGCCGCTGCGGATTCGTGAAGATGCTCGCTCGCAAAAACAGCGGCAGATCGCTCTCTTGCGACGCTGCTAGGGCAAAAGGGTGGCCGCGACGACAACTACGTTCGGATCGTTGGGTAGACCGACGCTTTCCACGACCTTGGCCGGATTCAATACCAATTTGTAGGCGTACAGATTGAAGGTTCGCTGGTCCTCGGTACCGTCTTCATAATTCCGGTACGCCATGGCAACGGCTTCCGATTCGTTGCTGAATTTCTGCGGGGTGTACCAGTCGCTGAAATTTCGAACAAAATGCGAACTCGTGCCGTCGGTGTACTTGATTGTGAGCGTCTGGGAAGTTTGATTTCCCGACACACCGGTTGCGAGAAGTACGAGACTGGAAAACTGACCGGACGGCAGAGTTACGGTCTGGCCATTGCAGCCGACCGCGTCAAGTTCGTTAGCGGGTCCGAGGTTGAACAACTCGCCGTTAAGCACCCGCGACGTGGTAAGCAGGTTGGCGGAGTATGAGTAGCCTAGACCATCGAGACCTCCAGTGGAATACGTCGAACCATCCTGATAGATTCCGTAAAGGTTGAATTCTGAGATCAGGTCAACCTGCGTGCCCGTTCCAGTACTGCCGAGGGCGGCGCTCACCGCCAAGGTAACAGTAAGGGTCTGTTTGATCTTGCCGGAAATACCTTTCACGACTAAAGAAGCGAAGCCCGTTCGCGCAGAAGGACTGGCTGTAAAGGTGATGGCCGGGTTGTTCCCCTGCCCCCCGATGGCCGCTTGCACGCCTTTCGGCAGACCCGACACGTGTAGAGTGACTTTGCCGTCAAAGCCGGCTAAGTCCGTGATCGTGATGGACGCATTGGCGGTCGAGTTTTGGTTCAAGAAAACGTTGCTTGGTCCTGAGAGCGTAAAGCCGGTGCCGCCCACAGCGTTATTGATGGCGCTGGCGTATTGGGCGGCTTCGCCGGTGCCGACGAAGTCGTCGTAGAGCCACATGAAGCCGCCGTTGATTCCGCACTCACTGTGCCATCCGCTCATAATGCTCTGAACCTGGCTGGGGGTATCGTCTTGATCCCACAGACCCGGCCAAACAGGAACGGTGCCAAAATTCCATCCAACGCAGGGATTGTTTCCGCTGCCACCCGCGTAGGCCTGTAGGTGCACTCCGTCAACCGTGCCCGGGAGTTGACTGTTGATCTGTGTGACGACATTGGTCCAATAGCTGTTGTTGTCAAAAGCATCGGGCGCCACGTGGTAGCCGAGATTGCCGAGCATCACGCCAAACTGAATTGTGCTGGGTGAATCGAAGCTATTTTCATCGTCGAAATCGATGGCATCGAGAGCTGGGATGGCGGCTTTCAGGGACTGAAAGTCTTTATAAAGGATGCTCGTCGGTCCGGTGCCCTGCGCCTTCACCAATGCGGCAATGTCCTGCCAATCTCCTACGTTCGATGAACCGATGCTGAACGTGACGCGCTTGACCGTGCCTTGTTTCAAAGTCGCCATGTTGGAGGCGAAATCGGAATGGGTTTGATTGCCGATGTATACGCCCTTCGAGGTCAAAGGAAACTCGCCGTTGAAGTTCAAGTCCCCGGAGCTATTGACCTCGACGCTCCAGACGATGGCTTCGGTGAAACCAGAGTTTTCAATCTCTGTGATGTTTTTCGCGGCATTCTTGTAAAACGGGCCGCCGCCGAAGATTCCAGTCAATCCAGTCTGAGCGGACGCGGTTTGCCCCCAAACCGCGAGCGCTACGAGGAGGAGAAAGAAAATGGCGGCGCGAGAAGGATGCACCGGAATGAGTTGGACAGACTGACAGCGATCGAATTGAGCGATTCACAGCATCTCCTGGTTGCGGTGTTCGGAAATTGGCCTTCGCAAGTTCACGGAAGCGACGGGCGAGCCGTATTCCAAACCTTGGAAACCGGACACGACGTTCGTTGCGATCGAAGACAGGCGTGAATTATACCTTGTGACGGATTGGAATCTGGGGCGGGGCGCGGGCACTGCTCAGTCGGGAAGCAAACGGAACCTAGCGACGCAGATGCAAAGATGCAAAGGTCGGCAAGACTGAAGATCGGGAAGACAACGAGGCCAGTTGTCGCTGGCGACAACTTTGAGCTCAATTCCAGGTATAGGTTTCAACGCTGGCAACGGAGCGATCGCAAGCCAGGGCAGCGCGATAACCCTGGGCGACGTTAAGGTCGATCAGATTCCAACGCCGGGCCGCTTCGAAGTCTCCGCGGATCTCCTCCACGACTGGGGTATGCTCGGGATGAGTTGTTACCGAGAAGCCTGCCAAGGGGAAAGAAAGGCCATCGCCCGTGGCCTTCAGGAATGCTTCCTTACGAGTCCAACACGCATAGAACGCCGCCACTTGAAGACTGGGCGGGAGTGTCTTGAGTCCCGCACATTCGTTGGGTGAAAAAAAGCGCTCGGCCAATGCTGCCGCATCGACGCCGTCTTTCATTCTTTCCAAGTCGACGCCTAACTGGTGCTCGCTGCCAACCGCAATCAGAGCCAAACCCGCCGAATGAGAGACGTTGAAGTGCAGGGCGCGAGGATTCTGGTCGGCGGCTAGCTGCGGTTTGCCTTGGGCTCGATACTCGAAACGGACCTCCTCCGACGGAATGCTGAGGTAATTTCCCAATAAGTGTCGTAAGACCAGACGACAATGGGTGTAGTAAGTTTGATCCCTCTCAAAATGAAATCTTTTCGCGCGCTCGATTTCGTCCGCAGATAAAAGGCTATTCCCAGCGGCTAGGACGTCGCTTGCGATCTCGCGATCATCGAGAGAGACCTTCCAAACAGCAATGCGTTTGATTGGGAACGTCAATGCGGCCGGGGCGATCGACCAAACTGGGGCAACGAGGTGACGAATGTCACCTTTGTCCAACTGTGATTTCGCATTTGAGTGTGCCATTCTGTCAGGGATGCCGCTTTTCAGCATTATCATAGCTGTATTCAACGACTGGCGGGCGCTCGAAGCCTGCCTCGACTCGTTGCTGGAACAGAAGGACGGACCCGATTTTGAAGTCATTGTGGTGGACGATGGCAGCCTTCAACCGGCTCCGGAGGCGATCAAGCAGAGGGCACGGCGCCTGCGGTTGACCATCGAAAGGGTGTCGCATACGGGAATTTCAGCGGCCCGGAACCATGGCATCCGGATTTCCACGGGATCGACATTGCTTTGCGTCGATGCAGACTGCCGGTTGCAAAAGGGATGCTTGGCGGCTCTGTCTGAGGCCATAGCAGCCTCTCCTGAAGACAACTACTTTCAATTAAGACTGGTCGGTGATTGTTCGCGACTGGTTGGCAAGACCGAGCACTTGCGGCTGACGACGCTGCAGAGTCAGTTGCTGGAAGTCGGCGGACGCATACGCTACCTCAATACCGCAGGCTTCGCGATTCGGCGGGCCGCGGTGCGGGTCGAGACTGGATTGTTTGACCCTGGCGCCATTCGGGGCGAAGACACGCTGTTACTGGCGAATCTGATCGAGCGTGGGGATCTGCCACTTTTCGTTGCGGATGCGATCGTACAACATGAAGTTCCACTGTCTTTCGCAAAGTGTTTACTGAAGGATATGCGATCGGCTTTTCTCGAAGGTGCGACCTACGCGCAAATTGCGTCGCGCGGCATCCAAGTACGGATGAGTCATCGCGAACGTTTGAACATGCTGGCGTGTATGTGGGAAACTTCAAGGTTGCCCGCAGTGGGCAGATGGGCTTGCTTTGGGCTCATTGTCCGGCAGTCGCTCAGCCGAATTACATCGGTGGTGTACCGATTACTCCATCCTCGCGCGGGCTCGCATAGTACGAAGGCTACCGCTGTAAAAGGGAGTTTATGAAGGATTGTCGTCGGTTTTACATTGACGGGAAATGGGTAAGCCCGAGTCAGGTGCAGGATTTTGATGTGGTGAATCCCGCGACGGAAGAACCGTTTGCAACCATCTCGCTGGGTGGTACGGAAGACATAGACCACGCGGTGGGTGCGGCTAAGCGGGCGTTCGATACGTTTTCAGAAACATCGGTCGAAGACCGCCTGGCGCTCCTGCGAAGCATTGTTGAGATTTACCAGTCAAAGATGGGGGAGATGGCGGAGACAATTTCTCGGGAAATGGGCGCTCCGATCGCGCTCGCTCGCAAAGCCCAGGCGCCAGCGGGTCTCGCGCATTTTCTGGAAATCGTCAAGGTGTTGGAGCAATATCCGTTCGAAAAGACGAAGGGTTCGATGCTGATGCGCCAGGAGCCGGTCGGGGTCTGCGGGTTGATCACTCCCTGGAACTGGCCAATGAATCAGATTGCGTGCAAAGTGGCGCCAGCGCTCGCGGCAGGGTGCACGATGGTGTTGAAGCCGAGCGAAATCGCGCCACTTTCGGCCTATCTTTTCGCACAGATTCTTGACCAAGCAGGTGTGCCGGCGGGTGTTTTCAATCTGGTTAATGGCGATGGGCCAACCGTGGGTTCCGCAATTTCGTCGCATCCCGACGTGGCCATGGTTTCATTCACGGGATCGACGCGAGCCGGAGTGTCGGTAGCTGTCAATGCAGCCCCAAGCGTAAAGCGGGTCACGCAGGAACTGGGGGGAAAGTCGGCCAACATCATTCTGGAAGACGCGGAGCTAGAGAAAGCTGTGGTGCAGGGAGTGGATGCCTGCTTCCGCAATAGTGGCCAGTCTTGTGACGCTCCGACCCGTATGCTGGTCCCGAAATCGAGCATGGATGCCGCTGCGCAGGTGGCACGGAAAGCGGCCGAGGCAACAAAAGTCGGAGAGCCTTCGGCCGAAGATACAGCCTTAGGGCCGGTGTCGGGGAAAGCACAGTTCGAGAAAGTGCAACGCATGATTCAAGAAGGAGTTCAGGAAGGTGCGAAGTTGGTAGCAGGGGGATTGGGTCGTCCGAATGGGATGACAAAAGGATACTTTGTGAAACCGACAATATTCAGCGAGGTGCGAAACGAGATGACGATCGCACGCGAAGAAATTTTCGGCCCTGTGCTGTGCATCATTGCCTATGACGATGAAGAGGATGCGGTTCGAATCGCCAACGACACGCCCTATGGGCTTTCCGGATATGTGACTTCGGGGAATCTTGAACGAGCGCGTCGCGTTGCCCAGCGGATTCGAGCAGGCAACGTTCACATAAATGGGGCGCGCCTGGATTTTGGCGGTTGCTTCGGAGGCTACAAACAGTCGGGCAACGGGCGCGAGTGGAGCGTTGCTGGACTCGAGGAATTCCTGGAGTTGAAGGCTGTTTTTGGCTATGCTCCGACCAAGAATTAGAAACTCAGCAACTCACTTCGGTCACTTTAAAAGAAGACGACCTATCGCGATAATCGAATCCAGGTCCAACGGAATTCTGAGTGACGGAGGAATTAGCGTTGGTTGACGGAGGTATTTCGGATAGGATACGGTACGACAGTTTCACTTTGGCGTTCGCTCTAGTTCTGGCGTTCGCTCTAGTTCTGGCAAACAAGCGAAGCTTCCCTCCCCTTTTGCCCGCGATAGTACAGTAGGTAGGATGCGGACTTGCGTCCTGCTGAGAAAGCGAGCTATCCAGTGACAGTCGGAAAAGCATGGTCGAAAACCTGGACATTTTTTGAAGGCGAATGGCACGAGGGAAACATCGGAATCATGGGTCCGCGAACCCATGCCGCGTGGCTCTGCTCGATGGTATTCGACGGGGCCAGAGCGTTCGAGGGAGTCACTCCTGATCTCGATCTGCATTGCGCACGCGTCAACGAATCCGCCAGGAAACTCTATTTAAAGCCTGTCGTCTCGCCGGAGACGTGGATGCAACTGGCGCGCGAGGGAATCGCCAAGTTCGAAAAGGATGCCGCGCTCTATATTCGGCCCATGTATTGGGCAGAAAAAGAGGGACCGTGGGTGCAGAATCACGATCCAGAGTCGACGCAGTGGTGCCTGTGCATTTACGACGCGCCGATGCGTACACCA